>JACKZZ010004164.1_pt1 | contig 13275 bp, 3 predicted proteins | sample 8027871 | NCBI WGS metagenome assembly JACKZZ01 (sample SAMN15724774, study PRJNA655200) | protist metagenome | isolation source: fluorescence activated cell sorting (FACS) single amplified genomes of... | place: USA: West Boothbay Harbor, Gulf of Maine | collected 2000-07-19
ACAGCTTTTGGACGATTTGCGAGACCGTGGTCCGCATGAAAAAGCTCCTGGAAATATGTTTCCAACCCTGATGTGATTGGTCCACAAACCACCAAGTGGGGACTTTTTGCAAATTGGATTCGCGCCTTGCGTCTGCCTCCACTTTCACCGCTGGTGGGGTCCTGACTAAGGCTTTTGGTTTGAATAGGTATGACCACCATGGCAACCAGGATTAGCACTAGGCAACTATTCCGTGCCATGTACGATTCTAACTTTACGTCACCGTAACCCACAGTCACCACGCTAATTATTGCGAAATATAAACTCTCCCCTAGTGTTAGACCCTCCAACGCCGAAAATATCGAAGCAAACACAAAGAGCATGCATGACATCTTTACAAGCGTCAGGTAAATGCCCTTGATAAGGTCTGATTTGCTAAACAAATACGAAAGACGCGTCAAAATGAATAAACGCAAGCTTATGAGAACGTAATATGTCCCCAGCAATGCAGCGCTATCGTCACAAGAGCTGTCTGCTGAGCAGTTGTGCCTTCCCGTCAGAGACAATAAATATAATATGGTCGGAGGGAACCCTGTAGTGAAAGCAAAGAGTCCTCCTCCACTACAAATCCAAGAGCGGTGCCAATTAAACGTAAACCCAAGTTGTAAATATTCGGCACTGAAATAGACGTTCGTCAACATGTTGGCAATGTCATCACCAGCACTAAACGTGTATCTGTTTGAAATGGATTTTTCAAAAACATCCGAGAAGTTTGCGTTTTTTATATACAGAGCGATAGAAAACACAGCCATCAACGAACCGAGGATTGCTGCCCTCTGCACTCGTGAAGTGAGAATAGCATGGAATAGATCCAAAACATATCGTATTCCATTCGTTCTCGAATCTGCAAATATCTCAGGAATTACGGTCCACTTCCGAACAGATTTTTCCCTGTTGATGTTGATACTGTTACGTCTTACGAGTTCCCCTTTGTCATGGTTGCTCTTCGTTTCGACTTCATCAACTTCTTCTTCAAATATGCGGCCCAAGTCTTCGAATTGTAATTGCGTCACGCCATCATTTATTCTCATCATCCTACTCGAAGTTCCGTCTACTGCCTCCCTTCCGTTCAATCCCGATGGATTCTCGACCCGTCGTTCTCTCTCTCCTTCTTTCTCCAAGTGAAAAACTCCCGGAAAAACTCCCGGAAGAATACGTAAACGTCAGTTGCCATGCATCGATCGATACCTCCAGCCCTGCAACCAATAGTTGACCAGCTGGTTTATATCAATGCATCCGCAACTCGCGACACGGTCGATGTATTGACTTCTTTCAAGAACAACTAAAGTTCTACGGATCTGATCAATGGACCGGTTCGTTCACGAGTCTTCAAGTTGATGTGACAGCTTGCATTTGTCGGCTCTTTTCTTTAAGGGGCTATTTCAAACAACTTTACCTATAAACGGGTAAACTATTCCTCTCGGAAAAGCATTAGATACTGAACTTTATTAAACAACGGTAGAACTTAAAAAAAGCAAAAAGGTGAATATTTGTCTATAATACACCTTTCGAAAGGTGAATTCAACGGATCGAATTTTTTGGTTCAAGAATCGAAGAGAGCAACACTTGTTGATGTGAAAATGACTGCACGCACTTGGGTTATAACAATTGACCAATAAGAAGTGATTGAGGGATTGATTGCATGCAAGCAAGTGATTGCTAGCAAGCGAATAAATCATGGAAGGTGGAGGACCGCGCCCACCGCCAAGTATAGCACCTCCTCCGGCAATTGGTGGGGGTGAGGCGATGAGCACAAATGTTGAAAGGAAAGAGGAGGAGGAAAGGATGCCGAATTTAGGGTTGCAGAAAAGGAAAACGGGCCTTGGTAAAAGTGTTCATGCGCAAGATGGTGGAGGGTTCGTGATGAAAACGGAACTGCAGCAACGTAGTCGCAACACGACTGTGAAACGTGCGACGAGAATGAAAACGATTGTGCGCTCCATCAAGCCAACAGTTCGACGCGCTGGTGAAATCAAGGTTACTTCTGCTGCAAAGCGCGCAAGGTTTCAGAAACCTAGAAGGGGAGAGCGGGAAGATCGGCTTCCGGCTCTTCAAGCGTTCTTCTCAGACGGCAAGCACGTCGCTCGTATGGTGCAGCTAGGGCAATCCTTTTTTATTGCACTCCCAGGAGACTTTTTGGAGTGTGTTGGGCAACTTGAAAGCAAGGTGCACCTCTATTTGACGAATAAAACCGCGAAAGCGCAGATGAAATGGCTAGAAGACGCGGCAGAAGAAGGTGTTGTAAATAAGCAATCTGCGGAAGCAGTTTGCCTTGGTGAGCTCTGTAAAGTTGAACTGCTGTCTGATTCTGCGAAAGCTGCGCTCAAGTCTGCCTTGGAGCAAAAGCAAAGTAAGAAACGTAAAGGAGACAACAATGCCGAGAGCGGCGAAGAGGATGAGCAGGAACGGGAATTCAATATCGATTTGGATTTTATTGAAACAAATTGTTTCGAGCTTGATAACAGCTTTCCCCCATTGGCACTCGATGCGTTGTCGTGGACCGGGCTAGTTGTCGCCAAAAAAGCTGACGACCTCCCTGCAAGCGCGTATGTTTCAATTTTGATGTATGCCAACTTGGAACCTGTGAAAGAAGACGAGGCACCGGACAAAAAGGTAGTAAAGCAGCGTCGCAAGGAGCTTGCTGAAGTCCAGAAGCGAGTTTCGGAGGAAGGGGCCTGGGTGAAAGGACAGGGCCTTGCGGCGATTCGCAAGATTTTGAAACCGAAACTGCGCTATTTTGACCGAGATTCGTCGGGGACGATCGATTTTGGGGAGTTTTCGGGCATCATGGAAAATCTGGGAATGTACCTTACGGAGGCACGGCTTCAGAGACTATTCCAGGCGTGCGATTTAGATCGGAGTGGGGAAGTAGAGTTGGAGGAGCTCCCTTTAGCTATCCATATTAACGACCAGCTTACTGAAAAGCCGTACATGACTCCACGTGACGCATTCGAGCTTTTCGACTATGATGGTTCGGGAGAGCTGAACGAGCACGAATTCTTTGAAGTGATTCAGCTAATGGCAGTGGCGCCCATGTCCAGAGAACAGTGCACCAAGCTATTTCAAAAGGTGGACAAAGACGATTCAGGTCTTATTGACTATGAAGAATTCCGCGAGGTATGGTTGGAGCTTTGCGACCCGGAACATGAGCTCAACGTTCGTGCAGTGGCAAGGGGGGAGCTCAGTATGGATCAGATCGAGGCGAAGAACAAAAAATTCAAGTTTCCCCTGCTCAGGGCGCGATCTCGCCTCACCAACCGGCGGAAGCTGCGCCAAATTGTGATAAAAGAAGAAGAGGAGGAGGAAGCCGCATTTGCTGCTGCAGTGGAGCGCTGCTGCAACGACCAGCGGGAGCTTCGCATCAAAAACGACCAAAAATCAGCGGAAGCAAAAAAGGTGCGCCGCCGCGAAGCCTTGGCAGCAAGGGTGGCGGTTTCCAAGGCAGAGCGCGAGCTTCGGCGTCAGCGACGATTAGAGTTGGCACAGCGCAAACGTATTGAATCCAAGGAGAAGACGCTGCGGGAGCAGCTGACTCACGAAAAACGCTACCGCGAAGAACGTGAACGGCTACAGCACAAGCAAGAGAGGGAGTTCAAAGAGCAGCAAGAGAAAGAGGCCCGCGCGCGTCGGGGTGACGACCGCCTTGAAAAGCCCGAGATGGGGCTACGGGAAATACCAAAAGAGTGGTACGCGGGAAAGGAAAAGCAGAAGAACATTGCCTACTTTGTTTCCGTGGACCTAAGCCGTAACAAGCTCGAGAAGCTCCCGGATACAGGATTCTTCTTTTGGTGCAGCTCTTTACGCCGGCTTTTGCTGAACGACAACAGATTGTCGTCGTTGCCGGCAGAAGTTGAGTCTTTGGAGAACGTGCAGCTGTTTGACCTTTCGCGAAACCGTCTTAAAAGCCTTGTTCCTCAGATCGGCCGATTAAGCAACCTGACCTACCTTAATTTAGGTGAGAACGAGCTCGTTTCTTTACCTGAAGAAATCGAGGGGTTGGCCACGTCGCTTCACACCCTAGCGCTCTACCGCAACGCGCTCAACTTGCTACCGGACGGTATCGGGAAGCTCAGCAAACTGGTGGTGCTTGATCTTTCACTGAACGCGCTTACCGAGCTTCCAGAGTCGCTCGAGAAGCTAGAGTCACTGCGCCGTTTAGACTTATCGTGGAACAAAATCCAAAAGTTCCCGCGAAGTATTGGCCAAATCGCGACCCTCGAAACACTGGATCTCTCAGGGAACGAGTTGCGGCGCCTTCCAAACGCGTTTGAGGGCCTAGGCGCCTTGCGGGCGCTAAATCTCGGACGCAACGATCTCATGGAGTTGCCGCCATCCGTGGGCTACCTCGCCTCGTTGCTCAAATTGGATGCTTCACACAACCGCATCATTCGTCTTCCGGATGAAGTCGGTAACCTTCCCAACCTTCAAATCTTGGAACTATCCAGTAACAGGATCAAGACCCTGCCCCAGACCCTTGGAAAATTACGCAGGCTTTTGGTACTCAACCTCCAAGGAAACATATTGGACGAGCTTCCCTCGGAAATTGGGGCAATTTCCCACCTACAGCGTATTAATGTCGCGCACAATCACATCAAGGGAAAGCTCCCGGCATCTTTGGGCTCGCTGCGCGACCTCGCTGAGCTCAATTTATCGTTCAACGAGATTGAAGAATTGCCCATTTCCATGGGCGCGCTGCAAGCTCTGCGGGTGCTTAATCTCGGACACAATGTCCTGACGTTCCTGCCGTCGTCCATTGGCTGCTTGGGTAACCTAGAGGAGTTCAATTTGTCGTGCAACTCGCTCGAGGAACTACCCGATTCTATCGGACATCTTGGCGACACGCTCGTCGACCTGGATCTTAGTGGGAATCGCCTCGTCTGGCTCCCGGAAACAATTGGCCAGCTTTCCGTACTCGAGAGGCTTGATCTGCACCACAATCGCCTGCGTGCCGTTCCCGCAGAGCTCGGCAAAGTCATTCCTCACCTCGAAAAGTTTTCGGTCACTCACAACCCACTTTTCGAGCTCCCCCCGAGATTTGGAAGTGATGTCAAGTGTAAGGACGCCGCACAGCTCTTGTGGTCGGGGTACTCCGACGGACAGGTTGCTGACTACATCACGGAGATTTCCGACGTCTTCGAGATGTGCCAAAATGTAATCGTGGAGAAGGATTTGCTCGCGCCGGAAAAAGACCAAGTCGACGAAGGCAAATACGACGAGGCCAAGACAGACGAGCACCAACAGAACGAGCGGCAAACGCTACACGAGTTTCTGACCACGGTGAAATCCCGGATGGTGGAAAATGGTACGTGGAGGGAGCACCTTTCGAGGCACGCATCCAACTTTTTCTTCAGAGCAAGAGCGATCGGGGCCGTGCCTCGTATGGCATCGCTATACGGCGCAGACTTGCACAATTACAACAACAAGGTCGAGATTCGGAAATCCCAGAAGAAGCAAATGTGTGTCGAAGTAAAGGACCTCCCAGAGGAAAAAATCGAACGCATCGAACGCACCTACGCTGTAACCCGGGCTCAGCTGATAAAGACGCAAAACAAACTGCAAGCCCGCGCAGAAGCCATTCGCGACAAACGTAGAAAAGAGACACGAGAACTTTATCAAGAAGCCGGCAAAGCGTGCTTTCAACGGCAAGAGCAAATCTATTTGGAGACGCAGCGGCGCCGAGAGCGGGAGCGGAGACAAGAGTTGCAACGCTGGCGAGAGAAATTCATCGACGAGCGCAGCCACCACTTGGACATGCTCAAAATACAGCATGAATACGTCGAGGTTGACGACTCCTGGATGTACCAGTGACCGTTGGTTCAAAATACTATGTAATAATTGTACTTAATTTACTCCAAGTCGGGCATGTCCTTTAAATCGTCTGCCAAGGCCTTTTGCGCCGCAAGCTCGGCCTCTTGGCTCTCGTGGGCTCGCTCCACTTCATTCTGCGCCTTGGCAGCGCCCCATATCTTGTTTTGGAAAAGGTTCTTTTCATCTTGGCGATACCTGCGCGCACACTCCTTCAACTTGCATTCCAAATCCGACAACCTCGCGCGAGCGTTTTTAATATCCACCCCCATTGGCGCACCGTTCGCGCGCCGAATCTCCACCACGGCGCAAAAATCTGCCTTGGCTTGTTTCAAATGATCCCTAGCCTTTTCCAACACCCAAAACTCTCCGCGTGAGTCTTTGGCTAGCTCGTTCTCAAGGCGTGAGGAATACACCGAGGAGCGCCGGAAAAGCCCCTTTTCGTTGTCTGGGTCAATTTCCAATGCTTTGTCGCAATCCCAAAGAGCTTCGTCGACCTGGCTTAGTTTGATTTTGCACATAGCGCGGTTTAAGTGAAGCTTCAACTTTAGATCGAGAACGTTTTCGCGAATACCATCAGGAAGCGCGTACTTGATTTCTTCATCCGAGTAATATATGTGAATGAAAGCTCCATCATATGCCTTTTTGGCAGCAGCGTAGTCGCCTTTTTGGAACAATTCGTTACCCTCTTGCCTTGCCTTCTCTGAGCGCTTTATTCGTTCCTCCGGGGTGCCCTCTGGGTTAGCCTTGGCACGCTCCCTTTCCTCCTTTTCGCGTTCAATCTTGCTCTGTTCAAACTCTTCTCTAGAAGGCATTTCTGGCAGTTTTTCTCCAATCTCCAAAACTTCAAACTCAAAGTTGATGTACTCTCCTGGACCGACCTTTGGTGGGTGTCCCGCATCACCGTAAGCGTGTTGAGGGTTCACGACAAATTGGGAGACTTCACCACCTTGCATTCCCAAGATGAGCGTATCCCAGATTTCGCAGCGACCAATCGCCACATGCATTGGGTCAAGCGCTTCTTTCTGCAAATCATCTTGGATAGAGTCGGCGAAACATCGCCCAAGATGGATTTGTATTTGCTGGTCAGTTCCCCCAGCATAGTCACCATCCACCACATCGCGCGTTGTCTCAAATATATTATCCCACTCCTTGGTATCCTCGCTCCATAAACGCGACACCAAATGAGCCTGTACTATGCACCCCCGAACTGGTGCGCCAGATTCTGCTTTCCCTTGCACCAATACTTTTTTCAATATCGAATAGTCGCCTTCCGGAGAGCAGTCAACAAAGCCCCGTGTCAATTGCTCTTTCACCAGATCGCAAGGCGTGAGATTTTTCAAGTTGTACGCTCTTAAACAATGCCCACAAAGTCCTTTACGTTTGACAACACGTCTACCGACACCACCACATTCTTTACATTTCGATATATCTTGGGCCATTTTATTCTTTTCCCTCCCTCCCTCGCTCTCTTTGTTCCTTCGTTCCTTCGTTCCTTCGTTCCTTCGTTCCTTCGTGACTCAATGCAAATCAAGCAAATTGCTCGAATCGACTCTACTTGTCGATAAGATTCAATCTACCAATTAAATGACATAGAGAGATAATCTTTCAGCATATGGAAAAAAGAAATGAACCAAATTAATTAATTATCGAATCAAATAATCAAACCACATGGAACGCATTCCCACTCTATCTATCTTTTATCTCGTCCGTCCGTTGACGGATTTTTGGCCGTTTAGGCTAACCTAACCGTGACCTAACCTGTTACGGCGGCACCGCCGTGGATCATATAGCTCTTAGCACAAAGTGCACTTCCAAGTAAGTTTACACTCGTGATTTGAATGGGCCTGTAGACAGGTAGTCTATGCATCCCCCGAACCGATGCGCGAGATTCTGCAGGCTTTCTATGGCACCATTTGAAACCCTGGTTTGTTTTTCAATAGTAGTTTACGGAGAGCAGCTTTCTACGGAGAGGTGTCTCTCTCTCTGTCGTCCATCATTCACTTCCAAGTAAGTTTACACTCGTGATTTGAATGGGCCTGTAGACAGGTACTCTATGCCTCCCCCGAACCGATGCGCGAGATTCTGCAGGCTTTCTATGGCACCATTTGAAACCCTGGTTTGTTTTTCAATAGTAGTTTACGGAGAGCAGCTTTCTACGGAGAGGTGTCTCTCTCTCTGTCGTCCATCATTCACTTCCAAGTAAGTTTACACTCGTGATTTGAATGGGCCTGTAGACAGGTACTCTATGCATCCCCCGAACCGATGCGCGAGATTCTGCAGGCTTTCTATGGCACCATTTGAAACCCTGGTTTGTTTTTCAATAGTAGTTTACGGAGAGCAGCTTTCATCATGATGGACGACAGAGAGAGAGAGAGACACCTCTCCGTCGAAAGATACAAAACCAGAAGAGAAGAAGAAGAAGAAGAAGAAGAAGAAGGAAGATGGTTGTTTTGTATGAACCAACTGAACCACAAGAGATTAGTTTGTATCAAGAATTGTATGGTAGATGTGTTGATATAAATAATCCTCAAGTACTCAACCCAATCAAGTTGATTGACTTGATCGGGAGATCGTGTCTTGATAAAGCTGTGCTGAAATCGATATGGGATGTTGGAACGCAAAGTAAAAGAGTGCTCGATAAATATGATTTGTACGCGTGTCTACGTTGCGTGGCACTTGCACAAGCTGGTCTACCTGTGACTTTGGAAGCGCTCAAAGGTTCTTCAGGGAAGCAAGGTATGTATCCGAAGTTTTCGACGTGGGCAATCCCAGCAGGAGTGAAACAACAAAATTATGAACCGTTATTTGAAAAGCAAAAGCTGACACAAGGCAAGTTGGCGGAAAATGATGCCAAAGAGTTTTTTAAAATGTCAAAGCTTTCAGATGACAAGTTGCTCCACGTGTTTAGGCTATGCGACGTTGATAAAGACCGCAGTCTTTCAAAAGCAGAGTTTTGTGTTGCAATGCATATGATTCTTCTCATTAAGCAAAAGAAAATGAATTTGCCAAGAGAAATGCCGGTAGAGCTGTCGCATGAGCTGCATCAGACGAATGTCAACATTAATGTGGTGGCGCCAAGCGGGGGAGTGTTTTCTCAGCCTTCCACCCCACGATCAGTGTCATCCTCGTCATCAAGAAGTCTCCAAGCCCCAGCAGCAGTTGGTGCTCCTGTGCCCCCCGCCGTCGGTGCTCCTGCCCAGCAGCAGCAGGCAACAACTCAAGATAATAGATCGGTTGCTGGATCGGTTACAGGTGATGATGACGCCAGGGTGCAAAGTTTAACTCAGCACAATCAAAGTGTTTCCGATATCATGAACACAACAAATTCCTTGAATAATTCGATACGTGAAGTCCATGTTGGTGCCAGCTCCAACGTGAGTCGGCTTGTAACAGAAAAGGCTCGTCTAGAGCAAGAGTTGGACTTTCTCAATGCCGAAAGGGAAAGCCAAATGCGGGTGCTTGCGGAGGCCACAGAAGCCTTCCGAATCGAGCAGGCAACTGTCGTTGCACTTAATGAAAAAGTACAAGCTCTGCGTTTGTCTGTAGCAAGTCTGCGCGAGCAGTCGATTACGGCCAGGATGAACAATGTTGCGTTGCGTGAAGAAAAAGCCTCTTTGAAGATTGAGGAAGCCCAACTTGCCGCAGAAAAGGCGAGTTTGGAGCAAGAAAATATGGCTGGCGCAATGGAGCAAGCTGCAAGTGCAGCGGCAGAGTCGATTCCAGAACTTTCATCAGAGACCCCGCCTTTGGACGCCCCCCGGCGTGCAGCGCCTACAAATCACCCACCTGACGAGGAGCGTCCACGTGCTTCCCCTCGACCTGAAGCACCGGGACATGCGGTGGCAGCTGCTCCTTCGCCTGAATCACCAGCGATACAGCAAGAGGACACGCCACCTCCTACACGCCAAGCCCCAGAGGCAACGCCTCCAGTGGTAGAGCAGCAGCCGCCGCCTTCGCCGACTAGAGCTGCACCAAGTGCTCTACCTAAAGCCGCTGAAACCAGTGAGGCTTTTGGAGACGATCCTTTCAATACCCCAATGGGGGGCGGCGATGAAGGACCTATTTTACAGAATGACCCTTTCAGTGCCGATTTAAATGACTTCAATAATGCAGGATTCGAAAGCAACTTTGATTTCGATGAAACCCAAAAACCCTAACAAAAAAACCGTTATTTCACTGTCAAGTTAATGTTTTCTAACCTAAGTAAATGTTGGAATATACCCAAATGGCTGACAATGCGCTTCCAAAGTATGGGGTGATCGATTCTAAATCCCCAAGGGCGAAAAATAGACAGCATAAGACCAACAGCACGAAAGCAGCAAACCCGACTACTCTTGATATTTTATGTTCACTTTGGGCTTGCTCTTCTTCTGATGCCACAGTTTTCTTCTTATGCTGTCGCTTCCGCTTTAGCTCTTGCTGTGGTTGTTGTTGTTGTTGTTGCTGCTGCTGTTTCTTGTTCTTCTTTTGTGACGGCGCGTGCCCTTGAGTCTTATCCCCGCCACGTTCCTGTTTCGTTTCGTCTTCGCTTTCATCGTCCGACTTGGTTTCCACAACAATGGCGGGGGGAATCATAAAGACATTGTCGTTCTTGTGAGGAATCTGGAAAACGTCATTTTTTGCGAGATCAAACGTGACCTTTTTGGGCATGTCGGAAGCAGTGACCTCTGCAACAACTGCCGTCTTATTTTTCAACAATCGAGCAGCCTTGATGGCCTCGATCCTCTTGGATTTCCTCTCATGCACCCATCGCAAGAAAGCAAGTTGAATCACACAAGCGGCTTGGGAACGTTTTTCGCGGAGCTGCTTTTTCACGAGTATTCTTTGACGATTGACAGCCTTTACGGCCAGCAAGCGCCGAACCACCCTTTGAATCACTAGAGCCATCTTGGTCACACGCTTGTGCGCAAAATGTGCACGTACCGCACGTTGCAACTTGATTGCGTGCCCGACACGGGCTTTTGATGCAGCTTGGTTCAGTTGGTTGTATGCTTTGCCGCGAAAAAACACTTTCGTAAGCCCGGCCTGAAAGTTCTTGCCCCTTTTGATCCCGGCATTTGCAGCAATTTCACGACAAAGTTGAGAAAGATCGCTGCCTTGTCGGGTTTTGCAAGCTTCTTGAGCATTTCTCGAGGACGTCAAGTTACATAGCACAGAGTACTTTGACAAAAAGTCGGGTATGCTGAGCCTATACGGGTACCCGGCGTGAACAACTTTGACGATTTGCAGCACGCCAGAGTATTGTAGCTGGCTGATCAGCCTTGGACGGTCGACAACTCCAGGGTTCATTTCGTCGTTCGACTTGAGACACCGGATGAAATGCGATTTGCTCGCCCGAATTCCCTCCAATGCATGCTCAAGCTGTGCTTTGAAGTGTGACGCAACAGTGGTCTGCTGCACCTTTACTTTCGAGCCAAAGAGAGAAGAGGGGCGGATTTTTTTACTACTGCTTGGTGCTGCGTTTTCAGCGGCGACCCCTGGCCCCCTCGCAGCCGATGCGGCGTCCTTGGGGAACAGTTGTTTGAGGACACGATGCGTGGACGATTTGACCAGGTCAACGGCTTGTTGGCTCAACTGATTACGATTCTTTCTCGTAAAGCCTGCGGCACCGTATGTGACGTCGCCCGCAAAGTGGTGCACCGTGAAACGCAGATTGGCCTTTTCGTGTCGAGACGGCTTCGCAAAAGGTTGAAAATCTTTGGGTAAATAGGAATACATCTTGTTGCACAGCGACTCGTCGTTGCCCTTGGGAACCAAACAGTTCTCGTCTAATAGAGCAACAAGGCCGATAGGGCGGTTTTCAATCATGTCAATGCACGCTTTGTTGTCGGGAAATTGGATGAACGCCCAGTCAATCTCTTCACGGGTATACTCCTCTTGGTCCCTCTTGAACACGTACTCGTTGAAGAGCTCCTGCAAGCGCTCATTGCACCAATTGATACAAAATTGCTCAAAACCGTTTTGCTCAAACACCTCGAACCCAAACACATCTAAAATACCGATCTCATTGGCAAAGGAAGCAGAAGGGCCTATTTTTTCAATATCCTTGTTGATTCGAGAAACCAGCCACATGAAGAGATGCTCGTATATTGACATTGCCAAGGCGTCTCGGGCCTGATCGGATTCTTGGCAAGACATGCCTTTTTCGAAGCTTTCTTCCTGGCGCTTCTGCTGGAAGAGTCCCGCAGCACCTTTGACGCTGATTACTCGCGTGCACAATGCCTTTTCCACCGCGTCGGGGTCTAGTTGGAGCAACTCACAGGCCAGCGAGCACGATTCAATCGATCTATCGCTCCTGGAAATCTCACAAGCACCACTTTGGTCTACTTCCTGAAATTCGATATTCCCCAAGTGTAGGATCCCAGCTACTATTTTCAACACACCCCGCACTTCAGAAGCAGAAAACCCGAGAACCATCATGGCGTCTCGGACCTCCGCAAAACGTCGCCTGTCAAATTTTGTGATCTCACCGTTACTCTGACAAACGTATCGAAAATCAAGACAACCCCCCTGCATTCCCCAAGCTTCCAAGTCTTCTGCACTACCACCAGCCGCCATAGCGTACACAATGTGGTAGTTGCGCTCATTGTTCCCCTGGTGCACAATACGGGCCTTTTCAAGTAAATAGTTTGTGATGGAGGCGCCCACAAGTTTTTGCTCCTCAAATCTCATCTTGATCAACTTGCCAAATCGAGAAGAATTTCCATTACGAATTGTGCACGCGTTTCCAAATGCTTCAAGGATTGGATTCGACTCCAAAACCTTTTGTGCCATCTGGGTTTTATCTACACCATTGTCTTGACTCATCTCCGTAAGGCTATCCATGATAATCTTGGTCGTTTCCGTCTTGCCCGCACCAGATTCACCGCTAACAAGAATTGTTTGATTCACCTTGTCATTTAGCCCGTGATAAGCACGGGCCGCCATTGAATAAACGTGAGGGGGGAGTGGATCACTGCTACCGCGCTCATTCTTCTCATTCCTATATTCGGCAACTAACGCTTTACCGTACATGTTGCGCAGCTTTTTGAACGGGTTCATTATCAATAAGACTTGCCCAGAATATGTATGGATCTGGTCTTGGATAAACCGTTCGTGCAGCGTTGCTAGCATTGCCGGCTCTGTAATGGCTGCTAGCGAGGTCAGATTATCAACGTTTTGCAACTCATCTACGTAATCGACTTGTCGAAGTTCACAACCAGTCTTCGCATCAACGGATTCAACTTTACCTCCCCGTTGCGAGCTCACTTCAACTCCCACCCTTACATAAACTACCTCTTCATTACTTTCAGAATCCTCCGATGATTTTCCATTACGTCGTAACTTTTTCTTCTTACTACTTTCACTCTTTTTCTTCTTCCCGCCCAGACGCCCTTCATCTTGTGCTGCTGCTGTTCCTGTACAATCAACAATACCTGGAACCCAGCA
>JACKZZ010009768.1_pt1 | contig 13270 bp, 6 predicted proteins | sample 8027871 | NCBI WGS metagenome assembly JACKZZ01 (sample SAMN15724774, study PRJNA655200) | protist metagenome | isolation source: fluorescence activated cell sorting (FACS) single amplified genomes of... | place: USA: West Boothbay Harbor, Gulf of Maine | collected 2000-07-19
TCCATTCCCGGCCTCATGGACATTTTCAAGTCCCAGTACCAGATGGCAGCGTCTGCCGTTGCTGGGTGTGCCCCAGAGGAAGTGAATATTATATCCGTCGCGGCAGGCAGTGTCGTTGTGAAGGCGACAGTCACCGTCGGCCAGGAGCCGAGTGCAAACAGTTTTGTTGGCATCCTGCCCCAGCCAACCCAAATCTGGAACACAACAAATGGCTTCAACATCACCCTGTTTGCCATGCCAACCGCTGCGTCCGGATCCATTGTGACCGACGAAGAAGCCAAAGGAGGAGCTGCTTCCTCGGCGGGGGTTATTGCTGGAGCAGTGCTCGGAGGGCTCGCTCTCCTGGCAATTATGTTCTTCTTCGCGCACAAACGCAGACAAAAAAGCCAGCACCGAGCAATTGCTGACAAAAGTATCAAGAATGTGGAAATGTCGAAGGCGGTTGCCAGCGATGGAAATCTGGGTCAGCATTGGTCGATGAAGCACCACACAAGACGTCGCGGAGAGCCCTGATATTCATGCTAGAGTGAGCCTTGACTTTGGCCAGGTGAACAAGGCTAACCTGCAGTATAACAGTATACTACTATTTATATACCGGGGTATACCACCCGGGCTATAGTGGTCGTGGCCTAGTGTAGCCGTTTCACCGGCTTGGGGGCAGCATTGGTCTCCCCCTGCACTAATGGCATGCACGAGTGGATGTGCTTTTGGCACGTGTAGCGTGCGGGGACGAACAGGGACGTTCGGTTCCCGAGCAGCTCAGCTGGTTAGATTTGGATTAGTTCGGCTTAGTTTAGCGGGCAAGTTCTTAGGTAGAATCACCTAAGAAGTACCGGGACGTTGTGGGTGGTATACCTTACCCTGTCACCCACCTGAGATAGCGGACATGACAAGCTAGCCCTACGCAAAGCAGCATAAACCACCAGATGTGATATCATGGGTTAATACTTATTCCACCTAACAGCATAGCGCGCTCAGCTATGGCTGGTTAGCATACGTCGCACACCACAAGCGCGCTGGCATGCACGCATGGAAGCAGGCGGCGGCCATCGCATCAATCGATGGCGAGCGCGGCAATATAAGCCGGCCTCAATGACCTCAGGCCCTACTGCCTATAGCGCATCAACACGTCGGCGAAAAGCAGCGCGCAGCTTCGCCAGCGGCCTTTTTGTCGCCCTCTCATGCTGCAAAATGCACTCTCATCAGCGCCAGCATGCAATGAATGGCCTGCCTGTGTTTTATATAACGGTCTTTATTGGAGGCATTTAACGAATATTTGATATACGTAATAGTAGGGACACAATAACAGCATGCATATGGTGGGTGCTACAAGTGCAACCGCAGCCATTTTATTGGCTCACTAGCTCACGCTCACGTATTTTACGCTGCTCGTGCTGTTGTCTCTCTGCTACACTCTCTCATGCTGTTGAATTGGTCATGTTCAAATAACTTTACAGCTTGAGAGACAATACTACAGGATACTCAGATGTGTGCCTACTCGAGCTCAACCACCAACCACCAACCGCTGTCTGATTCGTCGCAGTCAGGGGAGCAGGAACAAGCACATCATGAACACGTGTTCAAGGGCCAATAAATCTTGTGATCCAAGACAAGACGAACTACATGAGCCAGTCTTCGTCATCATCAGCAGAGTCCTTTGCTTGGCACAGGATAACGAGAGTGGCTGTCAGGGCCACGAATTCCATGACCGCAAAAGTGATGGCTGCCACAGCCACTGGGGTGAAGAACACGGCGAGCCAGTCCAGAGTCGCCTGCTTGCACGTGGCAGGATCGGCGGTAGTGCAAGGCGTATCGTATCCTGCAGCACGAGAGTCATAAATGTTGTTCCAGCCGCAGCACTTGAAGTAGTCTTGATATGAAACCCGCCGATTCTTTGCATCCTCGCCTTCTTCGAACCACTTGTTTTCGACAAGCGTGTTGATGGTATCAGCAGAGTCATACTGGTACAGGTAGATACCGATGCATAACTGAATCAGAACCAGTGCAAATATGATGAAGAGGTAGATGGTCAACAGTACTCTTTGTTTTTTTAATGCCCCCCAGGCTCCGATGGCGCACGTGATCGCAAGGGCAAGACCGACGACTAGGATGACGACAGAGGTCGTTTTAATCGGCAAATCTTTTAATAACTCCACATCCTTTTCTAGCTCCTCTGCTTTTGTAAAAAGAAAGGCACCAGCCGACATGACCCCAAGGCCACATAGCTAAACAAATCAACGTGTTAGTTGCTGGAACAGCCAGCGACAGCGAAAACAGACCAAAGAACACAGAAACAGCTGAAACCGCACACAAAAAGAGGTTGCGCTCCGTACCGTAAACAGAGTATTGATTATCACGAGCAACCATCGCCCGAATTCAACGAGTTCCATCGTGTCGTAGTTATGTAAGGCAGCTCAGGCGGCTGCTTTTCTCTTAACCCTCTCTCTTCCAGCTGCACAACAAAGGCAGCACAGCAGCCGACTCTCTCTTGAGATTCGATGTTACATCACGATTTTAGCTGAAGCTAGCTGTGAGATTGTTTTCTTTATTTTCTCGGCCGCTTTCCAAATTTATGCTCTTTTCAGCAGCAGTCTCAGATTTGGTTGATGCTTGAGATCGAATACCCATCCAATACGTTGGTCGAACATCACAACAACCTTATTATCCCATGAGCCAGATCCAGAGCAAGGCGAAATCGGGGCAGTCAAACCTCGTCAAGGGGTTGCTTGCTGCAGCAGCTGTCAGTGCAATCGCGCTGGTGTGTGTCCTGTTCCGTGCGAAAAGTAAGATTGACCCGCAACTTAAAAAAGGTTAGAAGCACTTTCGTTCCCTGTGTGCCCCCAACTCAACGACACAACTGACATGCTCGCCTTATTTGACACGCACGCAACTTTGCATTTTATTTTTATGCGTCATTCATTTTTCCGAGCAGATGCCGTTGAAGATGCAGTGGAGGACGCAGAGTCGTCAGAAGAGAAAAAAGAACGAGAGGACTTGGAGCTGGTCAAGGCACTCGACGACTTAGCTAAGCAGCTGAAAGCCTCAGAGGGCGCCATTAACAATAAATCGGAGAAAGAAAATGAAAACAAAGAGACAACTGTTATTGGCGAATCTTCCCTGGTAACGTTGTCTGCACTGCTGTGTTTGTTGTTGTGTGTTGTGTACGCTCGTCTTGACGCACATATGCCATTCATTCCCCCCTTTAAATCCTGCCTCTCCTTAGGATAATAATCAGAATCCAAAGAAGTCTCCGAAAGAAATGGACGGGTAAGCGACCTTTTTTGGCAATGACAGCATTCGTACGCACATCACTAATAACACTAATCTTCCGCATTATATAATTCATTCGCATTTCGTTCGCAATTATGTGACGCATGCAACAGGTCGTGGCAACGTGTGTCACAGGAACTTGGTACCAGCGAAAATGACAATACCAAAAAGATCCCAAGTAGTAGTCAAAGTCGGCCCTCATCACCGTATGTTGAATCATCGGATACTGATGGTGATGGTGGTGAGGAGGCACTTCTCGGGCCTCCGGGTGTTCGTGAAATATAGCGGCTGCATGCGGCGTATATAGGCTGTATATAGGTTGCCGACACCCGGTACACGGACTGCCAACACACAGGCATAATGCGCAACCTGCTATGCATGGTGAGCAACGCCTAATTGTTGATGAGCCGCCGGCGTGCGTATAGCAGGCAGTATGGCGCCACATGGCTGCGCGTGCATGCCTGGCGTAGGCACACGGCATGCGCGAAGCTGGCCTGCGCGATACGACAAGCGCAGCGCCGTAGGAGCTGCATATGTAAAACAATATAACATGCGATCTCCTCTGCTTAGCTGCCTGGCCTGGCAGCGATTCTAAAAAGCCTATTATTTAGCGCCAAGACCACCGACGTTTCGCGCTTCGCACAGGCGCCGCCGCTGGGCTGCAATGGCCCCCTTATGCCGCATGGCATGCACACACATATGCATCCAATATAAATGCGCCGATGCCAGCCCAATAGCCATAAATGGCAACGGTATTGATCGATATGTGCCTATTTGTAGACATGTGTTGTGTGTACGTGGCGTTGTGCTACACGTGTTGCAATTACCAATCTTACAAATGCAGATCGATCGATTGACTGCACTGCAATACATGGAGCTACATGAGCTACAGTGTATATGACATACAGTATTGTACTATCACTGTTATTATTGGCAATTATCGGTAATTATTGGTACGTGCGTATGTACTGCCACTCCATTACCACTACCAAAATGGGCACCAACCTATATAACATTGACACAAATTGACGTGACTTGTAGCCTGTCGTATCAGTTTCTCTACCTGCTGTGGAACATTTAAACTCGTGCCAGTGCCTGCTGCATCACCAAAATCTTTACCATCTAGCTTTGATGAGATACGACCGATGACAGTCAGAGCCTTTTTGTTGAGAAAAACTGCTCCATCTCCTCCTCCTCTCCTCTTTACCTCTTCGCCATTGCCATTTCTTGTCCCATCATGACCATCAACCGGATTCCCAACCTCTGTACTGTTTGCCTCGTTACCATCCCCATCAGCATCTGCTATCTGCAGTGCACCTGTACCCTCAGCCTCTTCTGATAATACTCGTCGTTCTTCGTCATCCTTTTGATCTGGGTTCTCATGTAATCGGGACACTTTCGTCTGCAATAGGCGCCAATTAATGAGCGGATCATACACAAATGCCTCTAGGACAGCCATAACCGACTCTTTGTGTGTACGCAGCACGCGCATTACTGCTTCGCATGTCGATCTGAAGTTACCTTCAATACCACTCACCTCCATAGCGTTAATTAGCATCCTTGTTAGTCGAAATGGAATCTTTTCAGGAAACTTTTCTCTCTGCATTGCGACCTCAAAACAGTCACCAAAGTCAATATGTATGATTTTTCCAGAGAACTGATCCAACATTAAATTACATGGATGTCTGTCACCAAGACCAAGAATGTAACCAACCATACACATAACTCCTAATGAACGTGTGTAATTAGTTCGCCGGTCTAACCATGTTTCCGAGTCCTGTGATTTTAACCACAACACCTGACATAAATCGAGACCCGATGTTTTGCTCAGTGCGTACTCGAATACTTCCAATTTTTGTATTATTGTCATGTGTTCGTAGAGTTTATTTGAATATGTTTTCATCAATAATGTCTCAACATGAATAAGTATGCTTCTTGCGTCACGATATTCTTTGATCAGGCTATGCAGAGTGTCACTATTCTCCAGCCACTGAATTAGTCCAGAATTTGGCGCCAATGGAATCACAGAATATCTGTGGATGGACAGGTTCTTTTGTGTCGTCTGTGTGTCCTGCGCCAATAATGTGTTAACTAGGCCAAAAAGTTGCATTACTCTTTCATCCTGTCGTAGGTCTTCATGACCTTTGAGCAAAAATGCATATTCAACACCATCTGATCCCATTATCGACAACTTTCGTGGTCTTTGTTTCGAATCAATCACCTTTAGCCTTGGCAGAAAGCATGCAATCTTTATCACATCTTTGTTACCCCCCTCTCCACCTGTTTCATACGTACCTGGTACTGCTAACTCCAAATGCGCGGCCTTTTTCAGGAGTGGAGATGCATACTCTAGCTCTACAGTCACCATATTCGAAAGATTTTTATTAATACGTCTAAAGACGTTACAATATGAGTCCCATGCTTGATTAAGATCGGACTCATTACCACTCACTTTGTATCGATCACACCATTCTTTGGCTTCGGATAATTCTCTTCCATATCGTTGTTGAAATGCGACTTCACGCATTGTTTGTGGTCCACGAGCCATTATGCCGTGAAGAGGTTCCAGGACTTGTAGCATTCCCACAACATTACGTTTACCAAACCAGAACTTGGAGGCCTCCTCAAGTGCATCATGCCACATCTCATGCCACAATATTGCCACACGAATCAGTTCTCCGCTTATAATCTGAGCTTGTTCGACCAGTTTCTTTGAGTTTTTCTTCATGTAGTTCATTATATGATCAGCCGCTTTCTGTCTCGCCACTATTTGAGATTTTGAGGCCACAGTAAGTGGGTAGATTAGAGCCTGAGGGTGTTCTTTGCCAATTTTTGATAGCAATTGGTGAACCAATTTTCTTACACCTGTGTTCGGTGAGTCAATTCTTGCGATAATTTGAGGTATGACACCTAACCACGTGTCAATAGCTGTGGTATTGAAACCTTTTGAAAGTGCCTGGTTCACTACATAATGTTCATTTCCACCTTGGTTGAACCACAATGTCAGCAGACGCAGCACATCCTGCAGAGAGTGTGTACCAGCTAGAGATATCGATTTGAAAAAACCATCCACGGCTGGTACAACATGCTGGTCGATAGCAGATCGGCATTTTTTTATCACAGCAGCTTTGTTGCTGTTGCTGTTGCTGTCAGCAGAATTCGACGAACCTTTTCTTTCCCTTTTGTTTGTGTATGATTTTTCATCTCCATATAGGCTTGTATCGCCATGTTGAAGCTGTTTAAGTTCTTCATCGTACAATGATACGAGTCGAAAATGAACAGATGCATACGCATGCCATGCCTCGTAAGACTCTTTACGAATCTGTGTGGCACGATGATATGCAACCAGCACATGCTCCAGGTTTGATGTGTTTTCTCCATTCATTGCGCGTCTCCACTGGCCTAGTTTCAAGTAACATTGCTGCAATGTGTTTGCCATTGATACAGAGTCAGATAAAATAGATGATTTATCAATATCCGTCTCAGTTGAACTTGATTTTGAATTTGACTTTATTTTCAAGTCATCACCAGGATTGCCATTACCATTGCCATTGGGGTTGCCATTATGAAAGCTGTTATTACTGTTGTTGTTGTTGCTGTTGCTGTTGCTATTGTCGATGTTTTGGTTACTTGATCCACCCGTATTGTCACCACCATTCTCGCCATGGTTGTGGCCATTGCCATTGCCATTGTAAGCAGGATCCAGGTCCTTGACAAGTCCCTCTAGCCTGTGCAGAGCTTCAGCAGAATAACCAGCATCATCAAGATGAACTAGATATGCTAATGATACAGCAGGATATTTAGCAGGAAGTGCGACATGCCGAGGATCACCACGTGCAGCAGCAACGTTAAGTGCAGCCGAATTAGAATCACCAAGAAATGGTGTTAACACATTTAGTGAGAGTGCTGTTCGGTTCGACTTACGTGCTAGTGCTGAAAATTCAACAAGTGTGTTTATTTGTTGACACGGTTCCAGCACAAGTTTTCGTGCTGCTAAAAGATGACGCCATACCATAATATCTCTCTGAGTCCCTAAAATTCGATTACTCCACATTTTATTCATATGCGCACGTTCGTCAACTCTGTTTGTTCGTCTATATCTGATTACTTCCTCCAATTCTGCCAATAATTGTACCTTAACAACATGTCCATATGCACGATTGTAACTTTCACCAACAAGTGATCTAAGTTCTGGATAGACAGCTTGACGTGCTTCATCGATGTAGTTAAGTGCAGATTCATAGTTACCTGCTCGAATTTCAAGCACAGTGCGAAATATGAAGGTATCTGGAGTTCCATCTGGCATTTCTTGTACATATTTTTGCATTCCTTTCCAATCCTTGAGTTCCCATGCAGATCTTGCACCAAACGTGGCGAAACTGTGGATATCATTCTCACCTAGGCTGGTGCGAATTGGTGTTGCCCACACGTGCTCACACATGGCTGATAACCTCTTCCATGATCCTAGAGCATCCAGACAACGCATACGCCCCAATGTTATTTTTAACTCATTTGGACTCTGCAACTGTTTCACTTCATATTCTTCAAGTGCATCTTCCCAACGCTGTAATTTTTCATACCACGAGGGTTGCAATGACATGCCACGCATGCCTTGTGCACACTTTAGAATACCGACTGCTGCATCTGGTTGCTGAAGTTCGTTATTTATTGAGATTAGACTCTCAATTGATTCCTGTGGAGAAGTCTTGAATTCAATCTCTTTATAGTGTAATGCTTTTGCATATGCATGACAGTGTTCAGCAAGATGTCCTAATGTTGGTTGAGATTTATACTCATCTTGTAATATCGGCAAAGACCGCCCTTCTCGTTGCATGAACTCTGCCAAGTTAAGCAATATTTGAAGAATCTCTGGAGGTGTCGAGAGTCTGAGAGCTGTTTGTAAATTTTGAATAAGATTGTCTTTCATAGCATCGTTAAGTTCAGTCCAGCAACTCAAAAATGCTGCATTAAACAACTCCCTTGCTAATGTGCGGTTGCGTTTGGCTAGTGTTACACACGGTCTCAGAGATGTCGAAGGGCTGTATTCAAGCAATTTCACCATAAAATTGTTCATCCACTGCACCCAATCCTCTTTGGTAACTTTTGTGTGACATTCCCACGCTTTCATAAGTTGGTGCGTCACCATTGGCACATCAATGCTTAGCTTACGTTCATAAGCTGATAACCCTAGAGATTGGCTGCCCATTGTTAGAATAACTTTACGTTCACGTTCCCAGCTTATAAATGGTTGTGCATTAAATATACCAAGAGCTTTGTTGAGATCGTTTGGTGTTGGGTCCTCTCCCTTCATTATTATATCAATTAGCAAATTATGTCCCTCCACACAAGCTGTGAGTCTTGCCTTTTCTTTTTGGTCCCATTTACCAACAATAGATGTGCGATTCAGATGCTCGAGAACTTTGTTCACTAAAGGCACAAAGAGAAGAAAATCGACACCCATCTGCTGAATAACAGTGCACAACATCGCCATAACCTTGTCACGTTGTCTAGCTGGAGCTCTCATTAAGATACGAGCTGTAGGATGCACGATACAGCTTGCATAATCTCTAAAATCTAATTTAGTACAGAGTTTAGCCATCGTGACAACAGCCATTTCACTTATTTCAATAGCCGTGTCCTGCTCTTGCATCTCGGACAAACGCATCAACGTTGGAATGAGCAAATGAAGGTAATCTTCAAGATTAACACCAAAACTCTGAATGACCTGTAAGATTCGAATAGCAATCATAACTTTGTCATTCTCATTATGGCTATGAGAACTATGACTGAAAGTGTTGCTGCTGCTGCCTGTGACATCGACACCTCCAAGACCTAGACCAAGACCTAGACCTATTGAAGCACCTGATAGTGACTCAACACTTTCTATCTGTTCATACGAAGAAGAAGACGAACCGGCTGATGATGTGTTGTGTAGAGCACGTAGAAAATGAGGAATTAAATCAGGCAAATAGAATTTGAATTCATCTTTAAGTGCCATTGAAATACGTTCAATCAATGCGAGCATCTCCTGTGTCAATGGACCAGTATAACTTCGTGTGCGTCCCCATCGGTCGTAAATAACGGTTAATATATCCTCTAAATAGGGTCTGATATCTTTGCCGACGATCGAGACAAGTTCGCCAAGTTGCACAAATACCTGTTTCTGAAGGGCTTCTGAGTGTCTTTCTCTTACGTCCTTTTTGTCCTTTATAACCTCTAAAAATGTTGGAATAATTCGCGGAAGGAAGATGGAACACTTGGATCCAAGACTTTTAAAGACATAAGTGACACTTTTCATCACCGAATTATGCTGTGCTGATAGAGTTGGTTCTGCCAGTATGCGCATCAGTGCATTCATTGCTTTACGTGAATAAAATTCATCAAGCGATCCAACCATACTTGGCAACAAGAATCTGTCATCTGTGATGCGTGTTGGGTTCACAGATACTCTTCCAGCCCTCTCAGTTGCCTTTTTTTCACGTCCTTGGTTAGCTGCTGTCTTTGTATCAAGAACGATTCTTGGATTTGAAGTCTTTTGTTCCTTACGCATCTCTGACTCTTTGGCATGTCTCAGCTTAGCTTGGTTTATCTTGTGCTGATACGGATCTAATGCACCAAGGATACCGAGAACTTTTATCACTTCTCTTCTGGCACCCTTTTTATGTTCTGTGCTAAGAACGTGCAAAATAGTTGGTAGTAGTTCAGGGTAGTCTGTATAGGGCTGAATAACACACCCTGTTGTTCGAATAAGCTGACCAAGAGCACGGAGAAGCACTTGACGTTCAATTGGATGACTCTTATTTGAAAGATTGTGAAGAATAAACTTAATAAGTTCAGGTAAGTACGGTAACATCTCAGATCCACCAACTTTTTCTAGTTTACCTATTGTCTCAACAACTCTTGAAACGAGCCTGTGATCACGTTCTTTAAGTCCTGGTAGAAGGACTTTTAGAATCGCTGTTAGATATGGTTTTGTAAGTCGATCAGATGAGTCAATAAGATGACCTAACAGCCTACAGCTTTGCTCACGACTGCCTGAATCACCACCATATTGCAGTTCTGTGAGCAGCTGGATAAGAGTCTTGCGAAGTGATGGCATCACATGTGCAGGATTACGGAGAGCTAATCGACCAATGACAGAGATAGATGCAGCTCTTATCGAAAATCGTTCGTCATTAAGTGCTACAAATAGGGCATGAAGATTCTCAGCTTGAGCCAAAAATCTGTCAAATCTTGGTTTTAGAGAAAGAATAACAGCCTCGCGTATCCTTGGCATTGGATCAGCAATTCCGACTATGAGAAGCTGCTCCAAGACCTGATACACCATAGCTGTGTAGTGCTGTTTGCACAGATTTGCCTCTAGATTTGGATCCTCTTTTCGGAGCAAAAGACTTGATACAGCAACAACAGCTGCTTTCCTTACATCAACACCTGGGTGATCAAGATAGCGAACTAGGCACTGACAAACGAACCAAAGAAGTCGAACATTGTGAAAATTGAATGTTCCCAGTGTGTTTAAGGCGAGGATTATAAGGCCATTATCCGCCTTTGTATCAGTAGTTGGTGTTGGTCTTTGTGAAGTTGAACTCATAAGCACATTTAGCACATCACTGATGTTGCCAATATCATGTGGAACAAGATACTGTTGTGTTTGAGTTGCACTTGCACTTGTCACACCACGATCACGATTCCGACCCTTTGCCAATGACCCTTGTGGAACAGCTGATGGTATCAGTATCTGCAGAATTGCTGCCAACAGCCTTTTTTGTATATCTGCCAATAATTTGGGATCTTTAACAAAGTCGACAAGAGCTGTTAGTGCCTTAACAAGTTCTTCTCCTTGATCTGATGTCAAACCATTTCGTACCATCTTATCAACTAGATCGTTAGCATGCATACGTAGTAGAGGTCCTATTGCCTCTGCTAGCATCGCAATGCACTGCAATGCTTCCACTGCTACAGGACTTGCACGTTTAGGTGTCAAACCATCGTTCAGAAGCTTAATTATTGCTGGTATGTTAGCCATAATCTCCTCACCGACAGCTTTCGCGACTTCACCTAGAGCCGTGTACGTTACTTGTGGCGGAACTGACTGAATTTTGTGCTCCTTAATGATGTGTTTTAGGCACGGATCTAAGTAAAACTTTGAAAAGTGTTTTGGATTAAATTTAGCTAGCCTTGGCATGAGCTGGATTATGCTCTCCTTGAGAAACGGGAACTTCTGGTCCTTGAAATTAAAGAATATTTGGCAGAGTTCGTTATACTTTTCGCTTATATACTCATTTTTATCCTGGTTGAGTAGCTCACCAATTGCCAGAATTGCTCCATGTATATGCGTCGGATTTTTGGTCTGGATCGTCTTTTTGGCCTTGGTGAACAAACGAAAGTGCCAGTTTTGTGCCTTTTTCTTTCCAATGAGTACGAGGACTTGCCGAAGAGCTAATTTCGATATCTCACGAATAAGCGGCGAAGCGTCCGTTATTCCAACCCAAAAACTCTTGAGAAAGGTGTTGATGTGCTCATTAAATAGTGTAGGTGTCGCTTTAGCTAGTTCTCTGATGATTAACATTGCCATATAAACACGGTACTCATTGCGACTTGTGTCGTCAAGCCATTTGAATGCAAGTGTTAGCTGTCGGTCGAATATATCTGCTGATGTTGGATTCGCTCGGACCAAATTACCCAGAGTTTGTGCCGCATACTGAATGGACAAATTCAGGGTTAGTGTGTGTGCTTTGTGTGCTCTGTATTAGAGTGCGTGCGAGTACCGTAAGAAACTCAGAACGGATATAATGATCATGATAATGCGTACATGGCATCGACGTTGACATTAATATGTACATTGGCTATCGATAAATGAAGATTTGAATAGACTTATAAATATGATTACCTCTGGTATAACATCTTTTATGTCTGTTCTGTAATCCACAACTTTCTGCAAGTACCTGCCTAGCTTTTGCAGATGGAGATCGTGCTCTGTGTAAACAACATCGACCAGATTTCGAATCAGCAGGATTCCTCCCATCCGCTCGCTCCTATCGTGCGAGCCACAAAAATCGTGGATGTGTTTGCAGATTTCCTCCATGTAAAGGTTGAACTCCTAATTGTGAAGCGGAATCACACACAAGTAAGCATGGGCAAGGCAAGCTTGGTTTATTCTAGTCTTGCGCAAAATAGCTCAAATTAAGAAAAATAGAGCACTTTTTATCCACTATATTGTATACATATGCGACGCACAACAATCACAGCAACTATACCTGGCTTGTTCGAATCCGGGCCTCCTTTGTTGCGTGCGCCTTCAAATGGAGGGCCGCCTTCACCTGCTGCTCAAAATCCTGGCTTCTTATCTTCGTTAGTATTGTCCCCATATCCCACAACTCTTTTGGCGCAGCTACCATCATGGTTGGACCAGTTTGCTCGCGCAAAGCAACGTAAGACTGGTTTAAATGATGGCACACCCCCGCCTCTCCCTGTTATGTGGCGATCGAATCTTGCTTCGCTGCAGCAGCAGCAGGCCGGCGCAGCTTATTACATTTTTTACTGAGCTTGAAAAAGAAGTCTGCTGCTGCTGCTGATTTTGTCGGTAAGCACAAAAGTAAAAGCAAAAGCCCAAGAGGCCCCATTCCCCCTTCGGAAGTAGATGGACGGAAAAGGTACTATCAATTCTGCATCGAATCAATCTGTTTTGTTTGATTCGGTTCAGTGTGCATTGAGATTGAGTTGTTTAGTCTGTGTACAACTCTTGAAATATGAAGCCACAGAATCAAATTGATGAAACATCTCAAACAAATACATCTCCTCATGAACTGCCTGCCCCCACCAGAACCAGTGGCCCGATGTAAGTATTGTGACTTGAAGCTTTCAACTTCAAACTCGCACAAAGAGGTACTTACTGTTATCAAAATCCTCCTCGGATCATTGGGAATCTCACTCAAAGCCTGTTATTAGATGGTGTCCAGACTAGTTTCAAATAAGCTCATAAGGAGTTCGCACGTTATCG
>JACKZZ010023070.1_pt1 | contig 13270 bp, 14 predicted proteins | sample 8027871 | NCBI WGS metagenome assembly JACKZZ01 (sample SAMN15724774, study PRJNA655200) | protist metagenome | isolation source: fluorescence activated cell sorting (FACS) single amplified genomes of... | place: USA: West Boothbay Harbor, Gulf of Maine | collected 2000-07-19
AATTGATGATGGTTATCTTACCGCTGCAGCTACGTTTCCAGCTCCTAAAGTTTCCATGGCATACTTATGCATTGTCATTCTTGTATTACCTCTAACTGTATTGGAACGCCAATCATGTTTCTTTCGATATGTAGGTTTTTTGATCGCAGTGTTTTGTGATACGATCCCTCTCATTTTTACTTTTTAAGAATCTTTTTTTTTTCTTTTTTTTTCGGGTGTCAAAAAACTTGCAAAATTCAAAGAGTATACTGTGTATTTCTACCCCCCACCCTCTCAAACGGGTAATCTAGTAATGAGTCTGAGTCTGAGTCTGAGTCTTGAGTTTCTTCAAAGATATGGACGAAGGATCTGTTGTTGAGATGCAATCGTTTCAGAAATCATCAAGTAATAATAATAAAGGTGATGATGATATCATGATGACCACAGAAAGCAAAGAGCAATATGAACACACGATCGAACGAAGAAGAAGCGTCGTTAAATCTACAAATTCACCCAGATCGATACAACAATTACGTCGATCGATGAAGACGGAAGGAACTCAAGCGTTTCTCAGACCCAAACATGCAGGTGATGTTGGTTGGAAGGAATTACTGAATGATTATGTAGCATCTATGAACGAAATCAATAAGGGAAAACAATTTCGACAAACGCTAGTTTTGTATCCCGATACGTTCAAGTACAAGTTTTGGAACCTGATCGTTTTTCTCTCCTTGATATACACAACGATCATCACACCGATACAAGCTGCATTGTGGAAAGACGAAACATTGATTGACCCTTTGTCATGGCCATTATGGTTCACAGCTGACCGTATTGTGGATGTTGTTTTCATACTCGACATCGTAGCTACGTTTCGGGTCGCGATACCGGACGATTCTGGGCAGTACTGGTTTGACGCGCAGCTGGTTGCTGGAAAATATCGAGGATCAATCCGATTTATCATCGATGTCATCGCTGCAGTACCATGGGAACTTGCTTTAGCAATTGCAGAATACAGCACAGCAGAAAGAATGGTCAGACTCGTGAAACTCTTGCGTGTGCACAGACTTTGGATGATTCTTGGATATTGGGAAAAGAACCTAAACGTTCAGAACGGACTTTTTCAGCTCCTGACGTTCAGTACGGGATTCTTTATGGTAGTTCACATCGTAGCGTGCGGGTGGATCATGTGTTCTTATACTATCGATGATGATAGTGAGAGATGGATAAATGAAAATGATGCAGATGGAAATGATTCGAAAATATACGCCATCTCGGTGTATTGGACCTTGATGACTCTATCTACAATTGGATACGGTGACATCACACCAAAACTCGGAAATAATGGTGAGATGTGGTACACTGTTGTCGTGTTCGTCTTGGGTGCCGTTACGTATTCATACGTCTTGTCAAAAATTATTGAATGGACACAGGACAAGGATAAAAAAGAGTTCGAGCAAAGTATTTTTGACTTGGACGCGTACATGAGAGAACTACAATTTAATCCGAGTCTCGTAGATCGTATTTGGCGATACTGTTTTTTTGTTCGAGAGAAAAGACTTTTAGGTAGAAAGAGTCGTGCACTTTCTCTTCTTTCTCCATCTCTTCAAAAAGAAGCTGCAGTGGCATCATACTTTTCAGCACTTGATCATAATCCTCTCATCGAACATCTCATCTGTTCACCTGAATCCGTACACATCTTACAACTCATCACTGAAATATCTACACGCCTTCGTATAGAACTGTTTGGTCCGGACGAGGTGATCTGTAACTTTGGTGACAAAGCAAACGGATCTATGTACATGGTCAGAGATGGAAGGGTTTTGTTGAAGAACGGTACGACTGAAAATTGGCTTCTTCTTCAAGGTATGTCTCTCTCTCTCTCCCTCTTTCATCTCCTATTCTCTCATATCTCACTCCTCATAACTACACCAGGATACAAAACATCTCTCATACGAGCAAAACACGAGGATGAAGTTTACGATGCCCCGGTGGACAATCTGAAAAGAGCTGTAGCACGAACGGAGAGTTTTTCCGAAACATATACGAGTACGTTTTCCACGGCAGAGAAGAAAATTCAACAACGAAAACAATCCACGACGGGCACAGAGAATCTTCTTAAAAATCACTCAAAAGTCCCACCTTACTGTTTTGGAGAGGAAAATATTGTGTTCAAACATAACTCTACGAGAACACGTGCTACGAGTTTGTCGTTTTGTAACATTCTTAGTTTGTCTCGAAACGATATGATAGACATATGGCACGATTTTCCAGAAGCACATTGCATTGCCAAGAAATATTGCATTAAGCGTCGACTTCGAGACTTGGCACAAAGCGGCAAGTTCTCAAAATGGTTACGAGACATTTCAGGAACCTTTGGATTGAAGAAGGGTGTAAGAGTAAAAATCGTGAAACCGAAATCTAGATTTGCAGATAAAGTAGCTATCATTATCGATATGAATTGGAGTGGTCGTATCAAGGTGAGAATGAAGGAAGACGGTTCCATCAAGTCATATCTACCAAACCATCTGCAAGTTCTTTCCTTGGATCACACGAAGGAACGATTACGAAAAGCATCGAAATTGATGGGTATGTAACCGTCATGTTATTTCTCCTCTCTCTCTCTCTCTCTCTCTCTCCAAAATGTGCACGCACACATACATACACACATACTACTACTCTTCAACATACACTCGACAATAGGTACGACGGAAGAAAAATTCGACGATGAGGGCAACATTACACATGGCGAAATTTTGCTTACGGAAATAGAGAGAACAACGGATAGACTTCAAAAAGAGCAACGTAAACATCTCGACAATCATTTAACGGAGTTCGAGAAGAGTGCATCTCATAACATGTCGAATTTTGAAAAAACAACGAGTCAGACATTCGAAAAACTTATGAATCATCAGAAAGATACGGCAAAAAGTCAACGTCACACCATCGAAGAATTCTATAAGCTCGTCAAGAGACAGAGTGATATTCTTGAAAATGTAATCCAGGCATTTGCTGAGCAGAAGACGTACACGAAGGAAAGGATGGCGACTTTGACGATTGATTTGGCTGAAATTAAAGGAAAGGTGAATATGCTTGTGGAGGAAGAGGGATATATTGAAGAGAGTGGTGATGCGAAGTAAGAAGCAATAATATGAGTATGAGAGTGGTGGCGTGACGCATGAAAGTAATAGCATTTCTAACTAACTAACTGTCATCGTCGTCGTAGTATTGGATGGGAATGGATACATACACTCGTAAGAATGTCTGTGCTTTGTAGTTCTCGAACTCGTCGAAATTTAATGTCAAAGAAAAAAAGAGAATTAAATCAAACACAAAACAACAAAAACCAAATTCTAAGCTTTCTTCTCCTTCTTCGCCCTAACATTAATTAATGGGAAGTATCCTACTGCAGCAAGAACACCACAAATTAAAATCGACCACGGCATAACTTTCCAGCCATAGATGGAAGAAAGACGTTGCAAGGGCCAACCCGCAAAGACTGCACCGATCTGTGCAGCACCCTTGGCTACGCATCCAGCTGTGCTTCTCATGTTTTGGGGTGAGAGTTCTCGAGCCACCAGGCCCGTCAGCATGTGAGGAGGAAAGGAAACGAAACCGATAGCGAAGAACAAGATGAGAAGTAATTGAGAAGATGTAAAGAAATTTGAGGACAAGAGCAACGCAATTGTGGGATCCTCCAGAACGAGTCCGATCGCAAAACCAATCGGTGTGCACAGCACACTGAACAGAACCATAACCGGACCTCGCAAACCTCGAAACACGATGTCTGAGACGAATCCAGCACAAAGACTTCCAACGAAAGCACCAAACTCGAGGGCTATAATACACTGCGCAGCACTGTGCAATTCCATTCCGTATGATTCGAATACGACGGGTGTCCAAGTCGCGAGAGAGATACGTATCACCGAAATCGGAGCATATCCGGCACATAGAGATATGAAGAACGGTTGACGAAAGAGATACGTAATGGATTTTACGAAACCTGGGTTTGTGATGTCTTTTTCGTCATTATCAGTCTTCTTCTTGTTATTATGTTTTGCTTTTTCATCATCATCACCATCGTTATCATTCACGGAATCTTGAGGCGGAGCCGTCGAAAGAAATGCGTACATCAACGTCGCATACACGAGAGTAAGTAAGGATGGAGCATACAAAGCAACGGGCCATCCGATTGATGCAATAAGAAGTGGATAGATTCTAGGAGATAGTGTGCTACCCACATTTTGATTCGTCGAAAGCATGCTATACCATGATCCTCTTTCGGTTGGACTCGGGAACCAATTCAAAAATATTTGTGCCAATGCGGGCCACGCCAATGACTGTCCAACTCCGTTCATACTCCATAATAAGGCTACCAACGAAACATACACGAAATCATTGGAAATCATACTCTTGTTGGCAAATACGAGATACAAAAGAAGAGATGACAAGCCTGCAATAAATAGACACAGAGACAAAAGCCTTGCTTGATTCTTTACTCCGTCTACGAAACTACCTCCGAAGAATTTGACTACTCCCATTACCGTTTCGAACACGGACGTCACTGCTCCGGCTTGTGCTACAGTCAATACACCTGCCTTATCTAACGACGGTATAATCAACGGAAAATTCTTGCGAAGAAGATAACAGCACACATATGCAAAATAAATCCAAAAAAAAGTTTGAAGTTGAGAAAACGACGGCATCGAAACACCTGTGAACACTTTTTGTATTGCTTTCTTACAGTTCTTCTTACAGTTTCAAAAGATTTTTGAGATTTTTTGAAATGAAAAAAAAAAACGAAAAAACAAATTACAGTAAAGGAGAAAAGTCGCAATCTAAAAATCAATATTGTATATAGATGGTGTATTAATGATCTCAATGAATAGTAGTTTTCGTATTTATCTTGCAAATATGGGGGTGGGTGGATCTTTGGCATTTATGGGTGATTATGTTTGTCAATTCTTTGAAGCGTCACGAGGAGCCGAGAATTTAAGATTCGATTGGAACAGAAATTTATCGTTTACTGTATTCGGGACGTTCTATATGGGTGGAGTTGCAAATATTATATATACAAGGAGTATTCCGTGGTTGTTGTCTAAAAAAATCACGCATAAGTTGTTTGCCTTGAATCGAGGAAACAGAGATCTCAGAAAAGGTTTCGCGGGATCAATGATCGACAATACACTTCACGCTCCGTTCTTTTACCTCCCGTCGTATTTTATTTTCACAGATTTTATGAGAGGTCGAGATAGCGATTATATACTCGAACACTTAAATCGGTCATACAAAATATCACTCGTTTCCTTATGGTGCATATGGATTCCTGTTCAAACAATAACATTTTCAGTTATGCCGACACACTTACGGGCTGCATTTGTCAATACAATATGTCTTATATGGAATATATGGCTTGATTTTTACACAAATGTTCCGGAAGTTGAGGTCCAGAATGAGAAAAAGGAAGATTGCAATGATCACAATAATAATAAGAATATGATGTAATAACAAAATGATACACTCCCCCATCGTCACTACTTCTATCTCCTACACCTACCTCCTCATATACACACTTCCTACCGGTTGACGCGTTGACGCGTTGACGCGAAGTTTTCAAATTCAAAAAATCAAAAATCCCCCAAATAAGAAAAAAAGTATTCAAAAATGGACATCGACGATATCGATCCATTCGAGTTAGAGGTACGCATTTCAGCATCAGAACACACGAAAAAAATAAATCAACTTCCATCATCATCGTACTACTACCATGAAGTATCAATCAACACACACACACACACACACACATACATACACAGTACGCTGATGAGCTTGCTCTCGTAGACGACGATCCCGAGAACGAAGTGCCAGTGAACGCCAATCTAGTAGGTGTGAAACGGAGAAAATTAAGTTTCACACCACAGATCGAAAGAGCTATTAAGAAGAGAAAAGAAGGAGGAGAAGATAATCGTTCTACCAACTCTTTCCAAGAAGAGAAAATGATGGATATCGATGATGATGAAGCCGAGATCGAGACCAAAGAAGACGAGGAAGATATCGTGATTCCCCAGAAACGCTTAGAAATTAAGAAACGCTATCTTTGGATGTGCCCGCCTTCCAAAAATGCTTGTGATGTTACAATCACAACATCTGATGGAGCACGTTTTTTCATGAAAATGCGCAAGAAAAAAGTAGAAGATTCTGCCGGAAACACGTACGCTCTTCCTACCAGCGTACGAGATCTCTTGAAGGAGATCGATGAGGAGGAAAAATCGATTTCCTCTTCGATATCCTCCACGGCAAACGAGAGTGAAATGATGAAAGCTTCAACTTCTGAATCGACAGACAAGAAGACCAATCAACTTTGGGTTAACAAATATTCTCCTCGACGTTTCACGGATCTCTTGAGTTCGGACAAAACAAATCGTGACGTTCTCTCCTGGATCAAACGGTGGGACTCTACGGTGTTCGGAATTTCACAACCGAAAATGAAATCAAGAGATCAACATAGAAGCCAGGAAAGAAGAGAAGATCAAATGCCTGTTATTCTGTTATGTGGTCCTCCCGGAATGGGAAAAACTACGCTAGCAAACATTGCTTCGAGACATGCAGGATATGATCCGCTTGAGATCAACGCGTCGGACGAGCGGAACAAGGACAATCTCATGATTCGAGTCAGAGCTGCGTTGGAAATGCAGTCTGTGTTCACAAAGAATGGTGAGAAAATGAAACCCAGGCTTCCGATTATTGATGAGATCGACGGTGCGGTTGGTGGTTCTGAGGGAAGAAGTGCCATCGAAGCGTTGGTGAAATACATTCAAAATTCGAAAATGTCGGGAAAATCAACATTGCCTCGAAGACCAATCATTTGTGTGTGCAACAATCAATTTGCACCCGCACTTCGACCTTTGCGAAAGATTGCTCAGATTCACGTGTTTGAACGTATGTCTAATTTCTCTCTCTCCCCCCCTCTCTCTCTCTTTCTTCCTAACTCTTTTTTTTCACACCATCTCACTTGTTACACAATCTTCACCCAGGTACGCGTCAAGCCAAGCTCGTGAGAAGATTGAAACAAGTATGTAGGAAAGAGGGTATCTCGACATCGGAACGTGCCTTGAAGACAATGACAGATCTGCTTCAACGAGATGTGAGATCATGTCTTCACATGCTTCAATTCGTACATCGTCAACAATCTAGATTATCTAGATCAGGAAGGACGACTTCGATGAGTGAAGAGGAGTTGTGTCGATACGCTGCAGCTGCGGCGAGCTCTGGTGCTACGGGTGGCATGGCATCTGATACATCCATCTTTCAATCTCTTCGAGATCTCTTCTACGTTGGAAAACAACGAGGCCCCGCAAGCAAAGTCGCCTCGAAAACGACCGATGTTTGGGATTACTCGAGTCAACTCATTCGTCTGCATGGGGGGCGAGATGGATGTGATTTTCTTCACGCGATGCACGAGAATTGTCTTTCCGTGGGTCTCTCGGATCCCACACTTAAAAGAAGTGCTTACATGATTGATCTCATCACAGACTCTATGGAGTGTTACTCCTTAGCCAAGAGTAAGCAGCAATATACATGGTTGAAATATGTTCCGAGTGCCGTGTTTGCGGCTCGTAACGTCTTCAAAGCAAACGTGCGTGGTGGCTTTCACAATTCCAGATTTGTGTTTGAGCGTCTAGACTCGAGTTCTTCCAGACTTCGATCTCAACGTGTAGATTTGCTTCGAACGTTCATCTCAAATGCACATCTAGCGTTGGGCACTCGAGCACCTCGTTCCTTCGTGCTCGACATGTTAAGCTCCTACGTCTCTCTGCTACGACCTCGACTCACGAGTCGTGGTGCGACTACTGGGTCTTGGCAACTCTTGAGCGCGGACGATCATTCGACGTTAAGAAATGTCGTGCAACTCATGGCATGTACGGGTGTGACGTACAAAGCTTCGTTTGAGAATCAAATGGGTGATGATGGAAATCGATATCAAAGACAGCAATTTGGACACACGTACGTGTTGGAACCGAATGTGGAATCGTTGACGACGTTCAAATTTACGGAAGCACCTGAAAAAGTTGAGGATTTGTCAGATCCGATGAAAAAGTTTTTAAAGAGAGAAATTCAAAATGTTGTGATACGTGGTCGTTTTGCTTCGGAACCCAAGAAGCATCGTCACGTAGAGCAAGAACAACAGCAAAGAAGTCAATTTGATAAGAGTGATGATGGTTCTACACATCAATCTAAAAAGGTATCTGGAGGATGGAGAAAATATATCACGAAACCCAACGCATCTCTGTCTCCTCAAGATCGTGTCATGTCACAATCGAGTAGGAAAGGGGAGGAGGATGCCACGAAGAGAATGAGGAAGGATGGGGAGAAGATGAAGAGACCTGGAAACTTTTTGCAACGCGCAAGAGCTGCTGCTATGAAGCAGAAACGTAGGAGACTTCGTTCGAAGAGCAGCGTGGAAGATGAGGAAAGTAGAAGTAGCAGCAGTAAGAACGAAAACCATGCTGGTTGTGGTAACAGTGATTCGATCAAGAAAGTCAAGTCATGTGTCACATTTAGATTCGAGGAAGGTTTCTCAAGTGCTGTGAGACGTCCGGTCACAGTTGTCGATTTTTTGGAGAAGCATGATCCGAGTTACGCCGCTGCAAGAAGCCCGAGTAAATTGTTTTTCTAGAAAGAGGAAAACGACAGAGTTTAAGAAGGAGGGGGGGGGGCTCTAAATTATATGCATGTAGTAGATATCGCTTGTTGTTAATTTCTTTCGTACGTACGAGTCAATATATATATATATATATATACATATACGAGTATGTATGCGATATAAACAGTAAGCACATTCTCACAAAAGCTACGTCGCACGAGTACTCTTTTTAATGAATGATAGTGAATCATCACAAAAGAAGTAAGTGGTAAGTATTCGGGTAGATCGTATGAGTATGATTGATGGACATTGTCGTAGTTAAAATATTATACATCGTTATTACTATCTTCCCTTTCTAGTGCGTACCCATTACAGTATCAATCACTGCAGAAAATGCTGCAAAACCAACGCAACCTATTCCCATAGCTTGTGGTCCAGATTTATGTGCAAGTGCTGCACCAGTCATACAACCAGCACTCATGGAATTGTATATATCATGTGTACCTCTTGTTTTCTCGATGGCACATTCGAAACCCTGAAACATTGCAGTTAGTGCTGCAAAATTCTTACCCCAACTTCTTGATTTGGCCTTTGTTTTTCTTGCACTATCCCGGAGTTCCTGTTTCCACGTTTTCTTTGGAGGTTCAGGTTGTCCGGGTAACACTACAGGGGGACTCATACCCTCAAATGCACTCATTACAACACCAAAACCCATACCAAGAATACCGCCTGTTGTCAATTTTCGTGTGCGTGTGTGTGTGTGCATTTACAAAGTGCGGGAGAGAGAGAGAGAGAGAAAAGAGAGAATTTTTACTTACCCATCACTGTACCGATGACGACTTTAGCTACGCAGGCTTCTGCCAAACGGGATGGATCTGGAACCAAATACTGTTGAAACACACTAATAGGAAACTCATTGATCGTTGGAATTCCCAAATTCTTCTCTGCTTCAATTGGTTCCATCCATTTTTTCCAAACATTTTTGTGAAACTCCTCATGACCGATTAACGTCGGGGGTAACCCGAATCCGTAAGGATTCTTGATTTTTGGTGGTGTCAATCCTGGGATTCTACTACCACTACTACTACTACTATCTGTACAATACTCATTATTATGTAATGATGATGGTGCTTGTGATGATGGTAACACTGATTCTAACGAAGACAAATTTTCCATAACTCACTCTCTCTATCACTCTGTTTTTCGCGTGGCGTCTTCCGTTGCTTCCGTAGAAACGGTCATCTCTCGGTGTTTTTATTCATACATATTTATTTCTTCATTTATAGTATTAGGAGAAGGATATATATATATATATATAAAGAGAGAGATAGGGAGAGGGTGGTCTATATTTGTTTTGATTTTGAGTAAGAGAAGAAGAAGAAGAAAAAGAAACGAAAAAAACACAAACGAGCCACAAGAGAACGGAGAATCGAGAAAAACGAAGAGACGAAAAAGTAAAGACAACATTGTGATAATGAACAAAACAGCATATGACATTTTGGAAGTTGATATGAATGCATCTAGTGAAATGATTCGAAATTCGTATTTAAGATTAGCTAGAAAATATCATCCTGACAAGAATCTGAAGGACACGAAGAATATGTTTCTGAACGTTCAAAAGTCTTACGACACGTTGAAGAATCCGGATACGAAAGAAACGTATGATAATTCTCTCAAAGAAGCTTTGAAGAAAACTACAGGAAGTGGTGCAATCACAGAAATTGATTTGGATGATATGGAGTACGAGGGAACTACTTTTTTTACGGAATGTCGATGTGGATCAAAGATTCACGTCTCGGAAGAAGATTTAGATGCAGAAATCGAATTGTTTCCTTGTGAAGGCTGCTCTATGACAATACGAGTCCTTTACGCCATATCCACATCACCATCATAATTATTTTTGTTTGTAAATGTATTTGTAGTATTATTTATTTATTCGACGTTGTATAATTTCTCAGAGACAAAAGAAACGCACAGACGAGTATGAAGAAACAAACATTAGACACACACACACACACACACACACAGACACACACACAGAAAAGATGCAAACACACACAACAATCACAAAAAACAACAGACAGTAAAAAAAAAGAATCGAGTTAAAGTTCTGAAGCGAATTATATTTTACTCATTTTCTTTTTTATCTCCGATCATTCCAAAGTATTCCAAGCAAATGAGGACTGAAAACGTAAATCCAGCATATGCTCCGAAGAATCCATTTGCAACTCCCGTGAAAGGACCTTCCACACATATCACACTGATTCCAACAAACCACCAAATGGGAAGCCCCGCAGATGCAATCTTGAGTATGATCGGACAAGAGTTATCGAGGCAAGATCCACATGTGAAGATAATGATACCATATATGAACGATGTTAAGGAGACCGTGAAGGCCCATCCGTTGTTTCCTTCACAATCAGTCTCATCACAAAGATCAGTAGCTTCGACGAAACACACAAAGGAAGCAATCAAGAGACCAAGAGCATATACAAATGAATGCCCTTTCGTAATACCAACATTCTTTAGAAACGGGAATTTTTCCTGAAGTCCTTTCCAAGCCGGACTGAACTCGGGATACAAAAGAGCCGTAGTCGTTAACACGCCAGCCCATGTCATCAACCATCCAGTACCCACTGCAGACCAAGGAGCTGATGAACTATTATTATCATCATGTGCTTTGAAAGTCAAAACGAATGCTCCGATACCCCACAAAACCCACAACGAAATCGTCAAAAACGGCTCCACGTAAGAGTCCCAAAACGCGACTCTTCCGCAGAATTTGAAGTACTCAGCGAGATCAAAAGCAAAGTGAAGTCCCACGGCAACAAGAGCAAACACACTGATTGACACAGCAAATGCTCGATCTCCTTCACAATCCACCCCATCTGTATCGCAATCGTGAGACGCTTGAACAAGCATCATGAAACTCGCGAATCCGAGAAACGCAAAGGCGGGCTCCTTCTGAAGCAAGAGTTTTCTCTGTTCAAGCTCTTCTTTCGATGATGGTACATCATCATCAGCGACATCGTTCGTAACGGGTACAGCCGTAGCTACTACTTCATCATCATCAGCCTGTATTTTTAGAGTATTCAAAATGATATGTGTGTATCGCAGCGATAATGGAGAGCAAGTGTTAACGAGAGAGATTCGGAGAAAGGAGGAGTGTACTTTTTGCTCTTTCGACGAGAGAGATAGATAGATAGATAGAGAACTCGTGCGATGTTTTGTGTACGGTATGTGTAAATTTATATGAATGGGAGAGACGTACCATGTTAGAGATATTTTTTGTTTTGTTTCCGAAAAGTAGAGAGAACTTTGGATCTTATGCGAATGAAAAGATATTCAAAAAAACAAAGAAAACGATTTTCAAACTGTGTGGGCGTGTGGGCTTTGTGTATATCTATACATCTATACATCTATATATCTATGTATTCTATAGCAATAGTCACCATAAAATCGCGTGTCCTCCACAAAAAACCCAACCACAAACAAAAAAAAAAGATTTTTCATTTTCTCCAAATCCATATAAAATAATATGTTCTCAAAGGCAATTTCAAGAAGTATGAGAAGCGTAGCATCTCAAACTAGAGGATACAAGGTCGTCGTTGTAGGTGGATCCGGTGGTATCGGACAACCCATGTCACTTCTCATGACGAACAACAAGCTTGTGACCGAAGTCGCGATCTACGATATGGTTGGAGCTCCGGGTGTTGCTGCTGATTTGTCTCATTGCGATGGTACGTCGTTGTCTCATCACACTCTTCAGAAATACTAAACACACAGACTTACGTAAATATTTCACGTCGAACTAAAAAAATCAAAAACAAAAAACAGCCAAAGCAAAAGTTACGGGACACGGACCTGACGATATCGGAGGAGCGTTGAAAGGAGCGAACCTCGTTTTGGTTCCTGCTGGTCTTCCTCGTAAGCCCGGTATGACTCGACAGGATCTTTTTGAGAAGAATGCAACGATTAATGCAACGTTGGCAAAGGCATTCGCCGAGCATTGCCCTGACGCCGTCGCAGGTATCATCTCGAATCCCGTGAACTCGACCGTACCTATTTGGTGCGAGACTTTGAAACAAGCCGGAAAGCTTGATGCGAACAAAATTTACGGAGTGTGTACGTTGGATCATGTAAGAGCTCGTAAATTTCTTGGAGATCACGCTGGTGTGCACCCCAAGGATGTCCACGTTTCGGTCATCGGAGGTCACGCCGGAACCTCCATTCTTCCGATTCTTTCCGGAGTAACACCCAAGATGACGTTTACCGATGCTGAGAGAGATGCACTCACAGATCGTATTCAGAATGGAGGTACAGAAGTCGTGAAAGCCAAGGATGGTGCCGGATCTGCCACTTTGTCCATGGCTCTTGCGGGTGCTGAGTTCGGAGACGCTATTCTCCGTGCCATGGCTGGAGAGAAAGGAATTTACATGGCCTGTTACGTTCAACAAGATGTTGACGCTTGCTCATACTTTGCTACGGAAGTCGAGTTCGGCCCTGATGGTGCTTACGTGAACAACAAAGGACTTCCTGAAATGAATGAATACGAGAAGAAAGGATTTGCGAAAGCTGTGGAAGAGTTAAAGCCAAGTATTGAAGAGGGCATTGCATTTTGCAATTAATTTTTTTTTTTTGAATGAA
>JACKZZ010022179.1_pt1 | contig 13269 bp, 21 predicted proteins | sample 8027871 | NCBI WGS metagenome assembly JACKZZ01 (sample SAMN15724774, study PRJNA655200) | protist metagenome | isolation source: fluorescence activated cell sorting (FACS) single amplified genomes of... | place: USA: West Boothbay Harbor, Gulf of Maine | collected 2000-07-19
GACGAAGCAAATGGATAGCGTGTGGAATAAATGACGGCTCCTGCAGAAGGAGTGCCTCGTTTAGCGCAAGTAGCAATGGCATAAGTAATACAATCAATTTCTACTTTTGAAGAACATAGAACTGATCTACCATCACCAATTATTTCACGATCGCGGGTTAAAACACAGCCACCAGGAACAATGGGATGTGTTGAACCACTGGCGATTGTTTCTGCAATACTCATAAAGTATCTATCTTTATTTTTGATATAGCAAGGGTCGCCTTCAGGAGCATGCATATCTCTCATATATAATTATTCTCTTCTATATTAGGTAGTGAAACATAGGAATGTGATACATGGATTATGAAAATTTCAAGTCAGAATTCAAGAAGTATGATGACCATAATTGGAATGAAGATAAAGAATGGAAGGAGTGGGAAGCATTGGATGATCAAACATTTAAGAATTCAAAAGAGTGGGACTTTCCAAACTTGAACATGTATAACCAAGCAGATCTAAAAGATGGTAAACATTGGCTACGAGTAGTAGAAGGATATGACAATAATTGCAGGGTGGAGAGTCAATTAGGACCAGTGAATAACGATAGGACTTATTATCATCCAGAGACACAGAATGACATGGTAAATAGTCCTTCACATTACACACGTGGCACACAAGAAGCAATAGATATCATTGAAGAAGCAATTCAAGATGCACCTGATGTCAAAGCAGGAATGCTTCAAGCTCAAGCGCTGAAGTATCTTCTTCGTTTGTGGCTCAAGGGAAATGCACAACAAGATGCAAGTAAAGCAGAGTGGTATTTGACACGGTTAATTAATCATTTGAAAAGAAACACATGACTCCTTTAATCTTTTGCAGCATACTTGCTGGCTATGCAATTACAGGCGCTGTTGAAAATCAGCCAGGGTGGATGACAGTAAACTACTTAGATAAAAATCAAATTGCTGAGTATATTGTTATTCCAATGGATGCGTATATAGAGTGTTATCCAAACCATGCTGCTGGATTAACAGCGCCTGAAAAATAATAAGTTATCACGCTGTTCTAATGTCTCATGTTCTTGAATATGAGGCATAAGCAAATCAAAAATGTTTTCATTGCTATATATAGAATGTGTGAAGTAAACGCAGATACCTTCTTTCAAATCAGTATCAGCAGGTGAATACCAAGCATAAGGTACAAAAGATTGCCATGGTTCTAAATCCTGTGAGCACCAACTGTTCAGTTCTTCTAGACGCTGAGCAGTTTTTATTATGTGCTGCTCGTGGCATTCATCAAGTGGAAGATTAATATTGTTTTGATCAGAGAGCAATGCATGCTTCCACATCAATGTTCCATCTTTGTGAATTAAACGGCAAGGATGTACACAAGCACCAGATGGCAAAGAGTATAAATAGCTTTTATTTATATGCTTACTCATTACAGCTGACCTCGTTGATCTTCGTAATATTCCAGATCTTTTTTCCAGCTGTCACCAGCAAATTCATTGTAGATAATTCGTCCAATATCTCGAAAACTGCTATAAAATAAAGATACTTTATCAATAGATGATATTAATTCTTCGAGTGGAGGACCATAGACAATAGCATTCCAAGTGGAAGGACAGACTGGTTCAAAGCCGGTGGTAGTAGCTTTGAGTTGTTTGATACGTTTAAAAGGTATGCAAACAGGGTAATCCCAAATAACAGGTGAGGCTCTTAATAACTCTGAGGCACTAGTGAAAAATATAAAGCTATTGATATGGCCATTACGATATTCATTGATCGTTTTGTTGAACCAGATACGTGAATTGCGTACAGCTCCTTTAGGTGAAACCCAGACATTGCCATGCCAGTGCTCTTGTAAAGGGTTAATTTCTATAGATGGTACAGACGTAGCATTAACCAATACCTGTTGGACAGGATCTGATGTGGGATCAAAGTCAATACCACCCATAACCATACGCGCCCTCTCAATAATTTGCGGAGTCGGGTAAAGGGGAAGTTTTAGTCCTTGAGACTTAAGCTTATCCGCTAAATTCTGCTGCAAGCGCTCGGAGGCTTTCTTGGCTCCCGCCTGCTTCGACAGCAAATGTTCTTGTTCCAGCATCACTAATCAACGTAATTAAAACATTTTTGCTCCAGTCATTTTCATCAATCTCTTCCATAAGTCCACGTAGGAACTCAAGAACCTCAGTGTCTTCTTCACGTTCAGCGGTTCTAATATCAAATTCAATTGAGTGACCAGACATAAATGTCGTGGAGTCGTTTTGTAAGTTGATAACTAATGAACCAGCACCATTTTTTTCAACACCCGAAATTGCAATGTTTACTAAGTCATAAAGAATTAGTTCAGCAGTAGCAACAAGGAATTGCTGCTCTTGCTTTTTCTCCTCACCGAATTTATCGGATTGAACAAGTGCTTGAAGTAGATCTGTACGTCTAGACATAATTAAATGACTCTTTGTTTAGGATAAGTGTTATTAATACTTAGTGTGGGCTTAAAATTCATCACCGTCATCAGTATCTTCATTTTCAGAAGGCTGACGAAGTAATCCAGGTTGAGTTGGTTCAGTCTGACTAATGTGACGACCGGCAAGAATGTCAGTCATTACAGCGTCAAATCGCTCAGCAAAACCTGTATCTGGGTTAAGCAGTAGTTCAGCACGAGAATCAATCTCTTCAGATTGATCTATTCGTTCTTGCTGCTTTAAGGCTTCTTCAATCATATATTCAGCTACTTGCTGTTTAAGCGTATGTAGCTGACAAGCTAACTCAAATGATTCCATATAGCTGTCTTGGTCAACAAAGACACCAACGTGTTGGGGGATAAGGTGGAACGGATTACAGCAGTACTTATTTCCGCACGTCGTCTTAACACCAGTGAACCCTAGATCTCCCCATGAGTACCACATAGCAACACGTTGAGGATGATGCTGTGTAGAACTAGAGATACCATGCCGTCTCCATGAGAACTGCGGTTGCTTTGTACGTTTATTGATGGCTCCATTCCACGTCCAGCACTCATCAGGGTCACCAATATCAACTTGAGACCAGAATTTCAATGCACGTTTGCGCTCTCGTTTAAGAAGACGATCAATGTCAAACGACATTCGACCTTCACGAGCTGCAGCTACACAACGAACGCAAGCTTGATGACTATCAAACCGCATTGAATGATTGGAGAATCTTCCTAGTGAATGGCCTGTATAAATACAAAGCTCACCCTCTTCGGCAGTGTTAGACATTTGTAGATTACGTCTACCGTAGGCATGGCCTCCAACTTTTTTACTTGGCTGAGATTCACTCATAATTAGAAACTATTGGCATGTCGGACATATGTACCACCAAGTGCCGGATATTGTTCGTCTTTAGGCAGTGCTGTGAGTTGATTGCTAATCATATACTCAAAACGTGTGGAGTTCTCATATTTAATCCTTACAAGTTTAGCTCGGGGGGTGTAATACTCGGGAGGCCCAACTACAAGTGCAGTCATACCATTAGAAGATACATGCACACGCAGCCCGATTTCAATATCAGAAGTTTTCATTTTATTATATGTTTATGAACTTATGGACTGTATTTATTTAGAAGTCATTTAATACATGACTTTCATCGAGTGGATCACTCTTTGGTCGTTTCCAAATACGAACTGACTTAGATTTACCGTTGGCGTCTTTACGAGAAGTTACTAGACGTCTCCAGCCCATAGACTGAAGGACATCAGCAACACGACGTGCTTCACGCCTACCTTGATTACGTGGATCAAGTTCAAGTGCATTAGTTAGAACTTCAGCAGCGGTGACCTCTGATCGAATTGCTACATAAGAAGAAACTTTATCCATCCAAGGGTCAGGATCACCAAACTCTTGAATGTATTCAGCAATAGCTGCAATCTCTCCGCTGTCAAACTCATATCTATCGTTATTCCTGTAGGCCGCAACGGCTGCAGCCCACATAGAGTCACGCTCTTCACGTAACCGAGTCCAGGGTACTTGGAACCCACTGCCAATTTCAAGTGGAACAAAGCGACGGTTACCCGTGCTATCTACTAGAAACTGATTGCGATTGGTAGTACCAATCATCACAAACCTCCGAGGAAGTTTGGATGGCAAGGCAGCATAAGGATAGCGTACTTCATCAACACGAGAAGTAATTAAGTTCTTAAAATTCTCAATATTTCTGATATTGAAATAGTTATCAATCTCAGGTAATTCAAGAAGCCATGCCATATGCAGTCTGTACTGCTCTTTCATCAATGTGTCTAAAGGTGTTGAAACCTCAGCAAACAAATCATTAGGGACAAGGTTGCGACTGAACATTGACTTACCAACACCTTGAGCACCGACAAGAATGGGTAGCCAAGACATAGAGCAGCCAGGGTTATATGCTCGTGCTACAGCACCAATCATCATCCGTTGCATAGCAAGGGTAGCGATGTGATGCTTGTTGCCTAAGAACTCCTCGCCAATGGTTGCCCATTGCTCATGCGGCTTAGCGCGTGCACTGCAGTGATCAAGATAACGGCGAATAGGACAGTATGAATTCCTGGAAGCCGCATACTGAACAGCTGCTTTGACACGAGGCTCAGGTATAAATACTCCAAACTCACAAGCTAGTTTGGTTGTCATTAACTCAAGGTCATTACCTTGTAGTGCAATAGTACGACCAGTATTGTCAGTGTATTCAATAGCACCCGTTAGTTCATTTTTACGCAGTTCTTGCAGGATCTCTTTAACTTGACGAACATCTTCTTCACGTTCTTTGGCAGCGTCATTGCTGCTTTTTTTAGGACGACCTTTTCGTTTTGCAACCGATACATCAGGTAACGGTTCTGGTTCAATCATATTTTTCTCCGGTATAGATTTACCCTGCGATGCGATTATAACTTCTGCAAAATCAGGTTGTGGGTCGAGTTCTGTATAACCTACAGCTGTACCAACAGCACCAAACTTTAATGAATGTGGGAGCTGTTGAGTCCAACTACGGTCTTGTTTTTTGGCCATTGCATACAGCGAAGTGTGCCCTGCAAAATTGCCAAGACCATGCCATTTAAATGGCTGAGAGTTCTCTGGCTTTTCACCGTGATGACCACGTAAGACCCAGTCAACCCAGTCATCGAAGACAACGTGTCCAATGCCTGCACAGGCGGCCATGATCGGTACAAAATAAGACTCATACTCACCATCTTCAGAAGGGTCTAAGAACTCTCGCAGGAGCCACTGACAACGTTTGACATCAACGTCTGTGACGTCAGAGTGTACATAAGTAGAAGACTCTTCGTACTCAATATCGTTGAGCAGGAAGTCAGGGACTAAGGCATCATCGTTGAGCCTTACTTCTGCTTTTGTATTGCCGTACCATAAGCGTTCACTTTTCTGGCCACAGTTATCTTTGAGCTCATCTAGACCAAGCTCTTGTAGCAAACGATTGACGACAAGCCAGTAAGCACCACGGTGCTGTGATGCTGTGTCTAAGTCTTTGCCAAGTGGGAACAGAGCACGGAAGCGATGCTCTGCAAGTGTGTGACTAGAGGATGTATAGGTAGCAATGCACCAATCTTTTGCAGTCTGCGTATCCCAAAACTTATCAAGATTGGTGTCGCCATCAAAGTCGATTACAACTAAGTTACTACCGCTAGCATTCTCCGCCTTGCGATGCTTGTCTAGAAAGTGAGTAGCAGTCCAGCCATAGCCATGCTGTACCCACCCAAGTAGCCAAGTAATGTCTTCGTAGATGTTTGACCACCCACGTGCAACCTTCTGAGGGTTGGCTTTATTCTTACAACTTTTGTGAACTGATAGCTTGAGTTTCATATACTTTTATTCTTTTAACGCAATCTCCTGATCATCAGGAGGGAACAGTTCATGGAACTGAGCACATCGCTTAACAAATCTAGACTCAGCGAGATCCATCTGATCTCCATCTATAAATATACCTTGTGTAGTCTCCGGTGTCGATACGATTATGAGTGCAACGTCACATTTGAATCCGGTGCGTTCCTCAAGAGCAAGCCTATAGGCAGCCATTTGTTGCGAGCACTTTTGAAACTTGCGATATCCACCGAAGCCAATGCGGTCACCTTTATCAGGGAAAGAGCTCATGTAAGGAGCGTTGGATGTCTTGAAATCTGCAATGACGCGAACGCCACCGATTTCACCGATTAAATCTGGACATCCAGCAAACATATGGGTAGTTGACCACACGTAAGCCACTTCCTTATCGTCAGACCTGAGATGATTCCAGTCGGGACGGAGAGGTCGTTCAGACCAATGGAGTACATCAAACCAATCAAGATATTGAGTGATGCCACTCCAAAAATCTTGGTACTCATCAGGCACGCCTGGGTCAAGGCCACGAAGATAATTCTCGCAGCCAAGGTGAATCGCGGATCCACGAGTGGCCGCTTCTTCTAGCTTGCCAGGGTTGTTGATATTCCAGTTGCGAAGACCTGCTTTGGACTTCTCACTTTCAGTACCACTGAGGACGGTAGTGACTGACGGCATATATAAACCGGAGCACAAGTACTTCCTGTGCCCTGCCGTCGTTTGTATACGATAAGGCTTATCATTTATTTGTTCTTGAGAATTTTCTGTGTTAGTAGACATAATTTATATTTGTGGACTTTCCGATGGCAGTTGCAACAGAGTGGTACGCATTTGAGAACCTCATCCCACCAACGCTCTTCGGCAATCGTAGTTCCGCCTACCTTTGTTTTTTTTGTTTCAGGATGGACGTGATGCCACTCAATGATGTCGGGATCTGGTTCTCCACAAGCGATACAAGGGAATACAGCTAATAAACTATTACGTCTTTTAAATAGACGTTGTTGGTAAAGACGAGTAGATTTTTTTCTTGCTTCAGAAGTCATCTATCTGCGACGGTTGCGCCTCTTGGAACTGGCTGCTGTAATTTGTAGGCTGGGTGCTTTCCTGAAACATTTGGTATAACGAACCTACTGCTTGACCTACAGCCTCAGTTACTTGAGCAGATGCATGTACTTGTTGTCGTAGATCAAAATTCTCTTGACGTAGCTCAGCTACTTCACCACGCAAAGCAATGATGTGATCCATCAGCGACGGTGGACGTTGAGCTAGAGCGCCTGGGTTAACAAGACCTGGTGCAGCTACAGGTCCAGGTTGTGTGGGAGCAGCAGGTGCCATTGGTTGGACGGCATTAGCCTTTGCTTTCTCAATAATTTCAGCAATGCGTGCTTGCATTTCAACTGGCAAGCCTTCGGTATTAATGTTTGTCATGATTAAAATTCTGCGTTGTCATCTTGTACTTTTGCTTTAGCTGTTGTGGGAGATACGTGAGCGCCACGCTTATCTTGACCGCCAGCAGGTAGACCTTTTTCTTCCACTTGCTTACCATCGAATGGATCTTTGCCAGCAAAGAAATTAGGCAACCAGATAGTATCTTTCTGCGATTCCCATTCGTTTTTAATTTTGGCTGGGACCGCACGAACTTTAGGCATGATGGTGTACCTAGTATCAAGTCCGGTGCCTTTTTTGGTAATCTTGATTGAGAAGTTAGCGAGACCTTCTTCAGTCCAGGTATAGTCTTCAACCTCTTGAAGGATTTCAGTTAGCTGCTCACGGATAGATTTCTGTTCTAGAAATAGAACTTCTAGTCTTCCTCTTGCAGCTGACGTAGCCACCCAAGCAAGGAATCGCCGAGGCTTGACGTAGGTTCCGTCAATCTTGGGCCGATCAGGTTTGGACCAGTCGGTCTCACGGGCAATGTCAGCAGGAGACCCAGGGTGAGACCTAGTAACGACGTAGCCATTAAAGCGGAGGTCACCGGTCTTAGGGTCTTGGATCTCTGATGCGTACTGCCATCCAGTGACTGCATGTCCTGTCTCATAACAACCAAGCAATCTAAATTCTTCTGACTCTCCATCTTTTAGTGAGCTTGGCTTCCAATACGGCTGAGGTTCTTTAGTTTCAATTCGGTCTTGTGTTTCCAGAAGTTCTGGTGGGATTACATTCAAGGTCATGAGATATATTGATTTGACACCTCTAAGTTTAGTTCTAAATGTTATTTAATGTGAGAAAATTTCCGGCATTAAAAAAGGCCCTTACGCGAGCCTTTGGGGTATAGGTAATTAACCTAAGATGAATGCACAAGTACGATCGTAAAGTACTTCACCATCAAATGCCTCGTCTAAAGCAGTCTTAGCTTTACGTTCGACTGTACCATCTAGTTTCCCAAGCTTGTAGTCAATACAGGCTTTGGTCAAATCATTCTTGAGATCAGTCACAGCTTGATCAGCAGGAGAGACTTCAAGCTGTTGCCGTGCAACGTCAGTACCTACATTGAGACGAGTAGCAGTTGAGACTGTTATAGGTAAAGCGCAGATAAGTACTGTTGCGCTGCGTACAATGTTTGTGATATGAGGAGTCATTTTGTTAATTGATAATGTGTATTTGTTGATCAAAACCAATCAGGGTAATTATCTTCGATATCCATACGACTAGTAGTCCGGCGTTGGGTCTGTCTCCGTATATCCCGCTGCTTGTCCCGTTTGCGTGCGACCTCCGTTAGTTTTTGCGAGCTCCTTTCGAGTAGTGAAGTCGTTTGCGACGATAGCTCGATAAGGGCTGTCACTGTCGTCCTTGCGATATTCACGGAGATATCCTTGGACACAGATAGCACGTCCTTTACGGAGTCGGTCAGAAAGTTTATTTTTCCGTTGTTCATGTAGTTCAAGAAAAAGCCATGTAGTAACATCTTGGTTGTCTAGTGTTGTACCAATTTTGGTAGCAACCATGTTATTTTTACGTTCTTTAATCTCATCAGATCCAAAGAATGCATTGCCAAGTACGACTTGATTGCAATACATATCTTTAGGAATATTTTGTTCAATTGTGGTGACAATCAAATCAAGAGGTTTGCTCGTGTCATCAGAGAAAACAATGTTGCCAGTAACTAATGCTCTGGTGCCTTGTTTCCAATTGAGAAAGTTTTGAAGCTTAGGTCCTTCACGGTTGTAACAGAGAATCCTAAATCTGACTTCACTAGCACTGCCATTAGCGGGCACCACAGCGTTAGCACCGCGATAGTCCAGCCCATAAGCGTTGATTGAATCACCGATAACATCTTTGAGTTCAACGGTAGCTGCTATAAAATTCATTCTGAGTAAGCATTATTTGTTCGACGTTCTCAGTGTAAGAGTTAAGTCATTCATCTGTGGGGTCTGGATAGACATCATCGCAGGGATTTTTACGTTCTTCTTCAATAGCTAATTTAATATTAGCTTCCATGTCAGGGTTCTTAAATTTACGAGCGATTTCCAAACACTCTTTAAGTTTGTTGAGTCGATTCATTGGACCACATAGCGTCAGCAATTGTCGGCAACTGCTCTTTCAAAATAGCTAGAGCATTGAGAGCAATCTGCGTGTGCTCCCATTGTGTGCCATGCCAGCTGCGTAGATCGATGTAGTGCAGCCAGCTACGAATAGTTCCAGACATATACAGCCTGGTATTTGTATTTAATGGTAACACTGCACGTGCACATTCTTTAGCTACACCTTTGTCAATCATGTAGCCGTACAACTCTTCAGCTTCACGGAAGTGCTTATTGATTCTGTCATCAATAAACTCTGTTGTTTCTGAATCTAAGTCGTCAATTGAATTCTGACGATTCTTTAGATCTTGTCTACGCAAATGCGGTAGCTCTAAATCCATAGCAATTGCATAGCGTTGACTAAATTCTTGGAAAGAAAATGAACGATGTCTTAAGATTTGCGGTGCAATTGCACGTGTTGTTTGTATCTCAAGACACATAGAGCACATTTCGAATGGAGACCAGTGCTTGTGCTTAATTAAATACTTCAGAAGACCAACCACATTTGGGTTGTCTTCATTAGCAGGGTTAGAGACACGGGCAATTTTACCGATAAGTTTCTCTGCATCTGGTGTAATCCAGACAAGTTTAGCGTCGTGCATAGCTAGATATAAGTGTACGTATTTGTTTTACAGTTAGTTTATCAAGCTGCTTGTCAATATAGTCAAGCAGTTTCTTTTTGTATTCAGCTTTGTTCATCCAACTTAAGTTGCACTCGGTCTAGTTCTAGGATTTGTTTGACGTGATACTTACGCCAATCATCTAGTGCAAGCAAGAAGCCTGACACAAGATTGTCACTACATTCTGGTGAGTCGTGTTGAACATCTGCAATCAAGTCTGCAAATTGTTCTGCGTAAAACTCTTTTGTTCCGTATTGATGTGTCATTCTTCAATTGCTCCAGTTTTAATTTTGCCGTACATGTTAGGACGGACAGTGCCATACCCAGACCTGATATCAATCACCCTACCTTTTAGTGTCTTGAGCTTATCGTGGTAGGTGTCAAATATATCAACCATAGTGTAGGCACGGACAGCATCATAAACAATTCCATTGTCTACTTCATACTTAACAATATGAGTATCAGAAGGTAACCCTTTATGGTCGAAGTTACCTGGATCTATTCCTGGTGTGAGTATCTGTATTCTGTTTAGTTCTTTAGCTGTGAATTCAAGCATACTGAGGCAAATTTTGGTTGGCGGTTTCAAAGAATGCAGGCATCCGAGAAGCCCTGGTATCACTTAGTCCTTCTGCTTTACCTCGCGTGTACAGACTATCCGAACATCCCAGCCAGAAGTTTGACGAGAGATGCTTATGACTTGCTTCTCCGTTAAGGGATTGAAGTACCCATGCAACGGTTGCCCGTCTAAGCTTATTGAGCTCTTTGTCAGGTGTAAGACCAAGCTCTTGACAGACGAGGGTGTTGGCAGCGACGTGCGTTGTTTCGTCCCGGCTAATGTCTGCAGAAGTGGTTCTAAGTCCGGTATCTCCAAGGAATCGGAATATGGGCAAGAGCACGAAGAACACAGACCGTTCGAGGACGACCGCTTTAAGGACAGGATGCCTGTCAAGTTCAAGCCACGCTTTAGTAATCCGCGCAGCTTCTTTCTCAATCCGATCGGGGACTTGATGCGCTTGAGCCGCGAAATTAAGGGCAATGTCATGGTTCTCTTCATCCTTAACATTAGAGAGCAGCAGCTCCCGGCAACCTTCGATATCAGGTAGGTCGCCTTTCATTGCATCAGCAATGAAGTCACCAACAGGAATCTCAAGGCTACGAAGAGCAAGTGCACGATGCACTGCTTCTTCACCACCAGTCAGTAGCTGACCAGCAGAGACTTGAACCGGAGTCCAGGTACGCTTGCGCTGATGAAGATGTAAGTAAGGCGTTGCTGCTTTTGTCATTGAATTATTAAGTGAGGTTTATTCGGCACAACCCACACACAAGGCAGGGTCATTAAATACGCTGTAGTTGCCGTCAGCGTCTTCGTCATCTAGGTTGGAAAAGTCAAAACCGTATTGGTCATCGAGTGCAACCATTGCATCATCTTTAGCCTGCGTGTTCTGATTAACTTGAAGGCTGTAATACAGTGAGGTCTGCGGTGAAGCAAGCCACGACTGAATAAAGTCTTCGTCATATTGAACAACGTCTGACCAACTGTTGAATGAATAGCCATGGCTTAGGCCGGTGTCGTGCATCATTTGAACGATGCCATTAACTACACGGAAGTAGTTATCCCAACCAACGCAATCAGCAGTCTCTACGTTGCCGTAATCAAACTGTTGAACGCCAAATGTGGAGCTGTCCCTATCAACGGTGCGCCCGATTGGCGGTGCAATCTCGGGGGCTGTTGTATAGCCTGCTCGGTCTGTATAACGATAAGAACAAGAAGCAGTTGGTGCAATTGCAAATGCTCTATCCATATTGGCAGAGCGTGCAAGTGATGCAGCAACAGAGAATCCTGCGCTTAGCTGTGCTACAAGTTTAGTAGCTTTAGGAGTCGCTTCAGGTAGTTGATCTATTGCATCAGCGAATTGTGCATAAGTGATTTCTTCTAGCGCAAGTAAGTTGGCTAAACCAAGGACACCAAGTCCGACTTGACGGTCATTTTCTTGAGTCAAGTACTCGCCAGTCTTTTCGACACCAGTCTTTGAATGAAGCTCAATAAGCTCACTCATACCGACAGCAAATGCAGTTGAGATATCTTCCGGCCTGCAAGCGCCGAGGTTCACGTGCTGAAGTAAGCAAGTGCCTCGTGACTTTAGAAATACTTCTAAGCAAACATTAGCAAAGATACGTTTGCCGTGTTGGTCATATCTAATTTTGGCAAGCCAGATATCACCACGAGCGATGCCTTTGAGGATTTCATCTTTGACTTCAGTTGATGCTTTGTTCCATAAAGCAGTGGTTACGTTGATGCAACGCTTAGCCCAAGGCAGGTCGTGCCTAGGTGTTGTAACGAACTCAAGTATGTCACCATGAGAAATATCAATATGGAGGACCACAGCGCCGTTCTTGTACACGCCACCGCGACGCAGTTGCTCATTCAAGCAGCTGTAGATTTTTCCAAACGAGACAGGACCCGAGGCCACCAAGCCTTTACCATTTTCTGTTCCGCGTGCTCTAACTTCGGATAGATGCACAGCAACTCCTGCTCCGTAGCGTAAAGCGTGCGAAACAAATCGCCAGCTTGCTTCGATTGAATCTTGGCCATCACTCATACTGTCTTGAACATTAATGACCGTGCACGACACGGGCAACCGACTAGTAGGGTCGTCAATCCAACCCTGTACTCGACCAGTGCGAGCTATTAAATTATTTGTATTAGATTTAGTTTCAATCATTTGCCTGAGGTTTCGAATGGTATATTTCCTAGTTGTACCAAGTCATCCAGGTTTGGTTTCTTATACTTTGGACCTTTGAGTACTTTACCGTCTTCACGATAAATAGGTTTTCCGTCATCATCTAGTTTACTCATGTTTGACTCAAATACGCGATCCATCGCTGTGTCTAAGTCCAACCCATAAGTAGCAGCAAATTGATAGCAAACAACTACAAGATCACTAAGTTCTTTTAATACTTCATAGTGGTTAGCAGGTGTATTAGGAGCATCTCTTAAGTCTTTACAGGCTTCAAGAAATTCATTAGCTTCTTCTTCTATAAGCCCTGCTTGCATATCGAATAGTTTTTCTTTTACGAAGCCATAGCGAACCATACCTTCTAGCATCTCTTGGTCGTAAGCTTCACGAAATGCGACAGCTTGTTCTAGTAATGTCATTATAAAATTTTAGAGTTTCTCTAGTGTAACTAATAGTCGTTACTTTTCACGCAAAGTTATACGTCCTCTTCCAAGGTCATATTCACTTAGTTCAACAGTCACTCTGTCGCCAACAAGCAGTTGAATCTTACGTGTGATTAAACGACCTGATGCGCGGCAGAGT
>JACKZZ010007936.1_pt1 | contig 13265 bp, 10 predicted proteins | sample 8027871 | NCBI WGS metagenome assembly JACKZZ01 (sample SAMN15724774, study PRJNA655200) | protist metagenome | isolation source: fluorescence activated cell sorting (FACS) single amplified genomes of... | place: USA: West Boothbay Harbor, Gulf of Maine | collected 2000-07-19
GAGATGCTAGTCCAAAGGGAACTCGCTAAACAACAAAGAGAAAAAGAGAAAGAGGATTTTGAAGATGATTTTGCAAGTGAGACTAATCATAACCTGCTGAACGAATCTCACGATACCCACCTGCCCAGTCTTTCCGATAGACGCACTTTGATTGGAATCAGAGAAAGACAAGACTACGTAGACAAAAAACATAGTCCATCAAAATTGGGCTCATCGATTCATGAAAGAACGGGCCAGGTGCAGGTGCACAAGAAAGTCCCAGGGGGAATGGCCGAGGTGGCAGAACTAGAACCCCCAGTAATGGAGGACACGCTTAAGCGTGTATCTATATCCGGGCAAGTGTTTGATATGACACAGAAGGAGTATGATCAGTTTGTGAGGGATGCCAAGAACTTCAAATGCAAAGATGATGCCCACAAGGATGATGTCGAGGCTGCCCTAAGGAGTACTACGAGCCATAAGGTTGTGGCATTTGTCCACAACAAGGCTATCGCAGTGAACAAAATCGTGGCATCACATTATGCCAAAACCGGGCCTGTCATTCACAACAAAACCGTGCCTGTCATTCACAGCATTAAAAATACGGATTTGTATGAAATAAATATTACTGGATTGAATGCTGGGTTGAAAACTCTGGTGGCAGAGGTGAGAGGGCCAGCGGAAAAACAGTCGATGAGAGGCAGTATTGCTGAGCTAGCAAACGACGTTTTTCTTGCTTCGAGAGGAAATATTGGGAAGAAAGAGTCAAAAGAGATAACACTAAATCGTATGGAAAACGAGATGAAATACCTAGATAGCTTGGCGAAGGGGAAGCGAACCAGTATGGCGCGGAAGATGAAGAAAATTGATAAACTTACTTTATCCGACCTTGAGGCTCACGACAAAATTTTGGAAACTGTCAACAAGAAAACACGACTACAGAATCTAGAACAAAAACGCTTGGTGCGCGTGCTAGTCCACCATGGTAAGGCGGCACTGGCTGAAAAGGCAAAGGAAGCACAACTTGCCGATGAAGACGACGCAAAGGACAATTCATTGACTGATGCTGATCGGAAAACACGCTCTACATTTCGGCGCGATGCGCTTCGCACCCTGTTAAGTAAGCATCTGAATACTTTGGCTAGAATTAAAAAAAAATGGGATAAAAATGCAGAGAAGCGACGGGCGAAGCTGCAAATGGAGCATGGGCTGAATTACAAGCACTTGATGCCTGATTCAAACTCAGACGATGACTTGGAGGCAAGCGATGAAGGCCACATATGGGAGGAAAAATACAAGTCGTGGATCCAAGACTCTGTAGCTAGTTTCAAACCGGACGATTCTGGGGAGAAAAAGGAGAGTAGCGGAAAAACAGCGATAAAGGGAAAAAACAAGATGAAAAGATGAAAGGGAACAGGATCGCGGCAGAAATATGAAAGCAAGAGTTAGATCGACTGCATGTGCGCACCTGGCTAGCTTGCTGCTGCAATTTTGCCGCACATGCATGTAATACCCTAAAGATGCCTACAGCCTGCATTGCGGCTGCACATAGCTCCTACGGTGGCGGCCGGTGGCAAAAATGTCAACACTTTAGATCTGCTTTAGCATTCACGCATCTACTTCCAACCTGTACTGCCTCTTGCGCAGCTGCTGTCACTTTTTTTTTAATACCTAAAACTCTTGGCGCATAGCCATATGTAGCTAGGCATGACATGAGGGGGGTAAGTTTTTAGCTGCAGCGCGCGCGGTCAGCGACATCAGCTCACACGCCCCCCCAGCGCTGCCAAAAGGCTTGCTAGCGTGCTTGCAGCGTTTTTATTGCCATATAGTGGGCATAACTTCAAGAGCATTGCCTCAAAACACAACTTTTATAAAGTCGCCGCTGCGGATGATGCAGCAGCTATGCTGCAAAGGACGCCGCTAGACTGACCGCACTCCGCTTGATGCTTGTCGAAATACGCCCTCTTCTGGTAGCCCTTGGCGCAGTGCCGACACCATAGCTTGGACCTACCGTTGTTTTGCGGGTTGATAAGCATTCGGTGCAGGTTCATTCCTGCATCATATATAATGGTATCATGCCGTCTGGAAAATATCTGAAAATAAGCTTGGAAAAAGATAAGGTTTGATCTCTCCAGCGAGTCAGTGCGGAAGCACTTCAATCCTCCCTTGCCACTTGCGTCAACGTCATCCTCGTCGTGGAAGTAGTGCCAGAGTCCTTTGCTTCGCTCCCACTGCTTGGGCAAGTGGTTGATCCACGCGTGGGTGTAAAATTTGCGCACCAAGTTCAGGCTCCACCCTTTGCTCTTCTGAAAGCCAGATCTCCCAGGAATTCCATCGTTGCCTTAAGCTAGCTCGCTCGCCCACTCGCTATGTTGTTGCCACAGATCGTTTGTGGATGCATCAGATCCATCGCCAGGAAACACCTGAGCAGCAGCGTACATGTGGACCTACGCTCGGATGAGACGCTGCATCTTTTCCCCTCTCTCCGGATTTTTCACATACCCACAAGCGAAATCGAAGCATTTTGCCACTCCAATAATTGTCTTGTAGTTCAACGAGGCGTATGTCCACACGCCCACCGCTGTCGGGTCCTTAGACTTCGTCGCACGGAACGCGAACTTCGGCATGTTAATGCCGTCGCGAGCCATCTCCTGAATAATTTAACTCATGCCAGCTCCCTCATCTGCGGATTCTACTGTGATTATGTCTGTGAATGCTTGCTTGATGAGCGCGTCGTGAAGAAGACGAAAACAGAGATGCAGTTGCTCTATCCATCGCCGCGACATGGGAATAAAATGAAACAAGTCTGTCTTCTTTTGCCCTGACTTAAAGCTCGTGTTGTCCGTGCGATGCTGCTCCTCGCAGCACCTGTCACATAGATCCTCTCTGTCCTCGGGCGTGGCGAAGCAAGCCAGGAAATTTGGCTTCTCGTCGCAAAATCTAACAGTGCCCATGCAAACTTGCATAAATTTAGCATCGCTCGTCCAGTGGAGCTTAACATCGATGTGCTTGCTTCTTGCTGGATCATTTAAAAAAACCTAGGTGTGGGAAATCAAACCCGCTCTCTTGCAGCTTCTTGAGGACATCAAGCATCGGCTGCAGTCTCCTTGGCATGTGGCTTCGCTCCTCCTCACCAAGCAGAAGAGATAGATTGTACACCCGGTGGCCCTCTAAACTCCCATTGACTCTCCCGTGATAATAATCCTGCAGCTGACTTTCAGTGAGTTCCGAACCACGCTCCTTAACCCGACGGCAGATGTTTCTACACAAAGCCATCTGTTGGGCTCAAGAACAAGGAGATTAAAGAAGTATTCAAAACACACTTTGACATCAAGTTCCTCGACATGCGGCAGGCTGACCGACAATTGCCTTCAAAAGAGGAGGAGGAGATGGAAAGAGTCGCCACATCTCGTGCCTTTTACAAATTTTTGTTTAGGCGAGCGTTGGCTATGCAAAACAATGTGCAGCAATAAATGCATGCTGAACTATAGCGTAATACGTCGCTTTTTTTTTCCTGGTAAAACGCCTAACATGAAAGTGAGAGCTAGCGGCTAATGGGACTTCAAGTGATAACTGTGCTCAGGCGATGCGCGCAGCATAGACGCGCTAAACTCTAGCCACAGCAACAGCAAAGAAGTTTACAGTGTTGCAGCTAATGAAGCTCGTGGGTTAAGGTGAGGGGACGATTTAGAAGAAATAGGGCATTTAACGAAAGCTTTAACGTGGTAAAAGCATATTGCATATGTCATAATTAATGCGCTATTAAATGTTGTTAAACAGTGGCAACTTGTCGCTTTTACGCGCAAGCTGATTTGCATTATCATGTGCATGCAAGATGCCCTTCATATTGACATATTTTACGATTCTCTACACATAAAAGACATAGAATGACCGCTTGCAAAGATAATCGGATTTTGCTCATATTTTGAGATCGATTGTGCAATGCTTTCTTGACGCACCCCAGTGGAGCTTATATGTTTTAAAGAATGTGTCTGCTTTTTTAATCGATTGCTCTCTTGGGCAAACAGCAGAATTGACCGCACAACGATATCATTTCCATGGCTACCATTTTTTTACCACTTTTTTTGGCGTTACAGAAGCTTGCGGAGGCTCGCTCATTCGCTTGCAAATTGAATTCTGATGCGAATGAGCGAGTCTCCGCAAGCTTCCGCCACAAGTCTCGCATGCTTTTTAGGCCCGCATTGCTGATGATTATGGGCGCTCGGCGCCGCTGCAAGCACGCTTTATCCGTTGACAGGCTAATTTTGCTGCTTTTGCTGATGCATGCAGGCGTTGGCAAGCTAGGTACGGGGCCGTAAATAGTGTCGTCACATAGGCTACTGTTGGCATGCACGCGGGTGCTACGTGGCCGGGGAGCATCAGCACATGCGGCTTTATTTATTTTAAGATTTTTAATCAAAAGTGGTGCATTCCCGTAGAATATAATATACTTATGATTCCATGATACGTACAGTGCATGGCACGTAGTACGGTGCAAGGCACAAAGACTGAGTAACCGCTCAAATACCGAATACCTTTCGAAGAACACCGAATATCCATCCGATGTTAACAGGCAAGATACCATGCATGGCATGAAGAACGAGTAGCCAAACGTTAAGAGAGTATAAAACATAGCAGACATAGCACGAGACGTGTAGTGTACAATCGAATGATTGTAGTGTTGAAACCGAATGTAAATCGACAGATTGTTCGACCCGACATATTAACTAAGTTTATTTTGGCGCTATAGTGCCTAGATCCCGTATCTATCGATACGATCAGCACGTAGCTAAAAGCCACAGCGATCCTACCGGACCAGGAGGTAAGGACTATGAGTCCGTCTACATAAGCGATACCAATCTAATTAGTTATATGTTTTTTAGGCTTTGTTTAATACAGTTAAACCATAAGTGTATATATCTTATACACTTATGGTTTGACTAAACTCGCTGATGTGGCGATTGCCAGCCATGTTTGGCCTGCGGCATCATGTTGTGGGCTACAACTGCCAGACTACGCATGTCGGTGGTGAACGAAAATGCACCGCACCATGCCGGGTATGCAGCTCGACAACGCATGTTCGGTACGATTGCCCAGTAAGAAAACACGGGAACAGCCGTGGCAGGGGTAGAGGTAGAGGAAGAGGTAGACGAAGTAGAGGTGGTAGAAATGGAAACCAAAACGAGGAAATCGGTGGTGCAGCGTATGAATACGGTCACGATTTTGGTGGTTACTCGGATATTGGGTGCTCTGCCGAACCAATAGATTTATTAGACAGTGGAGCAACCGCACACTATTTCACAGCTGATACTAAGGTGACGGCTGTACAGAACATACCACCGGGCATATTGAATACGGCGTCCACACCTCTAAAATTTAGTAAGATGGGCAATATCAACGAAAAGAACCTGAAAGGGGTTAAACTCGTGCAGCGACTGACAAACAATCTTGTTAGTATGTCCAAACTTACAGATGACCGAGATACGGCATACTTGACTACCACACTCGGTGTTTGGGAAATGTCAGCCGTACTCGCAGAAAAAATCCTGCAGGAAATTGAATGTCGGAAGGTAGCGAAAAGAACTGGTGGTCTATATAAATACACAGACGTAACAGCAGCCAATTTTGCACTACACGTGAACACACGTCCAGAGAATCTTCTATTTGACCTACACCTACGTTTTGGTCATCGGTCAATTAATTCAATAGTGCAAGGTCTAAAGAAAGGCACCATCACCGGGTACGAAAAGTACGTCACTCCAGAAAGTCTCAAAAAATGGAAAAAGGAGCTTCAAGACTGTCCCGTGTGCGCTGAATCGAAAAGTACCAAAGCGCATAGTACGAAATCTAAGGTCACGAAAGGTGATTCAAAGGATGCATCAGGATGCAACAGTTTAGGAGAAGTTTTCCAGGCAGATGTGTGCTACCCTGTGAAACCAGAGCTACCAACCGAAAACGGTTTTCTAACCGTAGTGGAAAAGTCTACTGGGTACATATTTGATGCGGGCATACTCGGTAAGAACGAAACACCAATGAAACTGTACGAGCTTATGGTAAATATTAAACCTCAGCTCCCAAACATCACTAAACACGCCGTGAACAGACGAGTAACAGCTGATGATTGCAGCGAGCTCAAAAGCTCCAAGGCTGCGGAACTGATACGAAAAGCGGGTTTCGCTCTGGTGAACGGAGCTGCGTACCATGCCAACAGTATATCTTCTTGCGACAGGGCTATGCGCACAGTACAGGAAATGACGAGGTCGTATATGCTGGGCGCACCTAAGGCAAACAGAAAATTGCACCCTTACGCCAGAAAGCTGGCAGTGGCAGCCCACAACATGATGCCGCAGGCCAAACATGGCTGGCAATCGCCACATCAGCGATTTTATGGAACTAAACCGGATTCTACCCGGATCCATCCATTCTACTGCGACGTGTACGTGAAGCAGGTCAACGGACCAGAACGCACGAAGTCACACAGGTACAAACCTGTCGCGAAGTTGGGACAGTACCTCGGTATACCACCAGGAGTTAGGGGACATTTGATCCTCGTTGACGGTAAGAAAGTGATCAGAGAAGACGTCTGGTTCAAAGAGAATCTACCACACGATCACGTGCTCGAGAAAATTTCAGAACCAGAAGGAAAACGACATGAGACAAACGCACGAATCAAACCCACGAAAACAGTAAGATTTGCGCCAAAGGAAGGTGTAGTTGAGAAGGCAGACAAGCCTACCACGAACGTGGATACTAACAATGTGATTCGAGGTAGTAGGGGGAACCGAGGAGTTCCACCTCAACGATTTGCCCCACAATTTGCTGGAGCAATCGAGGAAATGAACGAATTGAGAAAAGCCCCAGCAGGTCCATGGGATCTATATAAATACGAAGACAGAGTCGAATGGGGGGAGTCCACTCAAAAGGAATACAAGAGTATCGCTGACAAAAGGGTGTTGTTTCCGGTTAAGAGTACTGGTAACGAGAAACCAATGAACCTGTTGCTGCAATACAAGTACAAGAGAGACAAGGAAGGCAAAATAATCCAAAGGAAAGTTCGACTATGTGCCGATGGAAGATCGCAGAAGAAAAACGGTTTCGAAGGACAAACTTTCGCACCTGTAATATCCACAGCTATGATGCTGATGGCTATGTCTCTCAGAGTACAGGCAGGGCTGCAATTTATCCAATTCGATTGGAACTCAGCATTTTGAATGCGGATAATAACAGAATTGAATACGCCAAGCCACCACCTGGGTACCCAATGCCTCCCGGAACAGACCTGTTGCGGATTGACAAGGCATTATACGGCCAGCTGCAAAGTGCACATTTATGGCACATCCACATGGCAAAGGGTTTGAAGGAAGAAGGCTTTATCGAGTCTCCTACAGCTAAATGTTTATACATCAGACCAAAGACGAATGGCGAACCTGCCAGTATCATTTTTGTCCACGTGGACGATGGGTGTTTAATGACGAATGACACAGCGGCAGCCGAGAAGGTACTGTCGAAGCTAAACGCTAAGAACGAGCTAGAGTCCGAGAAGATGTCGTGGTACATCGGTCTCAAGATTGATGATACAACGAGTGGAGTGAAAATCTCTGCTCCTGCGTACATTGACCAAATGCTTATCAGATTCAAGATGAAGGACTGCAATCCGGCTATGACGCCAGCAGATCCGAACGTTGTTCTAGTTAAGAACACAGGGCCTCGACATGAGTGCCCATACCAAGAGGCGATTGGGTATCTGCTGTACATCAGCAACAAATGTCGTCCCGAGATCACGTTTCAAATAAACAAGCTGTCAAGGTACAACAGCAACCCAAGCAAGGAGCATTGGACTGCGGTGAAACATGCGATGCGGTATTTAAAAGGCACCAAATACAAGGGCATCTGTCTAGATAGAAATATGCCAAAGGGTACCACCATATTAAAGGCCGTGAGGAACAGCAAAATCGAGGTGTTCACTGATTCTGACTATGCGATGGACCGCGACACGCGGAGAAGCACTTCGGGATTCATGATATATTTGAACGGAAATTTGATATATTGGTCGAGCAGGAAGCAGGAATGCAATGCTCAGAGCACAGCTGAAGCTGAAATGATAGCAGGATGCGATGGAGCGAAGTATGCCCACTTTATCCGCAAAGCTCTACACGAGCTACTGATGATTCTCGAGGGGAATCACACTCAAATGAATAAGGGTGAAAAGAACAAAGTGCCAGTGGTGATCCAGAGCAAAACACCGGATCTGTTTATCGACAATAAAGCTGCTGAGATCGTGGCTAAAACTGGTGATTTCACTAAACGGATGCGACATATTGACGTGCGATACTACTATTTGGCTGACCAGGTCAAACGCAAGCAGATATCAGTGCATCACATTGCTGGAACAGAGAACCCAGCGGATCTTTTCACGAAGGCAGTCAAGCTGGAGGTGTTCAGACATTTAATCAGCCAACTGGTTCGATAGAACATCGGCTGAGGGGGAGCGTAGAATATAATATACTTATGATTCTATGATACGTACAGTGCATGGCACATAGTACGGTGCAAGGCACAAAGACTGAGTAACCACTCAAATACCGAATACCTTTCGAAGAACACCGAATATCCATCCGATGTTAACAGGCAAGTTAAACCATAAGTGTATATATCTTATACACTAAACATTACGATTCCTATACGGCCAATCTTGGCGCTCGGCCTTCTTGCTTGCTATCTCTTTCGATCATATGCTCAAGCAATTCACTCTTAAAATCTTCTTTTAAATCTTTGATGTCAATTTTTGTGTCCTTTTCATTCTCATTGAGAGGCTTCCCTAATAGAATTCGTGAGCTGCTCAGCCCTGCACGAAAGCGCTTTGCCTAAGGGAGCCCACAGCTCGATCCTTCCAAGAGCGAGCTAAGCAGAGCGCTCCGCAGTCTTGCTTGCCGCAGCTGCCTGCCCTGAGCTGTAACGGGAAAAAAGGCCGAAAAGTCGGGCTTCTGCTTAGCTGGTAAAATTTTGCTGGCAAGAAATTCCGATGCAAATCGGCTCAAGAAATATATTTTTCCCCGCCGCGCGCTCTGCGTGCGACATATGCGCGTGGCATGCAGCTGCGCGCCCGCGCAACCCACCGTTTGCCTGCAACCACCGTTTTTGCGAAGCTGAGCTCGCGCAAGTTTCGACGGAGGATGCCAAAGTGTTGGTAAATTAAATATGCATATCCAAGCAAGCGCGCGCACACGCCAGCTTGAGAATCAGTGAGATGTTGTTGTTGGGCTGGATCGACAGGACGGCCTGATCTAGACTTGCCATTAGGAGGCGGAGACAAAATTGAGATTCAGAAGAAAGAGTAATGCAATAGTAAGATGCCGACTCACGCTGGCGGCGCTTGTCAATCGATCGAGCAACATGATTTAGCCAAGGTTTTTGGAAGCTGTTGCAATTGCAAGTGCGTTGTTAATCACAACAGTGTTGCGCACAGGTAGACACTAGCCACAGATTACCGAGCCAAACGACACGCTGCGCTCGTCTTGTCGAAATATGTTTCGACCCTCTAAAAAATTCGCATCTCAAGAATTACAGACTTGAAAGAGTTGCCCGTGCCCCGTGCATCGCCCATGATCAAGAGCTCCAGCACACCCTTCGCGTGCAAAGCGCGGCCGAGCCTGCGCTTCGTGATGATCCATAGCAGAAGCTTGCGAGGAAGCACGTGAAATGAGGTCGCGTCATGCTGGATGTCAAACATTTTTGCCGCTTGGGCACTTAGGGCTGCCTGTGCCTCGTTAATCTGATTTCAAGTCGGGACTGCGCCGGCAGGCGTGGCCATTCGAGCTTGCTGTATTTTTTTTTTGCTCATACCAGCGTCGTTCAGTGCGACAAACCTGTTTATTGTGTCCGCATATGGAGACCCTCGCTTCATTGAAATGAAGCAAGTGTCATTGCCCACACTGATGGGCTCGTCGTCACCCTCCTCCTCGTCCTCCTTGCTAGCTTCACTCCTGATGTACATCTCTATCACGCTAAAGTTTTTCACCTCCAGCTGGTGCGATTTCAGTATCACTTGAGCGGCAGCCACCATTTGCCTCTTCACTTCAGCCGCGCGACGAGCCTGCTGCCGCTTGGAGATATCATCGAAGCTTTTCAGCCTCCTCGTGGGCCTCAGCATTTTCGACTGCTCAGCATCGCCGGACAATCTGCGTGCCTTTTTCTTTGCCTTGTGAGTTCTAGCGTACGAGGCCTGAAGCCGCTTCTTTGTCTTGAGTCGCGTCTCCTGCCCCGCCAAAGCTGCGTTCTGAAGGCTTGCCACTTGAATCCTTGCCTGGTCCAGTGCTGTTTTTGTTTTTGCTAGCCCTTCTCTAGCCCTATCTTGAATCCGCCTCACTCCAGCAGCCTGCTGATCGAGCAAGTGATCCTGTCGATCACTCTGGAGAAGCAGATTGCATCGTAGCGCCGCTGCGTCGGCCATCTGCCTCTCCAGAGCCCTCTCAGACCTCGCCAAGTTTGCTCTTAGCTGCTTAATCTCTCTCTTGGCTGCCTCTCGGTCTGATATCAGGCTAGAGGCCTCCGCTTCCCATGATTTGTGCTTAGCAGCAAGCGTGGCCAGGCCCTGCTCGAACGACATCCACTTCCTTTTTTTGGACACAGCACCTTAACCTCTTGAATTAGCTGAACATGCTGGTCTGTGAGCTTGGCTTCTGCCTCGTGCAGGCTAGATTTTAGTGTTTGCAGCGTTTTCTCATACCTCTGATGGGTGCGGCTTGTCGCTTCCCTCGCACGAGTGAAGCGACCTTGCAACGCCTCCAGTTTTCCCTCCGCGGCCCTTCTGGCCTCGACGTCGCGCCTTGAATCACCTAGAGCCTCAAGCAGGGCGCGTGTTTGAGCCTGTAGGAGGGCGGCCAGGGGGCTGGAACCCTCCATGAGACGCCATAACAGCCTAGGCTCTAGCCTTTGCCAGGGTTGCTGGAGGCAGCCACCGACAGCCGCTGAAAAAAAAGGGATTTTACATTGATGGCGCAGCAAACAATCGAATTCTGACCGCTAAAGTCGCGGAGAGGCATCGCACAGACCTGCAGCCAGCAGAGGGAGGCTGGAATGGGCCTCACAGACGCGTTGTATTTGGGGCAGTCGGTTACATCTCCAAGCCAGGGATTGTCAGATTGTTTTTTTTTCCTCTGATTTTGTCGGACACAGCCAAACTTGATTTTTCCCAATTTTGCGCCCACGCTTGGCTTGGCGGCACAACCATGGAGCCCCCAAGAGAGGCGAGGGTGCAGCGGAAACCAGCGGATTGGAGGGGTCTTTTCGAGGCGGACCAGTACGCAGATGCATATCTTCGATATGCCTTGTCCTTTCTCAAGCGACAAGAGAAGAGGGCCAAAATAGCAGCTGGTAGCGCTGCAAAGAAGGCTCGACGCCCCCCGATCCTCTGCACGTAGTGTTTGCTTCGACTGCGAAGCAGAGGAAGCCCAAAACCTCGACTGAGGAGTTAAAAACTGCCGTACAGTGCAAGTTCCAGCTGTGTCTCAGCCGGTTTCTTCTACTGAAGCTGTCAAGGTCTGTTTTTTCGCTGCACTGTCCAAGGACGAATTCTTGCGCCTTTTTCGAGGGCGTGTCGACATATACGCCCAGGCGGGAGGGGAGGAAACCGAGATGTGGACAAATATCTCGGGCCATGATACCGAGGACGTGGTTGCACAGATGAACCGCATTTTTCAGTTCTCTGATGACAACTGGTCCAGAAGGTACTATGGTCGACGCCTGCACAAGAACCGAGACTGCGCGTACATAGATGTTGACAAGGACCACAAGCAACGAAAAAATATTACATTCAGGTGGAAAGTGAAGAAAGTGACTCAGTACATCATATCGGGCGAAAAAATAAGTTACTCAATGCCAAAGCTGACCATCAGCTTTCCTCGCCAAGTGGCCGTGGTTGCACCTAGCAAAAAGCACAAAATGGCGTTCAAAGCGGCTGTAAAGAGGGTGAGGGAAGAGAAAATACTAACCCGAAAGCCCAAGAGGCATGCTAAGGCCTGCACACAGTAGCCCTGTGGCACGCAGCGCTCTGCTTTTAATTATAGTCATGTGCATAGCCAAATTTGCCCCCCTCGTGTCATGCCTAGCCACCTGTGACGCGCGCAGCTGGCGCGCGAGGCGGCCAGGGCCAGCGCGGGGCTATATATAGGCATTATGCACACAACAGCTAATATATGCGCGTAGCTCTGGCCCACCATTGCGACCGCGTGCGTCGGCTAGATGCTCCTTCGGCTGGAGCTAGAGCCGCGGCACTTGCAGCTGCAGTATCCATACCACATGATTGTTGACACAGCTAAAATCACAGCACCAGCACCAACAGTGTGTTCATTCGAATGTGCTAAGTTATCAGCACATTTATACATCATAGTCATGACTACTGATAAGGTGAAAACCAGCTTGCCGAGAAGGATTTGCAGGGAGTCTGCCATCTTGGCAGATGTTGATGATACTACAAAATCAACATCGCTTGCATTAAGATCTTGATGCTCAACACCGTTATGGGAGTAGCATTCCGTGAGCACTGCTGCAGTAATGCTAATTATCAACAGCACACAAATTGACTCAACAGCACCTGTAGCCTTCACGAGAAGCCAATGCTTGGTCCCAGTCTTGGGATTTAAATTTGAATTTGAATTTGAATTTGAATTTGAATTTGAATCGCTCGATGGCGAACTGAGGCTGTTGCTAAACTTTCTAGATCTACTCCCTGTGGTGGTGCTGCTTGCGGCACCGGAGGGAGACGTGCTGCGCGAGTTAAAATCTAAATTTGAATTTGAATTTGAATTCGTATCGAGAGCTTTTCCATCCTTTGTCGCCTCTTTATGCTCTTTATACTCTTTATGCTCTTTATGCTCTCTGTTCGAATTCTGCTTATTTTCCTTTCTCTTCATAGAATCCATTAACTGCGGAGCCTCTTTACCTCGATGCTGACTGTTAGTTGGAGTGCTAGTTGGAGTGCTAGTTGGAGTGCTAGTTGGAGTGCTCGTAGCCTCAACATCACCGCTGAAGGTCTTCCACAAGGTGTAATGAGCTCGGCTCACAATCACCAGCACGATGTCAGGTACGAAATAATCCAGCCGATAAATTAATCTTTTTACCTCGAAAAACATGCCGACTTTACGCCTGGTGGCGCGCGTACGTCGCCGGCACGTGCCGCACGTGGCGACGTAGACGACGACGTAGACAGCTGACACTAGCAATCCAACCACCACCAGCGGTAATTCGAAAAATAACACTGCCGAGAAGGACCAGACTATTGCAGCCAG
>JACKZZ010008924.1_pt1 | contig 13264 bp, 12 predicted proteins | sample 8027871 | NCBI WGS metagenome assembly JACKZZ01 (sample SAMN15724774, study PRJNA655200) | protist metagenome | isolation source: fluorescence activated cell sorting (FACS) single amplified genomes of... | place: USA: West Boothbay Harbor, Gulf of Maine | collected 2000-07-19
TGTTTATACAATGAAAACTTTTGAGGAAAGAATCGCTGAAATTAACGACCATATCGCTGTTTTATGTGCTGAATATTATGAGTTGTTTGACATAATAAAAAGAAATGAAAATATGAATGAAAGCCCTATTATTGAAGATATTAGTAATGAATTAACTAACGCTGAAAAAAAGAAACGAGGCCGACCACGTAAATTTATTAGTAATGATGTATGTAAAGTTTATCATCAACAGAGATTAAGGGAAAGTGGATATCATAAAAATTACTATCAAAAGAAAAAATTAGCCTCTCAAACGCCTTGAATTTTTTAATATATTTGCTTCATCAATACCTTTAAATTGCCGTTCATTACGACGTTGTTTATTTAATTCATTAACTGGATTTTCCATTCTGGTTAATGTCTTGCTATTCTGTGGAACTTTATTAATATTGTCTATATGTTGCCAGTTTTCCACACCTTCCAATGATACTTTTTTTCCTTTGACTGAATCAACCACATACACTTCATTTGAAAATTGAGGCTCTGAACCTTTTTTAAATGTTTTATTTCCGCTCTTAATCCTGACCTTATCGCCAACTTCTAAACTGTTTTTAATATTGTGTGGTAATTCTTGGTTGTGTAAATGTTTCAATTGATTTTGAAGCATTAAATCCAATGTGTTAATATTATTACCTGCATCATTAGGTTTAATATTCTTTATTCCGCTGTGTTCTGTGTTGTTATATTTTGTTATTATACGTTGCAATGAATCTTCCCAGTTTAGTTTTTTGTGTGACTAAATTTTCGTTGAATAATATTACGGAATGTTAAACTGAATCTATCAATAACTCCTAATGTGTTATGGTCACCAATTGGTACCGTTTGTAAAACTATCTCATTATCGTCTAATAATTCATTAAATTCTGTTGATAGAAAAGCACGTTCTGAATCTGAAATAATAAGAACTGGTTTGTCTTTTGCTTTATTTAATATTTTCTGGAATGCTTCCGTTACATCGCTGGCTGTTTTAGAGTTGATAGGTTCCGCATAAACATACCTTGTAAATATATCAATGGCAAATAATATATGCTTATGTGTATTGAACTTTTTATATTTATCCATCATTAATAAATCTATATTCCACCTTTCATTAGGAAAATTAGCAACTATCTTACCCATTTTTGTTTTTTTCTTTTTTGCTAAAACTTGAGTGGCTCCATCGTCATAAAAATCGTTTATATCATCTTGTGTAATGTGTGGATAACTTTTTTTAATTATCTTTAAGAGTTTATTTTTCGTTGGATAATTATGTTCCTCTATAATTTCTGATATATTCATTAATAACAGTATCAGAAATAAATTAAATAATATTAACATTATTGAAATTTGACGACCTGGATAAGGCTATATATTTCATTTTGCTTGTAAATCGTGACCATTCATGAATAGTATAAGGAAAATCAAATGTACAACCTTGAGATTTATGGACAGTGATACAATAAGCGGGTAAAAAATTTGTTCTAAAATCATCAATAGTTAAAGTCAATTTGTGTTCGCTAATAGGTTCAAATAATACTATATCTGTATTGCTGAATAATTGAATAATATACTCTTCATTATTAACAATATCCATTTTTTTAACGTTTTTACAGGAAATAACAGGCATACCTTTAACAATCCTCATATCTTGAGAATTTACATTATGTTTATTGCGTGTAATATTAAGATGTGGTATTTCAATGCTGTCTAATGATAAATGGCTGGTTTTACGTTTTGCTTCTTTCAGTTTAATAATTTGTTTGTTCAATATTTCTTGTTTCATATTATTAAAAGTTTTATTCATCATGTCATCATTAATTTCAATCCGCTTTTTATTAGTGAATGCTAAATGTTTATCAGTGTATGTATTACCAAAATTATACAACTTGTTATTAAAAGTAATTTTATTGTTTGTGATATGATTCACATTATCAGGATGTGTTAAATTATAATATTCATCGTCTGCACGTCTGCAAATTGTTAAAAGTTGTTTATTTCCATCTACTAGGTCATAAAGAGCACCGGAATTTTCATAATCATGAATTGTATTTAGTGTTTCAACTGGTTCCAATTGTTCAAAATCGCCGGAGATAATAAATTTAGTTTCAGGATACATATTTTTAACTTTAATGAAAAAGCTATAAAACATTTCTGGCATCATACTAATCTCATCAATAAAAATATATTCTTCTTCAAGTTTTTTGGTCGTATCAAACACATATTTAAATTTATGAAGTGTTTGTGCTTGTGTATATTTAGAAATATGACGGCATGCTTTATTAGTTGGTGCTAATGATAGAAATGAAATATCTTTTTTTGTTAATAGTTCTTGAATTTGGTTGATAAAAAATGTTTTACCAGTTCCGCCACGTCCTAAAATAAGCATACCCTCATTTTTATCAATTATTTCTGTGGGTGTTAAATCATTAATATTATATTGTAAATCTTTTGTTTCATATCTTTCAGTTCTAATATAATCTTGCATTTTCCCTTGTCTAATACGTTCTTTAATTTCTATTTTATATTTATGTGTTCCATCAGGATAATAATAGCCATCAATATTATTATTATTTAATCTACCTATAGGACTAATGTTGATAGGATATGATTTATTAAATGTTGCTGTTACAGAATCGGTGTTTAAGTCTAATATTTTCCCTCCATGAGATTTAACAATATTAGTTAGTTTATGTGCTTCTATTGCTTCCATATCTATAATCATATTATAAATTGGGCTTTCTGTGCTATGTTGTTTTATTTTTGTTGCTTCATATAAATGATAATATTTATTGTCATCAATGTATAAAGGTTGAATGAATCCATTTCCTTTATCTAAAAAATGATAAAATGCCTCGTCTTCACACGTTGTTAAAATTTTAGACTTCCAGAATTCACGGTCTTTACTTGGCTTAAATAACCCTATCATTGAATTAATACATAATTTAGAAAATTCTTTTTCGTTGTTATAGAAATAATCAATAATCGGTTTGTAGTAATCGGGTTTAGCAGTATTTCCAGATTTAATAACTTGTTTAATATCACGTTGTCTAATAATATGATTATTTAAGCAATATTCAATTAATGGAAAAGAATACCAGCCATTGCCACGCAAAGGAAAATTATTATTAGATTCAACATAATAAAGACCTGGTCCAGTCTGTTTATTATATTGATTAACTTGGTCTAATACTGTAAAAACTGGAAATTCATAAGTGTTATGATATAAAATGTTCTTACGGCATTTATTAATATCAAATGAATGCAATTTTTTATTTGTATTGTTACCACGACTAATAAATGCATATGATTTCGCTAAATTAGAATCCATAATTTCTTTAATCTGTTTATTAAATGTAGATTCAATGCTAACATTATATCCTTTTTCTTTTTCGTCTATAGTTTTGTCTTGATGACATGCTTTACAAAGGGGTTGGAGATTTGATAATTCATTATTTCCACCATTTGCTAATGCTATGATATGGTCTATTTCCATTTTATCATATTCTAAATGCTCTTTACAATTGTTGCATTTTTTGTTATTATTATAAAAATCTAATCGTTCTTTTGCATTTAATGAAACACGCGTATAATCTTGAATATTTCTTCTAATGTTTTGAATCAACTTACCTAATGTCTGATTTTTAAAAGGAACGTGATGTTTTTTGCACATTTTTTTAACATCTTTAAAAGTGACTCTTTTTGTATCGTTAGGGTCAATAGCCATAATAATATTAGCTGATTGCGTATTATCTTTGGTGTTAAATTCAAACTGTTGAATATAATGTTTATCCATTTTAGTTATTTTAGGAACAACATTAAATGTCTGAATAACATGTTCAAAATGTTCATTTAAATTGGGTTGATTATATATAATAATCTTGTTTTCATGTTCTTTAATATTATCAAATGCCACATTTTCAATAATTGGAAATACATCATAAATATTATCTTTTATTTCTCCTTTATCAACAACAATATTTGTTTTTCTTGTTTTATGAATGAGTCTTAATATTTCTTTATTATCTGTAATCTGATACATATGATTATTAGAACAATAATATACACATGCTGGATAATTTCTATGTGTTGATTTGTATTTATAAAAATTGGTTCCCGTAATATCAAATGCATAGTGTGAAATATTCAATCGGACACAAACCGCGTTTAAAATTTTAGGTGTTACTCCAGAATTAGTATATATAATGCCAAATTTAATTGCTTCTTCTCTGCATAATTTATTAAAATATGTTTCATTCATTTTTTTCATATGTGGTTCGTATCTTTTAACAAATGCTTTAATTACACATTGACCATGTTCATAATCTAATATTTCATTTTGTGTATTGATGTTAAAAAATGCTAATGGTGTTGCTGAATTCATTCTCATATTTTTTACATCATAATTAATAATGTTACCTATTTTAGGAACTTCATAAACATTAGTAATATTATATTCAACATTATCAGAATCATTTATTGAATAACTCCATTCATCACTTCCAACCGTATCGTCTCTAAATTGTTCGGTTTGCATCCTAGTATCAAATTTTTGTAATGCATCTTGTTTTGTTTTTGCATATATTATATCTGTGATTGGAACAAATATTTTATAATCATTATAAGTATTAGTTTTAGTTTTATAAAAACGATATAATTTTTTAAAATCTGCTGTAACATGAAATTCCGGTCTATGAGAGCAGTCCAAATGCCATTGTATTATTTATTGAACTACACGTGTCTGAATTTTTTTCGTTGTAACGAATGAAGACTAATGGCTGCCACTGCTACCATTCATAAAACAGAAATTAACGATATCAAATCCTTGTCCATAATGCTGATCCCAATCGAATTGAGCAGTCCTATTCTCAGCACTAAATCCATTTAACATAAGGTGTGATTGCGCCACAGCATCGCCATCACTCTTTTTTTTCTCTTTCTCTTTGCAATCCTCTAGTGTTACTACGGTCTCTTTTGGACTTCTAAAGGTATCCATGTCCACATCATCCCCCTCAATATCCTGACACTGTGCTCCTTTCATTATATGAAGCTCACTGCTCTTTTCTTTTATGCCCTCTTTATCTTTTTCAGCGGCCGAAAAATTCTGTGCATATGTCCTAGTAGGAGAAACAGATAGCAATGACTCCTTTTTTATTGGTTTCTTTCTAGCCCCCTGACCCGTAATCACAAGACCGTCCCCGGCTTCCGAGGACTCATGTCGAACAAAAGTGGCGATGGTTCGGAAGGTGAGACTAATTCTCTGTTGTCCTTGCAGTAGCTCGTGATCTTCTTTCAAAGACGACAAGCGTTTATCTGAACGAATTGAATGCAAGAAATCCCTATTTGTCTGCCAACCCAACACAAAGAGAGAGTTATGAGGAAGGGTCACTTTATGATAAATTTTCCCCCCTGCTGCACCTATGTAATCTGATTTCGATTTCAATATCATGACTCGACTAGCACCAAGAGAGAGGTTCACTATATTACTACCTGTCAAAGCGAGTAAATGAAGTGATTCAGTTGGTCAAATTACTTGTTGTCGTAAGGAGATAATTGAAATGCATCATCAATGAATAAAATATATCGCTCATTAATTCTGTACATGACTTCCGTGAACTGCAACACGTACACAGATACACACACATACACACCTATTAAAATATCGAGGGTTTTGTCTGAATGCTCTCCAATATTATCTCGACCGCTTCGATACTTCTGTATAAGAGCATGATTGAGAGGTTGTTGTCCTAGACAATCAGACACAAGATCTCTGCAGAGGTGCGCCATATGTGTCCAGGATACTAATTCTGGCTGTTCATCAGCAGGATGGCGATAAAGAGGTTGTTCACCATCTTCCCCTATATCTCCCTGTATTGAAATCAATCGAGGCACTTGACTTCCCTTGTGATTCATGATATTCCTAATGGCATTGAAGCATACCAACATTATTAGTTTTTGCAGAACTTATAAGGGAGGGACTCAACTGAAGCAATTTTTAACTCACCAATCGATTTCATCATCCATAGCTTCGAATATGTTGCAAGCCAAATCATCCGGAAGGATATTCAAGAAAAGCGCACTATCTCCTGACCCCAGCCCAGTCAAAGGAGTCTCCTTGGAGTGATGACCATGCTCCTCAAAATATTTCATATCAAACACACTAACAACACGAGTATCTTGTTCAATAAGGGCAGCTGCATGATTTTTAAGCATTTGATGAGGTCTTGCACAATCAAAGATATGATATTTCTTTTTCTTCAATGATAAACAATGTCATTCATCTCGAAAACACCTCGAGCAAAGCCGGTGGCTTGTTATTATGGACCCATTGATACCAAGAGCAAGTGAAATCATATGGAAGGAATTTTAGGCCCAGTGAACCAAATCTTGGCTATTGATAACTTTTCCTACGAAGATGTCCAAGGAAGTGAGTGCTTTGGACGCGTGTGCAAAAATATTTGCACATCCATTCGATCCGAAAATTCAAGCCGAAAGACATCGTTGTGCATCTGTATTCCATGGTGTGTATGCACTGTGATATATAATAGTTACACTCCCATATTTATATATTTTATTGTGTTGTATTTTACCAATGCATTTCTTTAAAGCTACAATGAAACATTTGATGACCTTATGAAGACAGTGTTGTCAATCATGGAAAACATTGACTTCATGAAACATAGTACTCGATTTCACGACGACGAACTTGGACTCAAACTTAAAGCGGAATTTCTCTCACTTGAACCAGTAATTGTGCCGATATTTGACGGTATCAAAGCCATTCATCCCAGTATGCGTGAATGGTTGGAGGGGGATATGAAGGGGGTGTTGGAAGGGATGGATGGACCTAGTTCAATTGAAAAAACGGAAGTGAGGGCATGTTCAGCACAGTGGTGGTACTACACATTAGATAGTCGTCAAAATGAATCTGAAAGAGCCCATTCAGTGGAATCAGTCGCAGGAAGAATGCGTAGTGGTAGTGATCGTAATAGGGATAATAATATAATGACTGCAGGAGGAGCTCATCGTGCAAGTGATATGTCATCTAAATGGCCTTCTTATGATGAGAATGCTAGTATAGGAAGATTTTCAGTTGAAGGCAGAAAAGTTGTTCCTGAGCACTTGTTTTTCCACATGGTGCCCATCCTTAAGAGAAATAATCATCGCAAACATAACAGTCATCATTGGTTCTTCCAAGGGATATGTGTTGGTCTTGATGCCTCTCTCGTCTTTCTTACTGATTGTGGTACTGCTTTTAATGAAACATGTTTAGCACGTATGGTGTATGAGCTTAGAATGAGAAAGGATTTGATTGGTGTTACTGCCAGACAGAGAGTAGAAAGACCGAATCCTAGGTAGGGAATACGACAACGACGGTTACACAGAAATTTTTATTACTTGACTAACTATAAAACTATGTATAAGTATGTATTTTTATACATGAGTGTGTATACATACAGTTGATGTAAATATTCATATTTTTTGTGTATCATGCATTATATAACATACACCCTACACAGTTTCTATCCCTGTGAACACTCTGTTGTACCATGTCTGAAGGGTGATCATCGTATCCGTTTGGGCATGTCGCCTTGTTGGAAGTGCTTTTTTGCTTACTATTTGTCTCCTGCTCCTCTACAAGGCTTTGAGTTTGAGGCTACTCTTATTCTTAACTCTGCTTTGTTTAATTTAGTCGAAGCCATGCCCGTGCTACCCGGACCTTGTCAGCTGTTAGATTGGCCGAGGATGGTGAGAGGCTATATTGTTATGAAATCATCATCAGGCATTCTGTGTTATACGTTTTTATGTTTGCATGTATATATATGTCAATGGATATTCATGTATTAATGTATGTGTATGTAGAAAAAACACACAGTCATCGAGGAGTACTTTGATCTGCTCTTTAACGAAGACACAGTTACCACGGGAGTGCGCCGCTCACATCGCCGTCGTCTTCCTGACACGATATTAGAGTCCAGTGTAGTTAGGAAAACTCGTGAGTACGTTCCGTCGTTCCCATCCTCCCTAAGTGGTGCGAAGAGAGGTCAACATCTATCATCATCTGCTGCTATCCCTTCTCCAACCTTGGATAACCAAGTTCAATGCCAAGACCAACGGTCTCCTCTCACTACTACTCTTCTTGGAGATGTGCATGGAGATTCGACAGGTAAGAGAGAGGGGTCCTCGTTCTCTCATCCAAAGGGTGACAAGGGAGGGGAAAATCTTTCTTCTACTTCCAATGGACATGATATTACGCAAACAGAAAAAGCATTTGGAGACTTCAATTCCTTTGTCGGGGGAAGTGGGGGAGGAGATGACTACTTACATATTACGGGTGCTGTGGCTGCTAAACCTAAAGGTCCAGAGGCCCCGGACCTAACCTTAACTGAATTCTTACGTGTCAACATGCGACTGGCAGAGGATAGAGTGTTATCTTTCGTGTTAGTGTTCTGTACTGGGTTTGGCACAAAATGGGTACCCGGTGCCACCTTTTACTACTCACCCGAAGTCACGTTTCAGACATTGCTCACTCAGAGACGACGTTGGATCAACGGTACGGTGGCCAGTTACTTCTACTTCTTTACGTCGCAGCGAGCACGTTTGCGTGTGCAGGGAGGATTCTTTGTAAGTGCACGGTATTGACAAGTATAATGTAGTGTAGTACGTACACGGTGATGACCTATCTGTGCATATATACCATGCATGAATATGTGCCTGTTTATTGTTTCCATTACACTCGGTTTTTGTGGTATATGACGATGCGTGTTATACTATTTATTTATTGTAGGATCATCATAAGGCGGGAAAGAATTTACGTCTTGTGAACCTCCTCTGGGTGTTGAATTTGTTGCAGTTTTGTTTCGTAATGATTGCACCTTGTGTGTCTAGCATTGCTTTGTATAATAGCTTAGAGAGATCTTTTGACTCGGTGAGTCAATCTTTGGCAGCAGTGATCGTGACAGGGTATATGGGTATTTATGTTCTATGGACTGCATTTTCATTTTGTGTACCGCGGGGGAAAGTTCCAGAACTGCTATCAGTGTTTATGTTCTTCTTAGGGTTCTGCAGCACTTGTTGTATCTCGTACGCTCTAATATCGGAAGGCATTCGCACTGGGTTAAGTGCAGTACATATCATTCTCATCTGTGTAATGCTGGGACCTGTAGTGGTAGCTCTATCACAAAGTGGTACGAGTGCGATGTTATATTTACTATATCTCCCGTGGTTTCTCGCTTTCTCTGTATTTTTTCTTGTGTACCTACCTTCCTACTCATTTGCAAGACTTTGGGACACCACTTGGGGGAATCGAGACACAGGAAGAGACAATAGTATTGATCTTAATCGCGAAGCTAAAATGAAACATTATGTCTTCTGGTTCAACTTCTGTTTAATTATTTTCAATTGTGGACTTACATTAGGACTATGTTATGGTTTGAGTAGTACTGGACAACTTATTTTCATGGGTGTGCTGTTTTCTCCCTCTGCTATCCAAATTATAGGATCGATTGTATTTTTGCTTATAGTGGTTCCCCTGAGAGATTTTGCTACTGCGAAAAGATCGCTTTAAGATGATAATGACGATGGTGACTGAGTTTTGTGATCAACTACTGCTATGTCTGTTTGCAATGATGCTACCAGTATGACACAATAAATACCAGCCATAACATACTTTTTCAGTATTATTATTATTATTATGAAATTAATCCTAAATGAAGCCTAGGGGTCGCCTACGGTCAAGGTAGGGAGGAATAATTGCCGATGTAGCAATTCCGCAAGATTAATGTCGGCTCGGCTTACGATTATTACTACTAATACCTTACAAGTAGTTTAAGTTTAACAGGCGGCGACTGGTTTTTCAAGATGAATATTTAGCTCGGTTCCAAGCATTAATATAATTCGAATAGGCTGGGCTAATTATAATAATTATAAAGTTAGAATTATTTTCGAATAATTTTTTGAGATACTACGATAACGTGTAAGTTTCTAAAGTTGTGGCCATCCGATACTTGTACTGAAACTTGAAACGCCCCACTAGTGGTGAACTATATCTGCTTAAATTAAAGCAACTAAAAGATAATAAGAAGATGGTAACCGAGATAAATAATCACATCTAGCTACAATTATTACTGATGATAGGATAATACCTGCTTAAGTTAAAACCATCCTATCTAGTAGTTAAGCTCTCTAGTTCTGAGATTAATCCTGAGAGTTTGAGATCTATGTAGCAATTAGAAGTAGACCACTCTATTATAACTTGCATTTTGTAGTATTGTTGGGTTTTGAGTTGCAACAACGACAAAAGCAGATTATTTTTGAAACTTCCACAAATAATGGATGAGTAGAAATGAATATACTACCCTCTTTCAATATCACACAAGACACACACAAAATTTTCGAAGTTATTTTCGGATAATTTTCATTCAACATCATTAATTAAATATCACAATCCTTTACTTCATGAGACATGGGATATTCTTATTATTACTATATCTACTTTTATCAAATATACACACTATCATACTTTTTGATGATAAAGTATGGCAGTAGAAGATAGATACTACTGCCCCAGTGCCGCGGTTGCCACGACTATTATGATAACTGTTGTCAAAAAGCACGCCTCAACTATTCTTGCCATCCAAATATGAGCGGAGAAAGAATGACCGCATGCATACTTTCTCAATCGAGGTGAGGCAACTAGAACTATATCAAACCAATCAGAGAAGTATTTCGCGTATTCCCATTGCAACATATTGACAAAAATATTGGTGCTGATATCATTCCCAACATCCTCACTATCATTGCTATGACTATGAACACTTCCTGAGATAGGCATCTTGTCCATAGCACGAGGTGAAAATGAAGACCCCTCCCCTCGTTTAGTAGAGGAAGACTGCAAAATTGTCCTTTCTCTTAACGCTTTTTGATCACAGGGACTCAGAGGACAACTTCCATACTTTTCTATGTGTTCCCATTCTAACCTCAAAAAGCCCCATACCATTCTACGTACGACCTCTGCAGCAGCCATAAGGACTTGGAAATTATTAAACACGTACCAGTATACGGTGGAATACCTATATCATTATCAAACAAACACAAACAGTTTTGTTGTTAAGGTAATTGGCTGATCAAGGAAGACTCGCAATACTACTTACTTTTGTAGATCCGGTAAGAAAGTGATTGCCCAGGAAAACCTAAGTAGGAAATTACAAATAGTAACGATAACATACCACGCATCACTGAACACTGCTCGTTCTTTTCGAATTTGAAGCTTTCCATCCCTAGAGAATTGTACCAAGCCCCAATCCATAGTAATATCCCACGTAAATTGATAACACGTAGCTCCAATTAGACATAATATCCAATAAGGGTTTAATTGAATAGATGGACGGAAAGCAGCAAAAGAGAAGACTGATATGGCGGAACAGTATTTTAGGGCATTGAAATAGTGAGGCCATCGATTGCCGGTTTCTACAGACCGACGGAGACATTGCATGAGTCGCAGCCAGAGGGGGAAGATGGTGAGAAAAGGGATTAATATAAAGCGATAGGGTACAGAGTGCTGCCATGAGGGTGTATGCACAGACTCGGCACGATTCAAGTGATTGGAAACCCACCAGAAGATTGTCAGCGTAACATACACAAGAGAAAAAGATAGATTCACTGAGACTCGTACCAGAGATGTCAAAAGATCTCCCACATATCCATCTCTGAATTTGATGGCATAGTATGGTGCAGCTAACACCTTCCATAGCATATTTAAGTAAACCTTTCTTGTCTCCAATGGAAAAAAGAATCTGACAATATAGAAGATTAACAGACAAGCAGGAATCACATGTGCAGCAGCAGGTTCCCCTTCAAGAGAGAATGACCCCCGCAGGGCTTTATTGAAGAGAATGAAAGCTAATAAATACACTAACGAGAGGTCAGCGGCACTATTCAGCACATTGTACTCGGCTTGCTCGGGATTGTAGCTTAATGCAGACGCTGCTAGGTCTGACTCTTCCAATGATAGTAATGTGATGTAATTGATTCCAGCAAGACGCCATACCCGTAGACTTAAACCCCACATAATCAAAAGCAAAGTGAGATCACCCAAACAAATGAAGATAGAAAAAGTAGGGTCCTATATGTTAATAGTTGTAGTTGCAGTAATTATACATAGAATTAGTATCGGTCTTAACAATGGTACAAGCAGCAAGAATTGGAACAGATAACGTTGTAGCAGTCTGTACTCACCTGCCACACATCACGGCCCAGCCGTTCATTATTGAAGCACTCAGATACACCCCATAGAAGCAAGATGAACACTGCACCCATCTTAAAGGAAGATAAGTGGAAACCTCTAAATGTATCTACTGACAGAGATGATTTCCGATTCTTTAAGCACAACACAGTAGTGACAATACAGACAGGTGACGATTAAAAGGACCCAAAGCATATAGTATATCATGGCATCATTCATTCATACGACGATAGAGATTAGGAAGGAAATGTAAAACAAGCAGTACCTCAACTAAGAATTTGCACTCCGCCAAGTCACTGCTCCCCCTCATATAAGTACTACATGCCAGTCCTCTTAGAGATCGCAAAATATCTCTCGTCTACACACATATATAGCCATACAATACATACCAAATAAATTATGAGCACCATCCCAAATATGCTGCATTAACATCTATACACGCTGTACATCTACACACCTACCTCTGCTGTGTTGAGGAATCTATGTGCCATGAGGGTCATCACACGAGGCTCTAGTACGCGCTGTACCTTCTCCTGTGCACCTGGGAGATTTGAAGAAGAAGTGGCCCATTCTGTGAGACCAGCTAAAGAAATTGAAGACAACCAATGACATCAATATGTGTTAGACGATAGACAATGGTAGAATATAGTATTGAAGCCCTTGGTACATCTCGTTGCATTCAACACCATTCATTAAACCTTATATGAATAGTATCACAGTTCACAAATATCACCCACCTGAGTAGACCATTATCAGAGATTCCACAAATTCAAAAGCACATAATTTCGATTCCATCAACAACTGCATGTCATCATGTACCTTTTGCAGTCGGGCATGAAGTTCTTTCTGTGGTCCTGCAGAAGAAAAACGAAGTTTCGGAGCGTCGTGAGCTTGCCGTGCTTCGGGAAGTGCGTCCCATGATGCATTTTCTTCCTGATTATCTGGATCAAATACATCATCCTGATCACATCTCAGCTTTTCGGCTATATGTGTCAAGACATTGTA
>JACKZZ010012560.1_pt1 | contig 13250 bp, 11 predicted proteins | sample 8027871 | NCBI WGS metagenome assembly JACKZZ01 (sample SAMN15724774, study PRJNA655200) | protist metagenome | isolation source: fluorescence activated cell sorting (FACS) single amplified genomes of... | place: USA: West Boothbay Harbor, Gulf of Maine | collected 2000-07-19
TTGTTGTAGCACCTGTAGTCACTTCGATTAGTAGTAGCTCGAGTGAAGCCATTGCGGCTTCGTCCAGCAATGCTGGAGCAAGCCCTCTACAGAGTAACAGTGGCGTTCAATCAAAGGCTGCTGCGATCGCGAATGCAAAGCGAGGCACTCAAAGTCCCAAAGGGACCCGACCCGCGAAGAAGGCTAAGGAAATTTGACTCTGTTTTTTGGAAAGTATAGTACGCCAAGATGCGTTTTTTTGATCTCTTGAGTGTTTTGAACATATCAGATAAAATATGTCTGAAACTAAAGGTGTGGTTAATTCGACTCAAGGTAGTATGTACTTCAGCGCCTCGCGAACCGGTGGTCGCGCAGTCTGTGTTGCACACATAACGAGGTCTCAGTGTGAACAATTCTCAAGTGTAAATGCATGACCACCGTTTTTATGTTGTGGTGGTAGGAACGGGTTTTTGAACCGTGAATCATGGTGGTGCAAGATGATAGTATTTTTGACAAATCGGGAGAGACTCAGATGATACATTTCCTGAGCTCTCATGTTCTCTTCACTGCGAGTGATTTTTTGAAGTGGAGAGGATGAGTGCGCCACATAAGAGTGTTGCAGTCGAGACTCAGGGATGAGAATTCTGACCCCAAAAGGAGAAGTGCAAATGTAGAGACTTTCCGGAATTTTACCAAGCTGAATGTAGACCCATGGATGGCGAGCCCGATCGGTCGGATTCTTCCTAGCGTGTCGACGCAATTTTCGGCGATTCACTCATAGGCCGGTGTTCGCATCGAAAGGTAGTTTGCAACACTATAAGGAACTCGAAAATGGACGCGATTTCTCATGTGCTTACGGAGTTGCAGAAGGATATTCGCGTCTGCGCGAACAGGGAGCTGACTCGAGAGCGGGAGTGGACAAAGCAGCAGCTAAATGCATTGAAGCACGATCGGAGGAACTTCCGAGTCGTGGAAAGGTCAGATCCAGGACGTTTCGCCGCCGACGTAACGGACGTAATCGATCGCCATGTTGGCCGCGTGCAGGAAAACTTCTTACGCAAGCATCCAGAGAAGAAAACCGGTGGAGAGTTTGGGGACGCAATTTCGGTCACGCGCGCCACAGTTGCGACGTCAGGAGACCTATCCCAAGATATGTTCGGCACGCAGTCTACCACAGTACAAGTATCTCGTTGTTCATACTCGATGCCCTTGGCAGAGTCCGACTTTTCGTGACACACTGTGAGATTTTGGAATTGCAATCATTATCTTCTCGTTACTTGTCTCTCAGCACTCCTCCCAAGACGGCACCTGCACATCGGTCGAGAATGGCACAGAGGCTCAATTTCAAAATACCGTCAGAAGTGTTGCTCAAGTTCCATCGAGTTCCACGGGCTCCCGGGTGGAAGCGATGGAACTCGAGTCCGTGGTGGAAGCGAAGGAGAGCAACACTCCAGTCCCACGGGAAGCTTCCAAAGATGCAAGCGGAGACGTCGTCATGACAGCAGACGACTCGAAGTCGCCCGTCCTCAGAGTGCAGAGGACTCCGCATGTTGAGAAACAGAAAGCCACGCCGGGATCTGTTTCCGCACGGGTATCAACCTTAGAAAGCGCACGCAGTGTGAGCACTATGGCACTGCATATTTTAGCTTAGAACTATCAATGCTTCCTCGAGCCCTAACTCGCTATGATCAGGTGCGGATGTTTGAAGGCAAGATAAACGAGATCCAAAACAGTGGATACCGGGCGCCGTCGCGGAAGGAGGAAGCTCCGAGCAACATGTGTGCAACGAGTGCTAGTACGCAGAGCACAAATGTCGGCCCCCCCTGCTGCAGGTAGCATGGGACTTAGTGGCAGTGCTAGCTCAACCACTCACACGCAGAGTCCAGTAAGCTCGGTTACGACGCACCTCAGTCAGGCAGGAGGCGCTTCTGTGCAGAATCAGGCCGGGGAAAACACTTTTGCGACTGGCTTTCCAAGTCAGAGTGTGAATCCCTTCGCGGCGGCCGCGGCGGCCAGCAGTACAGGAAGCAGCAACACGTTTGGAAGTTCTTGTGGCACGAAACGCGGCACTATGCCAGAACCAGAGCGAGAATCGGCCATAATGGAGTCTGTCATTCTCGAAGAGCCCTCTGGCATGATAGAGGACACCGCTGAAATCCTCGAAGAGGTGTTCAAGGAAAGGTATTTTGATTTAATTTCACAGACCATTTAAGAGTCACTCATCGGCATCGTAATTGACAATTGTACATGCTGTCCGTTCCCTGTTGGCATGAAACAGTCTCTTCCCTTTCTTCCGCCCAGCAAATTGAGCATCGGGAAGCGAACGGCCAATCTGGATGACGGTATGGAGATCGACACAAGCAGTGACGGCAGCATCCCGACGTCACTCGAAGTACTCAATCCCAATCCTGCGATTCTGGATCGGAATCAGCTGAACTCTGCTGCTTCGTCGAGGGTTCCGGAACGCTCTCGAGGAGATGGTAAACAGCAAGCTCAGAGCAATCAAAGGTCTATGGAGGAAGTCGTCATCTCGGAAGGAGAGGGTAAACAGCAAACTCAGAGTAATCAAAGCTCTATGGAGGAGGTTGCGATCTCGGAAGGAAACTTAAGTCTGAGTCTGTCGTCATCGTCTAGCGAGCACGGCGGCGCTGCCTTGGAGCCTGATGCCCAGGATCGCGCTCCGAGTGTCGAGCCAGGCAAGAGCGCGCCGGGAGTTCACGACGGAGAATCTGGAGCCAGCCAGGGCTCCTCCTCCACGCCCAGCCACGCGAAGCGACCGCTCACGTACTCGGAACTGCGACGCCGACGCCGCTTGATCCGGCACACAAAAAATCCGGAGGACAACTACGAGATATCGGACCGGGAATCAACAGACGAGGAGGACGACTCACCCGACCGCTCGCACAAACGGGTTCCGAGCTGGTGTGATAATTGGTTGGAGCAAGTCGGCGAACAGGTGAAGTACGATCCTGATGTAATTTTTGGCACCAAGCTTCTGAACCCAGAGCTCGCCCGTGTCTTCGGTTTGGAGAACGTGCCGCCCAAGAGACGGAAACGTGGCTCCAGCCAGAACTGGGAAAACGATAAGCTCACCATAATGGAAATCCGAGACTACAAAAGGACGATGGGTCAAACCGAAATCATCGAGGTCGATGAGTTCGAGGAGGCTTGAAGAAGGGCGAGCATATCTCATTGAAGGTGTGCTTAGTGCTACAGTATTTTCGGTCCGGCAATTCCTCAATAGTCTGTCGATTCCATGTGCCCATCGGCTGTCGGTTCTTTTCTTTTCCTTGGAACTACAAGCGAAGGTGCACTCGATATGTCGAATCTGAAGAACCACTCGGTTTGCTAGTTCTGTTCGAAATGGTTGCACACTTTCAACACGGTGCGATTTCACCGAGAATTTCAACTTTCTTTCTTTGCCAGCGAAAAAGCAAGTGCGACCTTCTAAATTTTCGTAAGTACGACGTCTCGTCGTATTATTTCCCGCTTCAAGATAGGTGGTCAAGCCAGCACTCAGTCCGCCGCTCGCGGCAGCCGGGTAGTTATGTCGGAAGGGGGGGCCGATTCAGACTGTGATCCAGTCTAATAAGTTCGTGATTTGCGGAGAAGACTACTGACCATATGTGCAAAAGTCGCGCGCTGCTCTCCAAGGCAAGCAGATTGAGCATGTTTACCATTGCAACATGGCTGACCAAGACCGTACGGAGCTGGCAAAGATCGTTGGCAAAACGTCCGTGCCACAGGGGTTTGTGAACGGGATTCCAATCGGCGGCTGCAACGATGGTCCAAAGCCTTGGCATGGGATCCTGCCTTTGCTCAACAGCGGAAAGCTGGAGAAGGCTTTACAGGTGGACGATCCGGCGGAGACGGAGAAGATACTGTCGCAGTAGTAGTGCAACCAATTTTGGTAACTGTATCGATGCGAGAAGTTTCAGATTCTAGCGTGGTGAGGAAATACGATGCAGCCTGTTGTGAAGGCTTTTGTCATTGTGCATGCGAGGGTCCAAGCGCGGTCTGTGGTGTATGTGACAAAGCCCGATTTTCGTTGGGTGAGAAAAGTTCATCCGTTCTCCTCACCCCATCGCTAGTGAGAACTTTTCTGCGGAGCCCTCGGGGGAAAACTGCTACATGTTTGTAGTAACAGCGGTCGATTTTTCAACAAAGTATGTCCTTGTATGTTCCCACTTTGAAAATCTTGAGTTTTTGGCAGAGTTCAGTGTTTGATTTGTCGTGAAAGGTTGACCACCGGCGCTCATGCGAATCATCACAAACTGATGCCTTTCGAGAGGCGGATTCCTCCGAAAATTTTCTGATCCGTTGTGCATTTAGGGCAGGTACGTGGGTCATCGGTTCTCTTTGGTCAATTGTTTTGTCTGATCATGATGCGAGCGAGAACCGTTTTGTTGATACTAAACTGTTCCATAAGCAGTATTCTTTCGGTTTCGGTTTTTCGTCCTGACGTAATTCATGATATTTCGATCAAGACTAAAAGCGATACTAGGCTGGACCCTGTCTTGAAGGTTCCGGATGATAGTATCGCAGGGTCCAAGGGTGAAGTGCCAACTGCTGAGGTCAGTGGAGAATCCATTCCAGCGCATGCGATTCTTATACCCTGGTCCCTCTTTGAAGAGGAGAGCGGTCTGAACGATGTTCCCTACGATGTTCCCCACGATGTTCCCTCCAGTGAAGGAAGTGAAGAACAGAAACACCCAGACGGTATCGAACTAGATGGCGCCGTTGTGGAAACGTTAAGATCTACCGCGGAGAAGTACCACCACTTCGTGGTTGTGGAGAGAGTCACTCCCGAAAATGCATGGGTATCGAAATATCTCGAGGCGGAGGAAACGTCGCTGTGGCAGGGTCTCCATAGTACAGGAAGTGCTAGTGGCTCAGGCCCGTCAGGGTCCTCGGTAACCGATTCGGTTGCAGCGTCAATCGCCTCGGACCCAGCGGAGTTTTCAGAGGAAGGACGCAGCTCGGGTGAAAGTGCAGGAGAAGATGGAGTTCAGGTAGCAGGTGCAGGTCAAACGTTGCCACAGCCTACTGCTTTTAACAAGGGTTATGACGCGATGCACGTGGAGTCCAATTCAGGGAGCAGCTACAAGAGTGGTTCCCCGGGCTCAAGTCATTTTCTTGCAGCAGGCATCGGGAAAAAATCGTGTAAAACGGCTCATGATTGCTGTGTGGATTTGCTTCATCAACGTCGAAGCAAAGTGAAGACGCCCAAGCCTGTAAGTCCAACGAGCACTTTCAGCGGCGAAACCACTGCTTCAGGGAATAATCAGTCAAATAATTATTCATTTGCATCGGCTCTGGACGGGAGCTCGGATTATTCAGAAAGAAACTATGAAGAAACTATGAAGCAGCGACTTCAGAGTTGGGGTGCGCGTCTCACTGCCGAGAACTGTTGGGCACTATGGGCGAATTTTCGGTCTTTGGAGATCCTGGAATCCGAAAGTCCGAACGACGCCAGCGCCGTGAGCTCTCTCGAAGGTTGGGTAACTTACGTCGTTAAGATTCCTCGATTTTCAACCTATGGTGGGGCTGACGAATTGCCTTCAGAGGACGTTGCAGAGGCTGTCAAAAATCTGGAGCAGTGGCGAAACGCGTTGCAGCAACACGCAATGCTTACGCCGACCACACCTGCTGCACCCAGCGAAAGAGTGGATTTCGATATCTTTTCAGTGAAGTCTTCCGACTATGCTTTCTCTCCATCTGTCGTTTCGAGCAAAGGATCAGCTCTTCACGACTTCTACGGTCTCCCGACGAGTCAAATCGTCATGCTAGGCGTGTCCTTCTCCGACCCGAACAGCGAAACGGTGGCTTCAACGGGTGTGTATGTCGCGAGAAGAGGATACAGGAGTGCGCTGCAAAAGATCGGGTATTTCTACGATCCCCGAGCGGCGGGCGAAGCGGAATTCGATTTCCTGAACGGTGTCGTTGGGCGAACGAGCACCGTTTTCTACAACATATCGACGCCAAACAGGAAGGCAGCGGAGCGGACAGCGGCGGCGGCGCAGGAACAGTATTTTCAGCCAGCAACATCGTTCTCGGCGCGCGTAGAGGAGGATGGTCAGCCTGGTGAGCTGCGTGGCGAACAAACGCTTAACTGGGAGATGGACACTCCACATTACGAGAGCGTGGCGACCTCGCATTCACCACACGGTGAGAGCGTCGCGAGCTCGGCTCTCACCAGCTCGCACATACAAGACGGCATTTTCACCGGCTCAGTCTTGCAGAAAACTCTCGACGAGGGTGATGTCTTGCGCTCCATACGCGCCTTGTCATTGTCACAGGTTGTAAAAGCAAAGGCATTGCACGCCTTCGGTGCGATAATCATCAATGAGAAGTATCACAAAACGAATGCCGTAGTTTGGCCGAATTATTCCGGCGATCGAAGCTTGCGGCTTGCGGATGAAGGGAAGAGAAGGTTGAACGACGTCTGGACGCTGCACACAACATTGGCCAAAGTAATGGAGGTTATCATGAAGACGGAAGTCGGCGCGGAAAATGTCGAGGAACTCGCGATGAATGATGAGCTTTATCATCAGCCCAAGGATTGGCAACTGCACTTGGGACGCCCAGCCTCAGATCTTATGAAGCTTTTGTTCGCGGAAACCTCTGGATCGCGTCAATTATTCATGTTCCCGCTCTCAAGGTTTGTGGATTTCGGGGAGAAAAGTCTGTCAACCGCTGCGTCTGCCCACGACCCGGCCGAGGGTTGCAGCACTTCAGAGATAGAATCTAATGGGCATATGCAGGCAAGGAAGGATTTGCCGCATGCGGGAGCGGGTGCAGTGGTGTCTCCCTACGTCATGACTGCGCAAACTGACGAGGTTGTTCTGGATGCAGCCTGCGACGCAGCCTGCGCTAACACTGGCGCAACTGTCCAACTAGGCCTCAGTGCAGTCCTTCCAGATCCAGACAGCGTCGATCACTCAGCGGTCCATTGCGGGGCACCCGGCCTGGCTTCCGGTGGTGGCCTTGTTTTTCCAGATGAAATAAAGAAGGCTTATGGCCACGGGGCGCTCACGGGGGCGCTCACGCCATGTAGTGTATCCACGCGAGCGCCGAGTCGAATGACGCGCAGTTGGAATTCGTTGTTTTCTTTCGGAACTCCCCGCAGCTCTGGAACATTGACGAAAGAGCGCAGTGCCAGTGCAGTACTGAGTGTGGAGGAGAATCGGTTCCACGTTCCTCTGGATCTTTTATCGGACATGCGCTGGAGTTCCGTTGGAGAGGTGTCATTGGACACGTACTTCGGACTGAGAAGCGAGAAGAAACACAATGACAACGCCAAAGTGAGGCGCGCTGGCAGCGCCGAAAGTACTCCGGGGAGCGCGAAGCGGGATGACGAGTCATTTACTACGGCGAGAGCGACAGAATCCTGCGGGCAGATAGATCGTCGCAGTCAGCCCTTGACGCTCCCCGCTTCGAACAGCCGAGTGCGCGCTATGCGTTCCGGTGATTGGGTACTCAATAAAATTTGATGTGGACCCAGCTTTGGATCGGATTTGGATTCGATTGACTTTGATTGGATTTGGTTTCACTTTCACACATCCCAGACAATTTCCTATCGATGAAAATTTCCTATCGCTTAAACCCTTTCACGCCTAGCGAGCACAGAACAATAACAATAACAATAACAATAACATCCCCGACAATTTCAGGTAATGCTGCGGCACGTCCCTGACAATTGTAGCCGACCCAACGAGGAGTCGAAGCTCTTCCTTGTGAACGACATATCTCGCAGTATCTGGTGTTGCTTTAAGAATCCTTCTTTCAAAGTTCGGATGCTGGATATTTCTGCCAATCAGCAGCCGCCTTCGCGCGGCACGCGTACACGGTTCAAATGGCACATGATTCTGCAGCACAAAAACAATCACGCTCTCACCAACGACGCGAGAGAAAGCATCCAGCGGCGTGTCATCATGCACGAGCGATACGACGACGGTCGGGGCCACCAGTCGATAGAGGACGGTGATGTCGTGAGCATCAGAACGGATGACGACGAGTACCTATCCTACAGAGCCGAGGTGGGTGCACCGGAGACACCCAGTCAAACAGCCCCTCTCTTGCCAGCCTCGTCGGGGGGGCGGCCTTGGCGGATTCGGGAGGTCGAATGCAGCGAGAAGCCTAAGACGCAGGTCCTGCGGCGGGAGCTGCCTTCGCAGCGCTGATTCGAGACGCCTGGACGGGTCTGAAATCTCAAGCGTGCCACTAAATGCGGATTCTTATTCCTTCAGCGCTGAACATTCCACGGGCCTGACGAACACGACACCGATGCGCAAGATGAACGCCGACGAGCTAAGTTTGGCAGTGGAGAGGAGTCTCACGTTGGTAATCCCGAACAGAAAATTTTTTCGCAAGAATCATGTGAACTCCATTCTCTTCCGCATCTCGAAACCCACCCGCAGTAGTATGGCTTCCCAGGACGACGGTAAGATTCGTCCAGGGAATCAGATCATGCTTTGCCCGCTGAATGCAATCACGGTCTATGACGTCTGTTTCGCATTTGGTTTGCTAAAGCCCTCTGCGTGAGCCAGATGCTCTGCAGGGTGTTAGGTAAGTCTGACGACGTCGTCTTACGAAAAGTCACAGCAGACGATAAGGTTGTCGTGACTCTTGAGTCATCTGAAGCTTCAAAACTGTTTGTCAACTCTTTGTCGAAAATATCATGAGATGGCATCACGCTCATAGCCGAGAAGAATCTGAGTGCGGGAATACAGAAATTTCAGACCGCAGACGTTCGCACAAACATAACACAGAAGTCTGTTTCGTACCATACGCTCCTAGTCTGTATCAACACATTGCGCGATATGATTCGCGACTTCTGCACGCTTAGAAAGTGGTAGAACCATGTCCACACTACGATTTTTGACGTCTGCCTTGCGGCAGTTTATTGTCTGATTGCGACATGCAACGACTTGTTTATACTAAGGTGCAGTTTTGGAAGATAGATGTCTCACTCGAAGTTTTCGCAGCGCTGCAGATTTCGTGTTCCCGCATTGATTTCCTACTGCGCATACGTCTAAGTCGTAAACGTCCTTGATCCGAATTGTCTGAGAGAGTGGGTCTTGTGAACCTGAACACGTTTGATTCTGAGGGTCTGAGAGACGCTTATGCTTTGCGTCGTCTTGCGTCGTCTCTTAGACGATTACTATAGGCGTGAAGGTTTTGAGGCGCAAGATGCCGGTCTTTCTTGACTCGCTGCACTCGCATACTAGCACAGATGGCACAAGCACTGCAAGCGGATCGGACGGAGTACTAAGCGCGAATGGTCAGTTGGCTGGTCAGTTGGCTTCCACCGGCGAAGATGACCCCTCCTATTTCACGATGTCTGACGTTCTGCTAGCCTTTCAGCAAGTTTCGACCTGCCTCCTCATCGGTGTTTTCGTGGCCTTGTGCTTGACCAGGCTCGCACGGGAGAAGCGAATTTTGGGATGGGAAGACGCCAGCGAATTTTGGTCAGACGATGAGATATTCGACAGCAGGGCGCCGCTATATCGTTGCAGCAAGAAGAGAGCGCCGATGGCCGCCTCCGTGGCGGGTCTACGGAATAATGGAGCTCAACAACTGACGCCGCGCAATCAAGGTGCAGGCGGATCTCGTCCTCGCACAGCGACCAGTCGGGTTGATTATTACCTGCCCACTTGCAATCGCGCGCCGAGCAATGCGACCGGATGCAACGATTACAATCGCAGACACAATGCAACGACAGAAACGAGCGCGAGCAGCACTAGTCGCGAGGAAAGTCTGGTGGGAGGTCGGGTGGAGAGAAACCTCGAGTTCCCTTCCGGGGCGACGGAGAAAAAGAACCACGTGCGCTTCTGCGCCTCACCGAGCAGCACTGGCAGTAACGCGGAAAGAGAAAGAAGGATGCGGAAGCACAAGCCACTCTCGTCAATTCTATTGGGCCGAGGTGCCAACACCGCTGGGGGCAATACTAGCAGCGTGAACGCAAACAACGGCAATCTTCTCAACGGTGTGAAGGCCTGTTCGGAAAACGCACAGGATCCGCGCGAAAGTCTCCCTCCCACTGGCAGCTCGAGTAGTCTCGATACCAATAGTCCCGATCCCAGCAATGCCCTGCTAGCCAAGACGATTGCCAGCTGCGCCAGCACCGGCAACAGTGCCGGAAATGCTGTAGGAAACGCTGCCGGAAACTCGCAGAAGAACCAGCTGCGGCCTCCCATTGATAATGCGGGCATTATGGATGCGGGCATTATGGATGCGGGCATTATGGGAGGAGCCCTCGACCACCGGCTCGGCACGCCTAGCGATGTGCTGTGCAGTAGCACGGAAAGGCGGATGACCGAGCAGCTCGTCAGTTTCGAGTCGTTCGAGGGACTGACCCGCGTGTGTTCCTCCGGCACCTTGAAGCAGAGCAATGCGTCGAGCAGCATTGACCAGTCCCCACAAACCCAGGAAGAGCGGGAGGACTCTCCGACGCATGGGAATACTGACGGTGGTAACAGTGCAAAACTGACGCGAAGCAACGAGCTAGGTGGTAACAAGGGAAGCATGAGTACTAAGGGCGTAGAGCCAGTACATCCAGCGCGCCGGAAGCTCTACATGGGCCTGCCTGGACTGCAAGCGCGGATCGGAAAGACGGGCTCAGTGCCGTCTTTTCGCGACTTATCCAAGCGAGACCTCTCGAAACTCGATATAAACAAAGCGGGAAGTGGCCCCACGGACGAAACCAGCAGCGAAAGTCAAGGAAGGTCCTCGCAAACACAAGTGGTCATACTCCAAAACGGCCTACAGTCCTCTACTGCGGAGAATACTTCGGAGAAGGCGGAAGACCGCTGTGGTGCTGAGCTTCGCTCCGATGAAAAGAATACCAGCCAGAGTGTGGTGAACTACGGTTCCAACCTGAGCGGGGGGTCCGATCTGAGCGGGAATGTGGACACAAAAGGGGGAACGATGATTCTTACAGATATGAAAGACCTTATATCTTCATGTAGCGACGGCACGGGTTGCACCATGAGTCGAATCTCCTCACGTGGGGCAAACTTGTGCGCCACTGGAGACTTGTCCAGTCAGCCGCGATGGAGCCAGGCGCAGCAACAAGCCAAGCACGGCATGGAAGGCTCCCGTGACACAATGCAGTTGTCGGATTGCAGCACACCCCTGATTAAATGCACTCGGAAACTCTCTCCCGGACAGCTCTTGAGCTGAAGGTTGATGCTTTCTCTTTGCTGCACTGCAAATTCCAGAGGAATTGCAGAAGCAAGTTCACTGACTAGGTCTGTACTACGAATATAAGTCTCACTCCTATTGTCCTGCTTTTTTCATGCCTGCTGCCTTTGTCTTTCCAGACTCCTCTCGAATTTTCGCTGCTTCTAATCTTCTCTTGACAAGTTGATTTCCTGTAATACTGAATAGCTGTACTGAAAGAAAGTATGCCGCAAGTTTGTTGTCTGTCTTTAATGTTTAATCATAACAACAAAATTCATTAGGTACAGAAAGTCCTAATTTCGCCTAATCTCGCCAATTTCGCGTGTGGGTATAATTTTATAGTTTTGTTTTCAACGTTTCCCGACTGATGCTTAAACGTACATGTCTGCACACTTCGGAGCTGCTACCTCTTATCTGCCTGATGGTTCTGTATCCCCATCATTGCGAGTACGGCCGCGTCGACGGTAGCACACTCTAGAGTGAGGCGATACCACGAGGTGATTTTCGCATACCTTATCGTCAATTTCCAAAACGTAAAACATAATCAGTAGGAAGTTCTCTTCGAGTTGATTGTTAGCATTGTTATTTTATTTCCTCCGTTAAAGCAAGAGCCAAAATGTCTACAACAGCTGAGCCATGGAACGTGGTGATTCTCGGTGATTCCTGGGCGCAGTACATGCATCCAACGTGGCCCGAACTTATTGCGACCCGGATTGGAGCGCGGTGTCACAATTTCGCATCCGGAGGTTCCGTCTCGCCCGAGCTGCCGATGCAGGTACAAAGAGTCCGAAGCGCTCTGCAATCAGGGCAGATTCGTAACGGCGGTGCCAATGTCCTGCCTGCCAAGACATTGGTTGTCATTCACACCGGTGGCAACGATTTCATCCAGAAAATTGCAGGTAGCGTGATGGGCGGTTTTCTCGGAGGCGGTGCTGGTGCTGGTGCGGGTGCTGGTGGACTTGCGAATCTGGAGTTGTTCCGCCCAAACCCGGGAGCCGCCGAAGCGGGCCACGTCCGTGGCGCCATCGAACAGTTGCACCAGATCGGCGCCCGCAACTTCGTTGTTTCCGGCGTCCCTATCTTTATCCATATGCCCGTGTTCAATTTTGTGTGGCCGCTGGTTGGTGGGATTGTGAACTCTGGCCAGTTGTCCGAGCTTGGCGTTTCCCCCGGCGATCCACCGTCCTTGGCGTTCGAAGTGCAAGCTGCGTCCTTGAACGACAGATGGCAGGAGATTTGCACCTCATTCTCGCAGGCCAACCCCGGAACGAAGTGCGTATTCTTCAACGAGGTGGACAGTTTGCACAAGCTCAAGGACCGGATTGGGAACCAAGTGCTATGGGACATGACCATGTTTCATCCCTCGGTGCGGGGTCACCAGGAGCTAGCGACCGAAGTCCTCGAACACATCCGGCCGCACTTCGATTTCACGGCTGCAAATGTAAGCAACCCGACTGAAGCGACTGGGGGAGCGACTGGGGGCGGAATTGTGTTGGGTGGTGGTGCCAACCCACCTGTTCACCTGAACCAGCAGACGAATCCCGCGGCAGCAGCGCCAGCTCCCGCAGCACCAGCGCCGCCAGCTGGAGGAAACTGTAAAGGGGGTTGCGGATTCTTTGGGAATCCCGCTAACGATGGATACTGCTCTGTGTGTTTCAAGAAAATCGGCGGACAAGCGAAAAAGACGGAGGACCCGGCGGCAGACGAAACCAGCCCGAAAAGACAAAGATCGGAAGGAAAATCACCTAAGGATGAGACGTCTAGAGAGGAAACAGGCTCGGCGTCTAGCTCGTCCACTGCTGCTTCGAATGTCCTTAACATACGCTGCCGCAATGTCGCTGGGAATTTGGATTTCGTGGTCTGCTGTCCGAGCGACGCAACCGTGAGCAGATTCCAAGAACTCGCCATTGCCAGCGCCCCGCTTGACAACAAAGCCTCGCTGGCGTGGACCTTCGTGCACAAGAACCGCCTTTTGAAAGCGTCCGATGAAGCGATATCTACAACGGGAATATCCAATGATGACTTGGTGGTTGTGGTGACTAAGCCGAAGGCGTAACTGCGAATGATGACTGAAGAGACGGCACTGC
>JACKZZ010002931.1_pt1 | contig 13247 bp, 6 predicted proteins | sample 8027871 | NCBI WGS metagenome assembly JACKZZ01 (sample SAMN15724774, study PRJNA655200) | protist metagenome | isolation source: fluorescence activated cell sorting (FACS) single amplified genomes of... | place: USA: West Boothbay Harbor, Gulf of Maine | collected 2000-07-19
AGGTTGCTAGGAAAGTAAATCAGCATTGGTTTTTGCCTTGCTTCACTTTTAAAAGGAACTTTACTTCTTGTAACTTTTTTAAACAAGAAAAATTTGGCTGTTATTTTTTATAGTAATTAAAATTAAAGAAAAAAAGAAGGTGTCAGTTCAAGAACAATGTCTCCTCCTATTACGGATCCTCCCCAAGTTCTGGTCAAGATTCCAACTGGCAAGTAAACAGCGGCTTATTTTTTTTTGAGGTGCTCGTTGTCTGTTGTACTGCTCTATGAAATAATGATCGGTATTGAGTTTGATCGTTTCGGGTTCGTATACATAAACCTGTGTAAATGTATTTTCTGAAGATCCAAGTCTACTAAGAGTATCATGGATTTTCCACTTCAGGGCGTATTCGTATGTCTCCCCCAAGTTCTGGTCAAGATTCCAACTGGCAAGTAAACAGCGGCTTATTTTTTTTTGAGTAACTTTTTTATCATGATTAAATTTATTTAAAACATAAGTGTTAAAACTGTAAACTTAAGCCATACATACTGTCACTACCTTACTTCACATTTCCATACATTTGGCATTCTAAATGTATGGGCATTGGGCTTCCTTTGATTTCTCTGCGCGGGCCGGAAACCGGGCTAATTTGCTGCCTAGTAAACGACAAGCACTGTGGCTGCGACGTTTCATCCTCACCCGGCGAATTTGAGATCGGTGGGTCTTGTTTCTCAAAATTATGCCCTTTGCTGCTTTCGTTTTCACATTCTTTTCTTCAAGCATTTGGAATACATTCATCAGAGACTTTTCCTTCTTCTTCATGTGCTTCTCATGCACTTCTGCTTTGTGGCGCTTGGTAGCATTGTGAAAATGTGCATTTATATCGTTGTAGCAATGCGTGTATGCCATAAAAAAACACGATTTCTCACAGGCTTCAAGGTCCACCAAATTTCCTTTCGGGATATCTTCCAGCTGCAAAACACCCATGTTCAAGCAAATTGCGCACTTTGACGCAGCCTCAGCAGCCCTGAACTGCTTACGATGACACAACAGGCGAATGATCCCCACTAGTTGTTTTGCAACATCCCTCCGGTAATCGGCGACTGTAACATTTAACGTACCCCCCCGCCGCGTTGGCTTGGCTGCTTTCTGGTACACGTACACGAGGTCATCTTTCGCATGTCTTCCAATGTATCCTATGTTATAAAACTTCTCAATGGAGCGGCGAATGAGGCGCACGAATTTTACCACTGGCAGCTTCAGATGCTCAATGAATTGGAGCAAATTAGGCCAGTGCTCATCTGTGACTAACACCTCAAACACAGGAGGGTGGATTATGCATCGCTGAAGTGGCATGCCCTTCAGCAGAAACGGTCTTATGCTTGCTTCGCGGTTACTTGCAGTGTAACTGGGGTGTCGAAATATTTTCAACAACGTTCTTCTTGCTGTGATTAAATCATGGGCAGAGAACTTGGAACGCAGAGCGTCCCGGACTTGCCGATTTGGTACACACCAGAACCCCAGGATCTTTTCAGCATAGTACGGAGACAGTATTTTTTGCAGCTCCAACCACGGTCCATATTCGTTTGTTTCGACCATAGCATACATCATTTCTAGTTCAGATACCCCGGAGGGCGATATAACCATCAGGGCAAACACCTGCCGGGAGCATGGATGTTGTTTGAACATAATCTCAACAGCAGCAAGGGTAGCTACCACGACAAGAGCTTCTTTTTCTTCTCTTTGCGTTGGCGACGCGGGGGGTTTCTTCGTACCCGCGTCTGGTGCGTCTTGCTCAATTTGTGAGGCCATGTCAAAGTTTTGGTGTACTATGATATTTCGAACCAAATTCCCTACTACCCGAACCGATCCATACGAATCAGGATCAATGGTTTGTTCGACCTCGTCTGTCTCCTCGATCTTTAAACCTTGTTGCCCATCAACTTCACTGTCGGAGTCACGCGCTACTTCCGACGCGGGGGCGTCAGACCCAGTGGGCATGTCTAACTTAATGTTCCACAATTCGTGGTAATGCCGTATCAATGTGACACGATCATCTGCCGTCAGCCGTGGAATAGCTGTTATGTTCCAGGTTTCAGAGCAAAGTTGAAAGACGTCGCTTATTTTTGCAGTAGTCATTACGACCCGGACGTTTGGAGGCAGCGTGTAATTTCTTATAAAATCTAAAAACATCTTCACGTCGTTTAATCGTCTCTTAATGTGATCGATTTTGTCAATTAACTGTTTATCTGCAAGCTCCTCGTCTAGCACATTTTCTCCGTAATGACGAGAAGATGCACTAGAGGACACGCGAGATGACTCCGAGAATAATTTTGAGCTGGCAACAGAATCCTCCTGCACGATCCCAAAATGTTGACGAAGGTTTTCTTCTTCTTGTTGCTGTAGCGTAGTCAGCAAAGAAAGGGACGAAATTTCTTCAAGGTGGTCGATACCGTCAAGAATGAAAACGACACGACCAAATATTTGGAGCCTGCTGCTCCATTGAAATATCAACGGCAACAAGTCTTTTTTTCGTACTGGAATCTGCTCGGAAAATCTATAGAGACGTTTCAATTCCAACAGCGCACGGCGGACGCCCATGTACACCGAGCGCGTCGAAGTACTAGCAAAGCAAATTGTTATTACAGTAATACGGCCGAAACCTCGCTTCTTAAAGTGTAAAACGGAATTAAATGGGGTTTTCCTCGGAAGGATCGACTGCATCCAACCGGCAATTATAGAAGTGGCCCCTCCCCCGTGCTCTTGACTCGCAAGGACCATTGGTTTATGGTACAAAAGTCGATCTTTTGCGTTATTGAAAAACACATAGTTTGATATGCGCGCCACAACATCGGGAAATAAGTCTATGTATGTTTTTAGAGAGTTTTTCAAGTACAACGTTGTGTTCAAACGACCAAGTTTTAGCCACGACGGTATGTCCTTTTTTGAAAATTGCTGGTTTATAATTTTTCGAAAGCATCGGGTCAGTGGCACCTTCAACGATTTTGACTGGTAGTAGTTCTTTACGAACTGAGCGTCTGTTCCAGTCACGCGCTCTTTCAGATCAAACTGGGCGTCTGCACTTGCTGGACCATCAAGAACGAGCTTTGTGCCAGCAGCGGACGTGTGCGGTGATTGGGGCTCGAAAGCTGGCTTGTAATCAATGTGCTGATAGCAGACTACAGTATTTGCAGCAATTTCATCGTGTTGAAACTGTGGAACTACAAGGCCAACCATCAATTCGATCTCGCAAAGCGACAGGCCAGAACCGGGCTTCTTATTATCGTAGTGTTTTAGCCAAGGAAATTCTGCGATTAAACTCGGCGACAGCATTTTTGGGATTTCGCCATAGTTTAGCGGCAAGAAGTACAGCCCATACGGTCTGCATTTAACAATTTGCTCTATGAACGTGTCGACCATGCGCGGGCTAATCGACTGGTTAGGTTTCAGGTTGAAACCGCTGATGAGGTGAGGGTCCACGACGGAAAACGACACCCGCCTTTCGTCGCATAAATGGACTAACGATGGCATAATGGAATTGTAAAATGTCTCACGGTCCAGCTCAGTGCCTTCAGGAGGCGCTGATAAATAAAACAATATGTCCCTGCTGTCAGTTAGGTCTTGTTTGGACGGTATGACGGACACTGCATCTACAATGAAGGCTTCGCTTTTCCCTAGGATTACATCTGGGAACCTTCCGCTGATGACGCGGACCTGATACTTCCCTGGAAACTTTGGATACCCATGAAGAAATTTGTACTTTCCCTTCACCCCTTCCATAGTTATTTTTGCAATCGGTTTTTTATGGTCAAAGTGCCCAAACAAATCGTTCACGGGCGCATCGATTGCATAAATTCCTGCCCAATCAGGAGGGTGATCATCATCCAGCAAATCTAACGAGATATCCCCTAACTGGTATTCAAACTCGAAAGGAATTTCTAAATGTTCGTCAATCGTGCACCGGGACGCACTTTTGACTCGAACCGCTGGATGGGTAGCGTGGAACCGTTTTTTTTCCCCTATGCTCACAGCACTGCCTTTTAGCAAGTACCTCACTTCATATGTGCCTAACCCTGATGTTACGTCCTGAAAAGTTAATACTCCAGCATTTCCTTCGGGAACGTAGGCCTTTCCTACCATCTTCGGTTTCTCTTTGAACTCAATATTGTTTAACGTTGCATCACCAGGACCCAAGAAAAAAATACCAATGCAGTCAAGCACATCGTGCGGTTTTCCTGCCTGGTCCTTATGAGTGTAGACATACTCAATCGGCACGGCGTTACCAATTATTATGTGCTGCGAACAAGTTAGTTTGATGTCTATATGAAAATCACCCCGCTTCGGGTACGAAGATATTTTATCGAGGGTAGTTCGAAAGACTCGCATTTGCCCTGGTGTCACCCCATTATTCTCCATATCTTGCAGCACAACTTTTGATGCCAACTTATAGTTGCCGTGTTCGAGGGCGCCCTTGACGACCGCGCGCGGGCTTTTCGTTTCATCCTCGTTTCCAACTTTATCAGTTTCCAGCAAGTGATCCGCACGAACTACTTTGGGGGAAACGATGCGTTTTCTCGACGGCTTATCCCCCCCGGACGAACCCAAAAATGCTTCCTCCTTCTTCATTGCAGACGCAAGGGCGCCTGCGGGAATAAAATGTACGGCAAATTGGAGCTGAGAATCGTCAGGGGTCCAAATTTGTAGTAAAGGCAAAGACTCCGATTGCGCCGTGAGAGTGACCAACCATTCATAGTGTCCTAATTTGCTCTGTTCGGTCTTCGTTACATTTACGTCCAAAAGAGCATCAATGACCTCTCCAAAGGATGATATCGCCTCTTTCATTTTTTCCGCAGAGAGGTTCCACGCCAAGTATTGGGTCTTATATGCACCCATGTAGATGCTGAAATAGGATGCTCGTTCAAACTTTCTTGGAGTTCGCAACTGAATGGACTGCTGGCATACTACCCCAACTACCCATTCGGGGTTTTCCAGAATCTCCTGGCCGCCCGACATACCCCCTTCGATTGCTGCTACTTCCTCTGACACATTCGTATTTGCCACTGGAGGCAATGATGCAAGAGCTGAGCCATCTTTTGCAATTGGAGAATTTACGGGAGAGGGTGGGGGACCCTCGCTTTCGCCAGCTTGTTCCTTTGTTGCTCTGGGAAAATTGAATGGGTCGTACCCAAGGTGTTGGCTGTGATACAGGCGTTGAAAATGCAAATCGGGAGTTTTTGACAATTCTATGTACTCGGCACCTTTTCTAATAAGCTTGTAGCAGTGCAGCAATTCATTTTTTGCTTCAACCGTGCCGGGGTTATCAATTCCACAAGCAGTATACCGAAGCACAAACACTTTTTGCAAAATCATTTCAGCGTCACGATGGTCACTGAAACCTACATTTTTCTTCCTATTTTTTGATCTAATTTTTCTGTAGATTCTAAACTTTTTTGAGTCTTTTCTTTCCTTGTCTTCGTTCTCCTCAATGTCATCAAAGGTAGACTCTTTTTGCACAGGCCGATCCTCTAGGATATTGCTTAATATCTTCCCCAGATTCAGACTAGATTTTCTCCTCTTTAAGCGTCTGTCTGTAAAACTGTCAGACCGCATCCGATCTCTCCGTAAGCGCGGCGCGTACTTTTCAGCTTGGAAATGGTCCGTGCTAGCAGTAGTTTGGAGAGCTTCTGGCAGTTCTGCCGATAACGGTTTCAAAATATCTTTCAATTTTTTGAGGTCTCTCTGGACAGACTCTCTTTTCCTAATCAGTTCCGGTATGCTCTTGAATTTAACAGAGTCTATAAATTCAGGGTTATTAAGAACACTTTTTGGTATAAGTGATTTGATAACTTTCTTCGCCGGCTTCTTTCTTTTCGCAAGTTTCTTCTGGTACCGTTGTTCTTCAAAATCCCCGACTATCCAAGGTTTCCAGGAGCCATGCAATTTTTTATCTTCTGTGTCATTCTTCAAAGCCTCTGTTCCCAATACTTCAGGAATATCTAAGACCTTCCGCTTATGCCGCTTCTTCTTCGAAATAATGTTTTTCACAATCGCTCTGGTCGTTTGGCGAGGGACCACGTTTGCACGCCACTGGGCAACGTTAGGCGTCACCTCTGAGATCAGTGCTTTCCTGTCTTTGTATGACGCCATAAGTGCACTGAACAGGGCAGGAAGCACGGCACGATTCAACTACCAATCTTCGTGCGGGCGGTTAATCGTTTTTGATTTTGGTGGTGTCATCAGAATAACGCCTTTCGGTTCTGACTACCCAACCAGTTCATTGCTCCTGTTTGAATTCTGTACACGCTGCGAACAAATAAAAAGAAATTATTATTTTTTATTTATAATAAAATACTATACATTCATTTAATAATACACAGTAATAATAGGTCTAGTATAAATAATAATAAAAAAAGTAGAAGAAGAAGATGTGATTGGAAAGTCTCCTGGGTAATAATAATGCATCTTATTGTACATTAAAACTGCATGGTATGTGGTTATTATTTCGATGGATGAGTTCGAGTATACTGTTAAATTATTAATTTTAGTCGTAATTCTATATATCTGAATAGCAGGAAGGCGGTTAATTCGCATACACTCTGCAATAATAATAATACAATAAAAACAAATTGTTGAATTCAACCAACAACTCAAACTCAAACTCAAACTGGACTAGTCTGTCTAGTTTAGTCTAGATGATAGCACCACCGCACCGGCATTTATTTTCAATTTGTTGTTAGACTCCTCGTATACGTAGTCGTCAATTGTCTCCACACTCTGTTCTGTCTCCTCGTAGATGAAGCCCATTGTAATTGGAATCGTAATCTAAATAGCATTATTAGTCTATGATAGTGTAGTCTAGAAGAAGATAGAAAATGTGTGACATCACTTTCACTGTATAAAATGTACACGCGTATATAATGTAACAGTTTCTATATTTTAATATTAAAGAAGAAAAAAAAATATAATAAAAAACAATTTTAATGCAGCCTAATAATAAGCTAAGCAATGAGACTCGTGCAGACGATGCTATTGTCCACTGTGTAGAACGTTGGCGTTTTACATTTTTTATTTTTTCTTCCGTCCCTTTTCCTCTTTCTTCTGTTGTTGTTTGATGCTGGTACTGGTAGGCAAGTAGGCAATAATAACAGGACACTGCAACAACGACAATCACGTCAGGTCACATCATTATTTCCTGGTATTAATATATTAATAAATACTTCTCACTACCGTAAAGATGACAACTTCTCGCACATATATCGCTACACTATTATAATTCGTCTTCTTTTTGCAATACTCCCTCCTCAAGGGTCGTTCCTAGACACCATTTTACCACGAGGAAATTTGGGGTTTCAGGTAGAAAGGCGGTTAGGAACCTGGTGGCTTACGCAGATATTTTCGAAGGCAAAGACTTGAGAATATGTCCTCGGGAACTCCTCGGGCGTCTGTGGTTACACCTTCTCCAAGACGGCTTTCCTTTCGAGACGATGCTACCTCGTCAGGCAGAGGTTCAACCCCGACCCGGCCGAAGTCAGGATCAAGCTTAAGCCTTAAACGGAGCAGGAATAACCGTCCTATGACTGTGTCTCCTCGTAACGATAAGACTCGAACTCCAGCAAGGCCCCTCACCGCGTCCGTGGGGCCGCGGAGGAGCACACCGCGTTCGCGCAGACCCGCAACGGCAAGGATTATTCGGGGGAAACCTTTCGGAGATGCTCTCAGTAAAGATGTAGAATACCACGGTTCTTTAACGGGAAGTCTGATATCACGGGGGGTTCGAGAACGACAGGATCACGGACGTGCCACCTCCAAGGCCCATCGCGAATACAGAAAGTACGCAAGAATAGGAAGCGATCTTGAACCATATGTGTACAGGGCGTCTGGAAGATTTTCTCCTCCACCAGGACACAGGAACCCAAAAATTGCGCAGAATTCTGACACATTGCACCATCTTGCAAACAAGTACCACGATAGTAAAAAAGGCAAGGCCTTGGTAAGGCGGGCAAATACTGCTTCAGGCAGCCGTAAAAAAACAGGAGAAAAATCGAAGCGTTACGCTCGTCCAGGTATGAGGTCGATAAAGGACATGGTTGATATACTGCACGATTCCATCCATATGCACGGAGAAGATGCGGTGCCGGTGCTGGAGCAATTGACTTTTGCCAACCCTGATGCGCGGCGGGTGGCAATTGAAGCACTGATCCCAGAGGAATTGAGCCGTACAGAGCTTACAAACGTAGAACACTGGATATCACACAATCAGAAACGAATCAGAATGATTAAAAACGCTCTGTTAGAGCAACGAAGAGCTCGTCTGGCTCCAGACCTATCGTCCTCACCCCGTGCAATGACCCCGGGGCAGCACAGGAGGCGACCTCGAACCCGTGCATTCACCAAAGTTTGGGACGACAGAGAAAAAGAGAAAAGGCCGAAGACGGCAACGGAGAAAAGGTTATCGAAAATTCAGGTCCAAAGCACGAGGCAGAGGGTAGAGCGACAGCGAAAACCATTAAGTGCCCGTGACATTTTTGAATGGCTGGAGAATAAAGATACACACCAGCCTCAAAATTACATGAATCATGATAAGCAGAGGACCAATTCATGGCATATCCCCGGCAAAGAGACGGCACTCTACATCTCTGAAAAGGAGAGGCTACAGACAACCAACAAAACAGGAACTTCACTTAGCATGCGCCCAGTGTATAAATACATTCATCCGCAAGAGCTTGGCCATACAAACAATTTCACAAGGCTGCGAAATTATAGAAAATTCTCGAACGGTCTGCACGAGACAATGCGTAGAAAGCAAAATGAATACCACAAACCAAAGCATCCCCAGCCAAAATTTAAAAGAATGCAGGCAGGAGCCACGTACCGTCAGGGTCAAACGAGAAATTTAACCGGTCATTTCATTAGAGAGACCGGCTCTGAACGGTACAAGAACATGCCCTCAGATAATATCGTGTACAAGCGATGATGCGATCGATGATGATGATGACGATGAGGGCAGGAGTTGGTCGACTAGGTAATTATTTTAAATAATATGTACATGGTATACGACTAATATATATTAGACTAAGTAAGCAAAGGCACAGCATCACAGCAGGTCGTATTTAATTTTTCAAATACTATTTTTTATGACTGACGACTATAATTATTTTATTTTATTAATTATAATGTAATAAAATGAATGATGATGAGGATGATATGAGAGAAGAAAAATAGAAAATATATGCAATTAAAGCAATGTGTATAATTCTAATTGAAACGATTTACGAACCGAATTTGTAACAATAAATTATGCGTTAGAAACAAGGAGACGTCGATTGTTTTTATTCTTCGTTTTATCTTATAATTGCTTTATCTTTTCACTGTTCTTTATTGTCAATGTTTCAGCAAATACAGTTGTTAAATTCGCATAGACGCGATCATGGTCCGCACCACCACGTTGCGGCGATAAGTATTCAACGTTTTGTACGCGGTAGACAAGCTCGATTAAAGGTTGGCAACATTCAAAAATCACTGACTGCGGCCAGTGCTCTACGACTAACCCTCGTAGATAGGGTTGGTAATTCATTCGCGGTTCGGAGATTAGAGTCGAAGAAAAGAAGAAGGGTTGAAAATTCCACGAGGTCAAAAATCATTTGGGTATCAAAGTTATTCCTTCAGGGTCTTCTTTTAATACTTGCTGGCGGAGCAATCTTTTCAGCATTAGAATACGATAGTTACCGTTTGAAAATAGAATCCGATAAAGTTACTTTGAACGAGTTAAAAGCTTACCTCCAGAACAACCAAACTCTGATAAATTATTTAAAAAAGCACCATCATATCCTGGATGAAAGCTTCAAAAACCCATGGGAATATTATTCCGCTGTGTTTTTCGCATTTACGATAGCAACTACGATTGGGTACGGAAATTTCTCTCCGTCTACACCTGGTGGTTTGATCTTCACGTGTATTTATGGGTTGGTTAGTATCCCTTATGCAGGTTATATACTCGTAAATTTTGCCGAATCTGCGCTCCAATTTTTTACGTACATTTATTCATTCACAATCGACAAAGTTGACAAAGCATTTGATCTGCTGGACAAAGATGGTGGGGGTACCTTGGATCATGATGAGATGCGAGCGGCGTTGGAAGAGCTGAAGGTAACTGTTACAGATGATGAATTTGAAAAATTAATGTTTGTGATAGACAAGGATAACGACAACGAGATAAACAGAGAAGAGTTTAGAAACGCCGTCGACATCTTAGAGGCAGACTTGTCAGAAGTTTCTGGGCGATCCGCACAAATGGCTATATTAGCAGGGGCGCACGACCCAAAATTTCGTCGTTTGTATTTATCAACACCACGAGGTCTCCCCCAAGATTTGTGAAGTTATTCGCGATCCGCTCCAAGCCCGACAAATCGTTTTTCTCTGCGCAGTGCACAAATTCGTTGGTCCAATTAGGGAAACTCAGTACCGCATGTTCAGGCACCCCTCGAATATTGGTCCGTTGAATTTGCATCGCTAAGCTGGTCCAATTCTAGCTCTTCGTTATACGTGAGTACCTGCGTCAATACGCCAACGCTCTTTGCTTCTTGAGAGAGTGTTCGCCAAACCCTGTGAACAGTTTGCTTGGAAACCAACGCGTTCAAAGTTTCTTAAGAAATTGATTCAATCGAGCATGTAAGTTATTAAAAATAAGGCGTTGAAAATGTAGTATTAATTATATGAGTGAGCGAATATAAATATGTGGGGTGTGATTAGAGAAGAAAATAGAGGAACTTAATTTTTTGATGATGATGTCCGAAGAAGTCCGAAGAACAAAAAACGAGGATTCAATTTAATATTACCTACCAAAATATATTGTAAATACAAAACAATAAAATTAAGTACAAATTAAACAACACACTTTATTGAATTTCAAACTTTCCAAATAGGAATTTAATATATATTCTAATATATAATATAAGTATAGTTTATTTCTTCTATAAAAATAATGAAGCATCAAAGAGCAAAGAGCAAAGAACGCGCCAATCTCAAATCTTCTTCTTTTTGGTTCTTCCCGCCGCGGACTTCCTTCTTTCTTGTTGTTATTCTTATGTTATTTATTTTTTTCTCCTTGAAAGAAGAGAAGAATCGTCGTCGGATGATGATTTTATTATTTTTTGGTGTTATGAATTTGAATTTCTTCACAATTATAATAAATTGACTAGTGCAGTCAGTCCTACTGGGTATTTATATATTCATTTCCATTGAAAAAGGTTATACTAAGCAAGAAAAGAAGTCGAAGAAATACATAGACCAAGGTATTAGTCAACGATTCATTCACAAGGAACATGGAATTTGCACGAGCGCAAGCGCCATCGCCTTCAAAAACTATATTGGGGGAACAACAAAATAATATTGCCATGGCCTCGGCGGATCAGCCACCGCAAAAGAAGCAGAAGATAGCCATCCATGAGGTGGATATGGAGGGGTCTGAATTCATATGCAAAGCAAACAATGCGATGAATATAAACTTCCTTACGTCCGAATCGGGCGTAGACGGGAACATCGTTGGGGTACGCCCAGAGTTTACTCACCAGTTTTTTGGAGACGAAGAGACTATCATCGGGTTCAAGAATTTGAAAGTCGACATACTGTACTCTCCAAGCGGCTCCTTCTCGTTCTTCCGAACGACGTTTGATGACCGCCTCTTGGCAATCGGGGCCGACCCAAACGCAGACTTGCCGGAAACGAAACTCAACGCACTTTATGGTATCCCAACAGGATACACAAAAGAAAGGGGCGCGTTCCTCGAACAGCTTAAGGGTGAGTTGCAGGGGAACGTGACCCCCCCTGGGAAAATTCTGCAGACGTACATTGCCGAGAAGACAGGCAAAACTTTTGAAGTTTTCGTTTCGTTTCCTTCGGAGTGCGCGGCGGCAAAATCCCACCACGAGAGGCTCGAGACCCTGGCGCTGTACACTATCGACGGCGCGTCTCCTGTAGACTTGGACGACCATCGGTGGAGAGTCTACACAGTGTACGAAAGAGTGCCGGTTGGAAACGGCAAGTTCTACCGCAAGTTTGCGGCCTACCTGACAGCATTTAAGTTTACGAACCCGTTCCGCGAGGCTAGAAACGATTCCCTTCGCGTCTGCCAGATTTTGACGTACGGGAGCTACCAGCGCCAAGGCCACGCGTCAAAGCTGTTAAAGCAGGTCTCCGACGACATTGAAGCGGAAGATATGTTTGAGCTTACCATGGAGGACCCATCCGATGTTCTGACTGTCATGAGGAACGTAGGGGATGTGAAATCCTGCGTCGGTAGCTGCTTTTTTCTATTTGAAGGCTCTCCGCGTTTGGCAGCCAATAGTGACAGTGGGGCCTCAAAGCTGACGTATTCGTGGGAGCTTACGGAGGATTACACAAATAATGTACAGAAGAAGTTGAGAATAACGAAAAAACAGATACGGTTGTGCTATGAAGTTCTTAAATTAGAAGCCGCGTTGGCATCCGGTAACGACGTTGCCAAAGCACAGTTCAAGAAAGAGGTGACAAGGCGCCTGTATGTATTGCACCGGCCAAGCTTGGACGAAATAAAAAATTCAGAAGGGAAACGAGATTTGGCTGGAGTGCAGTTTGCGTTGTCAGAGATATACAAAGGGCAAGAGGCCTATTTCCGGGATATGTTGGGAATGCTGTAATACGAACCTAAATGCCATATTCTAATCGTGTTAAAAACAAATTTATATATCGTGTTTATATCGTGTTATATTTTGGCCAATTACTTTTTACCAAACGATGACATAAACCCACCATTCTCGCCTCCACCCCCTTCCGCATTTTTATTTTGTAGCATTTTTAACTTCTCAAGCTTCTCCGCTTTTGCTTTGGCCTTCTTCTCTTCGGCCGTCAAGTGCTTGTACTTAAGCACGGGCTGGATGCCTGCCATTCGTAATGTTCGCATTGGGACCTGTTTTATAATTTGCTGATATTCAAGAAGGTCCATGGACTGAAAGTACGTGCGCTCGACACTAAGGTGTAAGATCCAATCTTCCGGGTCCATGAACTCCCCACGGAGCAGCGCCTCTTCTGCCAGTCGCTGCCTCTCGGCTTCTTCGGCTTTCGCTTTCGCCTCTGGATCTTGTGCTTCCTCCCACGGGTTTGTCAAAATTTCTTCCTTGACAAACTGCTTTTCCTCGTTGCGCAGGCTTTGGAACTTTTCCCTTACTTCTTCCTCTGCGTCGTGAACGGCTTCGTTTATATACTCTCTTTTGAACCGCTCTTTGCACTGTTTG
>JACKZZ010024237.1_pt1 | contig 13247 bp, 3 predicted proteins | sample 8027871 | NCBI WGS metagenome assembly JACKZZ01 (sample SAMN15724774, study PRJNA655200) | protist metagenome | isolation source: fluorescence activated cell sorting (FACS) single amplified genomes of... | place: USA: West Boothbay Harbor, Gulf of Maine | collected 2000-07-19
TCGAGGAAATTAGAGATTTTCTATTCCAACAAGGATAACTTTACGAGAAAAATGAAGCATATGCCGCATGCAGATAAAAGGAGTAGGAGACTTGAAGAGAAGTTTACGGTCGAGTTCAATGTAAACGTCATTACTGATGGTAGATACAAACAAAACTGGGATATGATTCAGACGATGTTGTCTCAAAGACTGTTGACTAATTGCGAAAGTGAACAGTTCGATAAATTTCTACATGCTCTATCCAGTGATCCTAAGGATCCAAATGGTATCATAGATAATGATGGGCATTGGCGGAATCGCAAATTAGGTGGTTTGAGTACATCTAATGCAAAATATGACGAAGCTTATGGTGTTGTGGAAACGAAGTATACTGCAGAAAGTGCAGTTGGACAAGAGCCCACTGGGCAACCTACATCTGAACCAACAACGGAATCTCCAACAACTTTCCAAGACCGTCTTGAGGATATGGGTGCTTATGACTTTCATTATTCTTCCACAATGTACACATTGATGCCATTTCTAATCACATGGATACTTGGATTATCAATTTTTGGTATGTATCATGCTATCAAAAGAGTCCAAGACTATTTCTACTCTGCTTTTATTAGTGAGAAAATCAGTGAATTAGACAAAAGCAGCGCAGACGAAATGAGAAAAGCGAAGAAATTGACAGAAGCGAAATCATTGACTAGTCACTCACATCATGCCGTTTCGTTGAGAGTTGGTTTACAGGAATTAAGCGCATATGTGGATAGAGCACTCGGGCTTGATAGAGGCGTTTTCAAGCAACCACCAAGTCATCCTACAAGACCGCATCTGCAGGCAAACCCCAGTGATAATCTGTATTCTTCTCGAAGCATTTCTGATCTCCTGCATGACTTGATTATATATCATCCTACATTCTACTGGGCGCAATTAAATAACTCCTTTCTGGCTACAAATGAAGCAAAACCATTGGAGTCCAGCTGGAATAGAGCGATGAAAGGCATATCCATGTGTCTTCATTATAGTGTGGGATTTTGCGTAATTACACTGCTAATGGCTCATCAGTTTCCAGCGAATGATACAACTTGCTACCATGTTCGTGATCCTGCTGAATGTAATGAAGTATTCAAAAGCGTTTTTACACTGACTTCTTATTGCCAATGGGATACGTCTTTGAAATATTGCAGTTATCGGCCGTTATCTACACGTCAATCATTCACAGATAGAGGATTAATATTAATTGTTTTGACTGCTGCATTTATTATAGCGCCATTGCAAGCTTTTGTTGATTTGTTGTTTAGTCAACTTTTGGTTGATATCGAGGTGCCAAGCATAGACACATTGCATTTGTTACAACAAGCAGACGCGCACGAACATGAAGATGATATCAAGAGGCAGAACGAAAAAGTTGATGAGCGAACAACTTCTGAAAGAAGTTTGAATGTGAAAAAAACAGAGATTATACCTCATTCTGACATCAGCAGTATATCGGGATCAAAACAATTCGATGAATTCCTTATTTTAGAGCAGCGTCGTTATTTAAAGAATGAATTGAAATCAATCAATGAGTTCTTATTTAAAGACGATTGGGAAATTGAAACAGTTCCATCAGATGACGAACATGAAAACCAAGAGAATAATGGTAATCAACTGCATCACCTTCGACATATTAAACGTCGTAAAGACTGGCTTGTTCGTAGCTTAGAAACTCCAGTTCATCCGACTTATGCCTCTCAGCGGGCCCATATTCTCGCACTTAAAGAACTGACTGAAGCTATAACACAATACAGAAAGACGCTACCAAATGATGCTCGAAAAAATTTCGATCAAAGATGGGCATTAGAAGCAATATCGCCAAATAGTGGTACTTGGATATGTGGGTCATGTCATTCGGAGATAATAGATAGCGCATCGCAATTTTGTAATTTTTGCGGAACCAAGTGCAAAATTTCTGCATTAGAATCAGTGACAGAAGGTGATGGAATAAATGATTTTTCTTTCATTTTCTTAACTCACTACTCTCCAGACGTTCACGAATCTCGCTCTTATTGGGAAAAGCTGGTTGGATCTGCTGCGTTATCAAGAGAAAGACGAGTGTGGACTGAATCTGCTTCTATCTTCAACACAAAAACCGCTATGGAAGTCAGATTGCTTCGAGCTATTGCTCGTGCTTCCGTGATCCATCATTCCATTTCTTTACGATGCTTAAGTTTGCGACGACTGTGTATTATTGACAATATCAGCAGAGAAAGCAAGTTTCATTTATTGTTGCAAAGACAGAGACACAAAGAAGCAGCCACAGGAAAAGTTGTTAAAATGACTGACAAAGAAATCAAAGAAAAAGTTGGAGGCAGATGGGCAGCGTTGAATGAGTATGCTGAAGACTGTGCGGAATCCTTGCTGGGAGTAGAGATTTTAAGGATGTTTTTCCTTGATCTTTTGGGCAGAAGTAAACAGTCATTACCATCTGTGTCATTTAGGCAGCGTTATAATCAAATCCTACCAGGTAAGTACAGATCTGTTCCAGGTCGGCGATCACTTATAGTAGGAGCTGCTGCGGCAACTGCTTTGATATTATTTTCTGTCAGTGTCTCTATTTCTTACTGGGCTACAGCGTGGCGAGAATGGGCATATATCTATACTTGGTTCATTTGCTGCGGAATGCTGGTCATCCAAGAAATCATTGTGTTGCAAGTTCATAGTGCCTTATGCATAGCCTTTTGGATTCCTCATTATTTTATGGAAACTATAGCAGCAACAAGATGTGAGCTAATCAAGTGTGTTGAGAGGTTCTGGCATGCATCTACAGATGAGGAGATGGCTAAACGCAGTAAGATTTATCACTTACCATCCATTCCGGGGGCGAGGGGTCACCCGAAGTCGCCCGAGAGTTATTCAAAAGCGAAGGCGGAAGAAATGTTGCAAGGGTTGCATACCGGTTGGCAGTTGGCACGTTTGCATCCGAATTTATTTGAAAGCAAGATTATCAAGTTTTTAGATCCAGATTGGGAACAAAGTATTGCACATACGAAAAAGGAAAGGCGTGTAGTTGATTATGAAGAGTTTGCTCAGACTTCGACCTCACCATCTAAGATGCCAATATCATCAGCTTTATCGACTCCAATAAGATCAGCTACATTGGCTGCTGGCGATTCACCAAAGGAGAATATGCGTACACCCATAGATACTTCTTCCTTTGCATCACCGACACCAATCTCAAATCGATTCGCAGTTCACAAGAGTGAAAAAATCGATTCGCTTATTACAGGTGGAACGAATGGTTTAACTGACTGGCAGAAGCTGCAATTGCAACTGAGAGCGGATATGACATTTTTGGAACGTATCAAAAATATAATACATGTGTTTCTGAGAAAACATGATTTATTTAAAAGTACTATGCTAAAAATATCAGCATATCCAGTGCAAGTCCAGCGCATGTTATTTGTATGGATTGTGACTTCGATCACATTCATTGCTGGTTTCTTGACATACATTGAAGATAATACTTGGTTTGATGGGAGGTTGAACCAGGGTACAGTCGTGACCCTCAGTTTATTATTTTCCCCTTACGTCCTACTTTTCTTATATGCTGTCCTAGTTTGGATTCCTAAAGCGTTGATTCAATTATTGTTATTCCCTTTTACCAAGAAAGCGAGAATAACCAGAGCCATGAAAACAGTCATTTTCAGAAGCAAAGATTCACAATTGAATGAGAAATTGAGAGAAAGCCTTCATGATCTCGTCGAGAAGGAAAAACGAATCCTCGCGGAAGAGCGTAAAAGAAAGGAGTTGAAAAAGACTAAAACCAAAAGAAATGCCAGGAGCACCGATGATGATGATGATGATGATGATGATGATGATGATGATGGTGGTGGTGGTGGTGATAGTGGTGATAGTGACAGTTATGACAATTACCTTCCAAACAAAAAGCAGCATAAAACTGCCAAAAGAAGTAAAAGCTTCATTGAAAGTGACAGTTCTAAAGACCGCAGGCCACGAGGCGCCGCGCATGATTCCAGCGCTGATGGTTCATCTAGTGACTATTCACGGGATTTGAAGAAACGTAGAAAGAGCAAACGCGTTCCATTTTCAGGGGAAGACGGTCTTGCGTCTAATCCGGAGCCTCGCAGTATTCTGAAATCGAAAAGTAATCTCAAAAAATCGACACCAGAGCGGTCAAAGAGATCAAAGCGTGAAGGTAAGCGAAAACAGGAGGAATTAGATACTGGCAGTGATAGATCCTCTGATGATAATGATTTCATGGTTCTTAAAAGGAAACACATTGATTCTGATGAATCTTCGGCAATGGACTTGAAAGCCTCCAGTAAGGCAAGCAGATCAAGCAAACGGAGTCTGCGCTCCTCTGCTAAATCACCCAGTCCCAGTCCCAGTCAAAAGATGAAACTAAGCAAGGGTGGCAGTGATAAAGATGAAAACGAAGATGAGGAAGATGATGCTTTTGCAATGAGTGGTAAATCTAATAAAACTGGCAAATCTTTTGGAAATAAGAGAGCAATGTTAAAACGTAACAAAACCATAAATGAAAGAAATGATGAAGAAAAGCTGGCTACAAAAAATCAACTTCGGAAAACAAAACTACTAGAAAAAGAGGCTCATATTGCTTTGGACGGTGAAATTGAAGGTAAGCATGCTCATGGCAAAATGAAGTTGGGTCAACGCTTAACCATGCGTAAAAGTCTTACCCAAAACAAGACTGGAACAAGAGCACTGGATATTTCTAGAAAAGATAATTTGTTAAATTCTGAAAGTCATTCTGATGGTAGTGCTGGTGGAGGGCATCACTCTGATGGGCATGGCGACTTTGATCCCCCATCTTTAAGCGTCAAGAACCATATCACGGAAATGAAACTCAAAACGAGTATGGCGGTAGAAACTGATGCAGCCGTCAGAAACGATGCAGAACAGGCACAGCGAGAAAAGACAAGTGCTAGAGTGGCTGCGAAGAAACGACATAATCGAGTCAAGAAACAGTTTGGAGCTGTCATATCAAGAGTGAAAGTTCTGAATATGCTGGGAGCACACATGCACAATGCCAGTGATGAAAAACAATCTGTAATTTCTCAAGACGATGACAAAGCAAGTTTGCATTCTGCTCCGAACAGTATATCAGGAAGAATAAATGGAGCTGCAAAGAGTGAAGCAAATGAAAAAAATACAGCATCTGAATTACTCTCAAGGACTACCCCAGCGGCACTGCCCTCTGGCCTAGCTGATGTTAAATCTGCTACTGCTACTGCTACTGCTATAGCGGTAAATGTCGGATCTACTCGTCGAAGCAACAACCAAGGAGAGGAGGGAGATGCAAATGCAGAGCTATCTGAAATACATAGAAATGCTGAATTATACGCAAAAGAAGCAGCTGAGAAATCAAGCACGGATTCTTCCTCATGAATCTAATTCCATTGAAAGCATTCAATCAATCATTTTATAAAAAATCATGAGCATAATTAATATGGTGTACATTTGGAAAACAACTACTCTGCATCCTTTATCTTTAATTTCTGATAATCCAAGGATGCTTTCACAATTCTCAATATCTCGTCGATTTCCTTCGCTAGTTTGCATTTTACCAAATACGATCTAGAAACCAGTTCTGTTTCTGTACAATTCTGAACAACATTACCTTCACTATCATTACTATTACCGCCGCTTGTACCATTATTCTTTGATTCGTCACAACCTAGGCTTGTGTCTTGTTGCTTCGCTACCACAGTGGACAACACAAAGGTGTTCTCACTGTTTTGAGTCACACTACATTGAGCCCTGATTGGCAGGTTGAGTAATAGCTTCGTACCACTGCCTCCCTTCTTCTCTTCCCTCCGCATGACAATTCGAGTTGGTCTCATAAAGTCGCCTTGCTCTGTATCATTCAGTGTATTCTGTTTTGCATGCTCATCGTTTGTTGAATCAATACTACTTTTTGCTTTAGAACTTAAGACACGCAAAGGCCCAATACCTACTTCAACCCATTCTTTCTTTTTGGTCGAACCTTGTTCTGTTAAACGATATAGCTTGCAACGGTGCTGAACAACGACCTTCTCTTCCTCTTCACCAGTGACTATAGGGCCACCGAGGAAGTCATAAGTCTTACCATACACTCTGGGGGAGTGGTCTTCTTCAGGATCTTCCCCCCCCTCTTCACTGATCACATCCCCACCGCCGCTACCAATAACATTAACATTACTAGCACCACTAACTGCACCAGCATCAGAAGCTCCACCAACAGTAGTGTCATCGCCATCACCGTCGTTTGAAGTACAGGAGTCTGTATTAAGCTTCTTATCATCATCGCCTCGGGTAGAAGACTTGGAGCTGCTGGCGTGGACACCATCACTCTCAAGACCGCTTCCTGTACTTAAACTTTTACTGGAACTTAGAATCGCTGCAGGGCTTCCCTTTCCGGAGCTATTAGACTGTGTTGTAGATGTAAACATCGCAGTAGGTACAGTGGATAACTTACTGAGTATACCCCCACCACCGAAGCTAGTGGAAAGAGCATTGGACGAAGAACCAAAAACTCCAGCGCTGCTCAGTGTGTTCCCGAATCCAAGAGATAAGCCGTGGGATGACATCAGAAATGGGTTTTTGTACGAATTATTATCAGCCTTTTTCGCGCCTTCAGCAACACCAGCACCAGCTGAGGAATCCGGTGCTGGACTCACTACTTCCTCTAGTTTCTCTAGGATTCCTAACTTCTCGTTCTTTTGAGTATGAGTATGAGAACCTGCTTTCATTTTCTCTTTGTCGAAAGCAGAAGACAATGATGGTGGTGTTCCCGCATCAGCAACCTCGCTGTTAGTTTCGTTGCCATGTGTATTGGTGAGTTCACTGTTTGTTTTACTTCCACCTTCATTGATATGCGAACTTCCAGCAGCTTTTTCAGTAGCAGCAGCTACTCTAGCTTCTGCTTCTTGCGACTCCCAAAAATGATCCTTCGGTGGTCCTAGTGACATAAATGGGTTCGTCTTTGGTGATATATGACCAAAAGGGTTATGCTTAGGGCTTCTACCAGTGCTAGGACTACCAGATCCACTATGATGACTGTAGGGCGACTGCATCTTCGATCCATTTTTATTCAAGTATAGAGTGTTGGTGTTGGTTGGTGGCACGAGAGACAGAGAGCGGGATGGTTGCAATTGCGCTGCAGTGGTTGGAACTTTGCTTGTTGTAGCAGCATTTGAATTGATTCCTTGGTCTTTTTTGCTGCTTTCTGCGGATGCATATTTGCTGGTATTTGCAGACGCTGCTTGAGGAGAAGGGAAATAAGCAGGAGCGCCCGACACAGCGCTAGGTGATGGAATGAGGATGGAGAGACCGTCCACTGATTGCGTGCTTTTCGAAGGTGAGCAAATTAGTTTCTTGTCTGTAGTTTCTATTGGTGACACATCTTGCTGCTGTTTTTGATCTGAACCTGATTTTGATACATCGATTGGGTTCATCACGATGTCAAGATTTTTATTGAATGGGGCATCATAAGGTGCTGCAATAACAGGGTTATCCTCCTTGGCATGACTAGTACTTCCCGGAGCTTTCTTCACCTTCAGAATTCTGTTAATATGGAAAGAGGAAGAAAGTCCGAAGTTAGAACAAGGCATTTATTGAGGGGTATCGAGAGCTTCAAAGACGATTAAAGAGATTTCAAAATGTTGAAAGCAAGGACAGCGTGGATTTATGTTCATCCACAACAGATTGCGTACCTTCGGGCCGAAATAGTCTCAGTGCTCGCACTGGTCCAAGAACCTGCTTCCTCTTCACTTTCAATTGTTGGATCACTTTGCGTGATCTGCCGATCAGCAGAGCGCTTTCGTTGAGCTGTGCTCATTATACCCAAACGCACTTAAACCAACTTCTTCCCAAATTTTTCCCCTGTTGTTGAAAACAAAAAAAGCAAAAGAGGCAAAAGTTCGGCTCGGACCGACGGTTGGACGAGATTCGGTGTCCCGAATCGGCGTGTAGTGTATGATAGACAGTGCAGGTTTGTGGGTGCTGCTGATGCCCCGCAAAAGTTAATTATTGTAAAAAAAAATCGAAGTCTTGAGAAATTTGTGAATAGAATGACGGGTGGAGGCTACACAGAGCAGCATCTAAGGAAACTTGACGCGAGGGGCATCCCCGCAGATCCACCGGCAATTCTGACTGATCGCACAACATACGTGAACTTTTTGGAGACCCAGTTAGAGCGTGTTAGTGCAGCTTGTATGAGTGTGTCTAAGTATGATCAGAGGTTCAAAGATATGGAAGCGTTGATTGTCAAGCTTGAAGGAAGATGCACAAGTAGTGCTAAGCTTGCAACAATAAACCAGGAAACTATATTGAACGTCAAAGTGGATCTAGACCGTTCCATTCAGAAACTATCGGAGAGAGTTGCCATCGACAACGAACATTTCGTAAACAGATTTGAAAGCTCCGAAAAAAGACACGAAGAAGCCGAAGAGGCTATCATTGATTTGTCTGCTTTGCCGAACAAAGTTTCTTCTCTTGAAAACCGATGGGAGGACACTTCAAGTGCCTTGAAAGATATGACCACGGAGTTCAAAGAATATACCTCCCAAGCTGACGAAAAATATAACACGCTTGAAACGAAAACATACATTACTTCACATAGAGTGGAAAAAGTGATGGCTCAATTGAATTTATTTGAAAAAGCAACAAGTGAAGAGCAACAAAATCTTCAGAGTAATATGAACGCATTAGAAGCTCGATTACGAGATCTGCAGGCAGATGATAGGGCGCAAATGTCTGACAGAATAAGCAAGCTAGACACAACACTGGATTCAAAACTTCAGACTTTGTCTGCGCAAATCGGGCATGAATCTAGTAATCGTAGTGAAGCGATTCGATCACTTGATAAACAAATGATGGAAGCTCATAAGCGACATGTACAAGATCTGCATGAGAAAACGCAGGTCTTCCAAGAGAAAATCACCAGAAACTCGGTGAAATACGAAAAAGATACTGCACAACAACTAGAAGTGATAAGTAACAGCCTTAATATCGCCCTGAAGACCACCGGGATCAATGATGGTAAAGTTAAAAAGCTCACTATAGATGTGCAAGATGCACTAGAGACCGCATATGGTGCCAAGAAACAGTCCACAAAAGCTATCGATGCTCTTGGAAAGTTCAAGCCTTTGATCACAGAGCTTGCGAAACAGTCACAGGTCTCTCACAAAAGAGTCACTAAGCTATCTAAGAAGCAAGAGAATAATGAAGCAAAGGTGTTTACTCGGCTAGACTTGCAGGAAGAAGAAATTGAAAATATACAAAAAACTGGCCTACCAGGAGGTAGACCGGGTGAAGCAGCAGTACATTCAAATTTTGTTTTCTTACAGGATGCATATTTGCGAGCACAAAAGGAGACAGAAGAGCTTCGAAATGATCATATTCGGGTATTATTTGAGCAGCATTCACGCGATCTAGCTGCTGCTGCTGGTGATAATGATGAAGACAACACAGACAACATAGCAAATGATAGAAGTAGGGAATACGATGAAATCATGGAGAAGGAGTATGAGCAACGACTGCAAGCAGCCAAAGCTAAGGAGAACTACTTGCTAGAACTGCTGGAGGCGGCTTCCACAAAGCTTGTTGAGCCATCACAAGGTGTAGCTCAGACACCTGTCCCAGCTACTACTACAGACGGTATACCTGATGGGGTTTCTATCACCGAAGATGTTGCAAGTGTAGAAGCAAAAGAGGCTGATACCATAGCAACTGCTGCTACTGCTGCTACTGCTGCTACTACTGCTACTGCTGCTACTGCTGCTACTGCTGCTACTGCTGCTACTGCTGCTACTGCTGCTACTGCAGCAGGCAGGGGGGGTAGTGTTGCTGCAACGCAACAGCAGCAAGTGAATTTAAGCACCAGTGCCATCATTCACGCTGTGGAACAAACATCCATCGGAGACAGTAGTAGCAGCAGTAGTGGACCTGTTGGCGCTGCTTTGAAGGACTTCTTGCAAGCTTATGAAGGCCATCGATCTTTTGATGGAAGCTCGCCAAGTAGAAAGAGCAGTAAAAGCAGTCGTTCTACTTCTCGAAAGACCAAATTTGCAAAACACAGACGCTCTAGCGTAGACGACTATGACATGGAGTACTTACCTGTGAAGGGAGTTGACTATAACGGGCGCAGATTGGAATTTAGTTCATCTATTCGTGGTAACAGGCGGTATAGACGTATATATCAGAATCAAAGCCAGGGTAAGAGAGCTAGAAGCAGCAGTCCGACCCGCAATGACATTTTCAGAAGAAGTGGTGCAAGTGATCGTAAAATTGATTTGAGATCCTTTGCTCCTCGTCATAAAATTCCAGAATCAAGAGCAGTACAAAAGGAAGCAGATGCACGAAGAACAAATACATATGCGCAGAATAGATTAGATGTTTTGAATGAAACATTCGGGCAATCGCTTGTACTACCTTCTAAGGATACCATTGGTCCCAACACAAGTTTGAGCGGGATTATGGTTGATACAATAGCATTATCGACAGAATTTGATAACGGTACTGTAGAAGACAAGAAAGCGAATAGAGTGCGTTTTATTTCGCCTCATTTCTCTCAAGTCAAGGAACCCCCAGCACTATGGCTACCAACCTCCGGCTTAGGTCGAGTAGAGGGGCAACCACCCAGAAAGAGCACTAACTACGATATTGATATAGCAAACGCTGCTACGCGACGTGCTATATACATGGAAGCTATGAACCAAGCTTCTGATAGGGCGGATGCTGCAATGGGAATTGGCAAGCGGGCTCTTTTATCTTCACGGGATTCCAGTGAACGGAATTATGGACCAAGCAATGCGAACAGTAGAACAGGTCACATTTACAATCTCATGAACCCAGTTCCCGTGACAGCTTCCTCTGGTCAGACCCATATTGACGCAACAAGTGACATGAGCATTGGAAGCAGTACTAGCAGCTCTATTTCTCCTCCTATTCCGGACGTGATACTCAACAGTGATACCAATGTACCAGCTTCTAAGCTAGTCCTTGTCACGGGGAAGACTGCGGCTACGGTAGGTAATCCGAGGCCTTTCAAGTGAACGAGAATGTTCTACGAGCAAATTATTCATGAGCGGAAACAAAAAAAAACAAGAATGATAATGTCCATATATTGAGGTATTTGTAGATGATAGAATGATAGAAAAAAAATATAAGAAAAATTAAAATGAAATGAAACCTTTCGGCAGTACAGGTTTAATGCTTTTATGCAGTTGCAGCTCCTTTTCACTTTTCACGGTTGGTTCAATGTTCAATGGGTCATAGATATTATATCATCGCTTCTCACGATTTCTGCAACTGAGCAATAGCTCGGGGTTTTGGCCTTGGAACGGCTTTGGCTAAGAGATGGAAATCCGTTGTCTTTCCTAAACTTAGCTGTTCTAAATGCTGGATTTGGAATTCTTTGAGACAATGGGGTACTTTCTTTCAAAACACCACACTCCCAGATTCCTGAAACACATACACTTCCTTGTGGTGATTCTAGCCTTCCAGAGCCATGCGGCAGGTCATCATACCATTGACCATCATAGGTATAGCCTCTGAGATCAGTCGAAGACCCATGCAGTAGCATCCTTCCTTGGCCACATCTTTTACCGTTACGAAAGTAACCAATATAGTTGCCTAAGCGCTCGTTATTCGGAGGATTTAATTCATTCATTGGTCTTGGATGTCTGTGAAGACAACATGTGCCAAATCCATGCGGCAAATTGTCCTTCCATGTGCCGATGTAGGTGTCACCATTCACCGACTTGTACTTCCCAAAATCGTTCCGCTCTCGATTCCTGAAGTTTCCAGTGTATACATCACCATTAGAATATGCGAGCGTTCCTTTTATGAGAGCGCCTTGACACCATTCACCACAGTATATACTATTAGATCGACACAAGAGACAACCATCACCATGAGGCTCCAGCGTGTCTGGATCAATAGCACCTTCGTAGATATCCATTGCAGTATCAACTATCTGTGCTTCAAAGAGTCTTCCATATTTCCATGCTCCATTTATTGTCTTTGAATCGTAGTATTCGGTGCCGTTGCCGTGTCTTTTATCATCCATCCATTCTCCAGTGTACACAGTAATCCCACTCTCATTGAACAAGGATCCAAATCCTGATCTACGAAGCATTTCATCTAATACACCCTCATACGTGAATCCGTTGGAATATTTGGCTTTACATTTTGTCACTTTTTGAGTTGTTGTACTTGCTCTCGACATTTCCAAGGCTTTCATTTACACATTTAAAAAAGATTCGGCAGTAGGCAGCAGAAGTAAACTGAACTCTAAAACTATTTCGAAATCAAAAACAGAGAGTTATCTTGAAGCACAACACTAAAAACTGGAATTTCACTATTTGGAACAATTGCAAGACTCAAAATCACCGACCTGGCCACTTTTGGGTTTTGGGTGCTCTTAATAAAAAGAAAGTCGTTTGCTTTCTTTTATTGACTCGCTGCTGGCCTCCCCGTTGTCATTCCATCGTTTCCTTCACCACTCTTTACTTGTAACTTCTTTTAGTGAGAATTAAGGATTAAATGCTCTTGAAAACGCCTCTCACGAAATACTGTTAGTGCTAACGGTCGATTAATTTTAGGTAGGTTCCCTTTCCACTTCCTCACATCAACAATTACTTATTTTTCATTATGTACGTTACAAAAATCGCAATTTCAAGCCGAGGCCCCCCCTTGAAATTTTGATTGAAATTTTGGCCAGAACGACCTTGAAATTTCAACCATTTTAGCAACCACTCTAATGCGAAGAAAAGTACCTCTGCTAGGTCGTGAAACAAATTTGCTGGTCTGATCGACGAGCGTGCGCAAAAAAGATGAGAAGTTTTCTTTTTCCGTCGTCTTCCTTTTTTCAAAGAATTTGTTTCTCCCTACAACTGTAACTAAAAAATCTCTCGAAATGGTTGGATCCAAATCTAATCAACATATCTTAGTGGTAAAGAGCGCGCGCCATCTTCGTACCATTCCTGATCAAGCCGGGTTCACTCATCCCCAGAGCTCCAGCTGTTCTAGTAACTCTGGGCACTCGGGGAGACATATAGAGCCGGATACGGGTGGAAACCAAGCGGGCTTAGTGCAGTTACCAGAGAAAGCTGCGAGAGTGAATGGCGAGAAGTATTTTTACAAAGGCAACGTGTGCATGTGGCGAAATGGTAAGGTTTGCTGTGAGCACGGCAGGCGGAAGTCCACGTGCAAGGAGTGTGGTGGGTCTGCCATATGTGAGCATGGCAGGCTGA
>JACKZZ010019544.1_pt1 | contig 13245 bp, 7 predicted proteins | sample 8027871 | NCBI WGS metagenome assembly JACKZZ01 (sample SAMN15724774, study PRJNA655200) | protist metagenome | isolation source: fluorescence activated cell sorting (FACS) single amplified genomes of... | place: USA: West Boothbay Harbor, Gulf of Maine | collected 2000-07-19
AAAGCTGCATTAACTTACTTTCTTCAAAAGAAAATAATCGACCATATCGAAGATGTTGTTTTTCTCACCCAGTTTAAAAAATACTTTAATGCTTATATATTTTTTATCCTTTTCCATTCAAAAATAAATCATTCTTTACCTATTTCATTTTTTTTTTATTTATTAACAAGGTTCCAACAATGGCATGCCCTCCATTCGACGCAAAATTGTCGTACCTGTGTCTGCCTCATCCAATATAAATCCTTTGTATTGGTCCAATACATGTTTGTATCTATTGTTATGGATTCCGTGGAACACAAATCGCATGATGATATATACAATATTTTCTGGCAAACAGGATAGATCCATCTCCTATGTTTCTTTTTGACAAAGAAATCTATTGCTTGTATCAGAAAAAAACACAACTGTATGTTTACTTATTGGTTGATACACTAATATATTTACGATATTTTTTCAAAGGCGGATATCAATAGTTTCGAAAAACACAGATCGAATAGTTTTTTTTATATCAAAGACCAAAAGTAACTTGTTTTATCAGATGGATATCAAATGGCAAATAGATACCCCTTCCACACAAAAATCTTAACAATTATCTCTTCCAATGAGAATGACACCTGAAAAAAAACTTCCGCTATCACGAGTATCAAACAGGTGTTTTTCTTGATATAAGTCCACCCGCGTCTTAGTTCTATAAAAAATAAACCAGTCCTTCGAACTATATCTTTATTTAAAAATATACATACAATATTCCCAGAAAAAACAAATTCAGAGAAGAAAATCTTCTTTTGATAAGAAATCCAATGAAAAAAGGACGAAAGCAGCCACTCCAATAAAGATACCTCTTCAAAAGGATATTCAGTTGGTACTGGTGCCTTCTTTTGGTCGGTCTCTCTTCTTCTTCTAACAAGATATTAGAAAGGACTGTATTGATCAGGAGAACAAAAAGACCAATACTATGAAGAGACACCTATAAAATCGATATCTTCTGCTGGAATGGGATATAAATCATACATCTATCGATGATAATAACCTAATGAGGGGATTGTTTCCTGTGGGGGATAGATATCGGTGGAAGAAAGAAAGAGGATATATTTATGTTTATTCAATATTCTTTTTTATAATTTATACATATTCATTTATCGAAACATTTACCGAGTAATTGAAAAACTGCATTGACTTACTTTTTAAAAAAGTAAACCGATGCTATTCCTATGGTGAAAATAATTACCATAAGAATATCATTAAAGTGATTATTTTTTAAGGGATTTGCTGGAAAGAGAATATTTGTTATGCGAGATCACTTTTGCAACTGTAGCATAGGAATAGCACTAACAAATCAGTTTTATATTAGACATCCAAATCGACTATTGGCGCCGCCATGCTATCTATATGGTAATCGATTCTGACATTCCCACAGCAAACATAGCAAACACAGCACAGCACCAGTGTTTTTTCTGTGTAGACTATTACCGATGGTATTGTAACAACTACATAAATATTGTTTGGTTTTGGTTTGGAAGTTTAAGTTGTGAAGTTGTAAATTTGTAAATTTTAACTTTACTAACGATGGTTTTTTTGTTCGCAACGTGCCATCGCGTAAAAAGAAAGTAAAAGCTGATGTATATTAAATACCTCGTAAACAACTGTGTGGCAACGTAAATCTGTTTGTTCAAAATCGATACCATGGTAATAGCATGCTATTTAACCGATCATAAAACCGGATAAAACACCACATCTGATGATGCACATCTTATCTTAATTATTATTATTATTCATTATTATTGTACATAGATCGACTATTATTATGATAAATACTATCTATAAAGTATTAATAATCTATAAGAGTTCCTTATTTTTAGTAATGATACTATATGATTTCAGATCGAAATCATTTTCATAACTGTAAAATCACCAGCAACATATTATTCTTATAAGTATGGCTCAAGGTGCTCAAGATGTCCAAGCAGAGTTGCAAGAGTATTTAAATAAAAAAGGTATTAATACATTATTTATAAAAATTGTTGAGCAGTTATTATTAGATAAGCCAGACAATCCCGTGAAACATGTTGTTGAATATTTATTAAAGGAATTTCCGGAAGAAACGGGCGGTATCAGTACGGGAGGACAATTTTCGATGGAACCGACGAAAGCTGATTTAGAATTCGAAGACGATCTTGATAGTGACGAAGAAGATGATGATTTTGGTGAATTAGTCGAACTACCACCTAAAGCAATGCCAGTTGCACGAAGTCGCCGTGTATCAGTTAGTGCAGCGTCTGGTGGCATTCATAAACTACAAGCTTTGTTTGAAGCAAGGAAATCAACTGGAACCAAAAAGACTGACGAAGAAGAAAAACGCATTATGTCTATTTTGGATAGAAATGTACTATTTTTACATTTAGACAGCAATCAAATTGAAAAGTTATTATTTGAAATATTCCCTGTATTAGCATCCGCTGGTGAAGTCTTAATTAAACAAGGCGATTCAGGTGATAACTTCTATATGATTGAGGAAGGCACATGCGATGTTTATATAACGAAGGATGGAGAAGAAAACCTGGTTGCGTCGTGTACGCCAGAGGAGCATAATGCTTTTGGGGAGCTAGCATTAATGTATAATGCTCCTAGAAATGCCACAGTCAAAGCACGCGACAATTGTAAACTATGGGCACTTGACCGTGTTGCGTTTAAATATATTATGATGCAAAGTTTTGAGGAAAAACGTGGTCGTTACGCAGAATTCTTAAAAAATGTACCAATCTTGGCAAGCTTAGCAGACGCAGAAAGATTAGGAGTTGCAGATGCGCTTGAACAACAACAATATAAGGACGGAGATATCATTATCAAAGAAGGAGATGCTGGGAATACATTCTATATCATCGAAAAAGGATCAGTTAAATGCATACAGCAACCAAGTACTGGCTCAGAGCCTGTTGAATTGTGTGTTTTAAAAGTAGGTGACTACTTCGGTGAAATTGCATTAATGACTAATCGCCCAAGAGCAGCTTCAGTAGTTGCACTTGGCAAAGTTAACGTGCTTTGTATTAGGAGGAAAACATTTATGCGTGTATTAGGTCCAATTACAGAGATTTTGAAAAGGAACATGGATTTATACACGAAATATACAGCACAAAATATATAGATATCCGTATGACAATATGGTATTATATTTAAATATTATACCATTACATATCATTTTTGTAAAATTTATTCATTTATATATAAATATGAACAAAAATGATTATTATTTCGTACGAACTTCGTAATAAAAATCAAAAAACATTATATTATTATTAATAATGATAGCATACCAGGCATACCAGCATACATTTTGGGTTTAGAGTCTAGTAAAGTGTAGCAGCAATAAAAATTCCTTGAAGCCGAAAAGTGCGGTTCGTGTATAATTTATATGATAGTATAAAATGATAGTATATATATATATTATATGGTTAAAATCTAAGTTATAATAATTTTACACTTCTCGTGTTAAAGTAATATGCTCAATACTCAATCGCAAGAATAATATGCTATCCTACTATAATAAAGCTCTCCTGACGTCGCCGCAAGCTCTCATGCGCCACCGCATCATGCGCTATATATTATATATATCATATCATATGATAATTATATAATGCATACCATATCATATCATAACTTATTTTTTAATTTTACTCATGATAATTCGTTACTCTCCAGAAAGAATACAAGATAACTGAGGCAATAATATCTATCTCACTAAACTGAAAGATGGACGATGAATCGTAACTTAGATATATAAGAGAATTTTTTATATATACGATCCGTATATATAGTGTAAAATATATACTTTCTAGAGAACATTTTATATACTTTCTAGATGATAAATAATTAATAAATAATATTGCAATTATAAAGTACACGTTGTAATGCATAGGCATATTTTTAATTTTTTATTTCTGATGATACCCATGACAATTCCTACTCTCAAAAGAATGATAGTGTTTGAGCCAAATATTAATATTTATCTCACCCAGTATGTGTCAATAACTCCCAAAAGTGATAATATATAATGAAGGATGAATATACATATGCGCGTACACATTTATATGTATTAATATATACAAATACTTGTAACAACTATTTACCTCATCGGTAATTTCTCTTATGGGAGTTATTGCTGATACGTAATCAATCATTAATTAACCTTCCATATTCGGAGATTGAAATGCAACTGGTGTTGCGCCTTCTGGGTCACGATGGTATGGCTTCTCGTGATGAATTGATTTTATGCGGTAGTAATCACTATAATAGTCCGAATAGAAACTTGCATAATAATTCATCGCCAACAAATTTTCATCACTTGTTTGTGATATGTGCTGACATTTGTTACAATCCAAGCCATGATGTTTGCAATTATAGCAATGAACATGTTCATCCGGGCCCATTGATAAGGTATACGTTAAAGTTGATGATAACGTGTGTGTTAATGCACGCGTAAGGATATCAACCAGGCCTCTAAACATTGTTTTTTCTAACGTAGATGTTAAAAGTCTGGTGGTCAGCATGGGTACCATTTCTCCAACACTTGTTTGCAATGCAGTTGTTAAGCCATCTGAGACTTCCACTCCTACGCGGGTAGGAACTTGTGTAACAACTTTGTCAACCAAATAATGAGTTACTTCACCTTGCAATCCCATACTAATTTTATCTGTTAGGATTTTAGCAAGTTCACTAGTCAAAGAGTGTGACAGTATTTTAACTAGCCGTTTACCGACAGTACCAATACCAGGCATAGAAACTTTGGGGCCGAGGTTCAAACCTAACTTAGCAATAAATCCAGGTATTCCTTTATTGCTTGTCTCGTGGGTCAATCGCTCGTCTGCGTCTAATTTAGCCTGAGAAGATTGTTGCATTCCCAGAAACTGGTCTACACTGGTACCGGCACCAAGCTCAATCCACTGATCTGCTTCTATGCGATCTTTGGCTTGACCAGTCATATGTAAATAATGTCCTTGCCTTAATAGTTCCATTAGAGTGGATTTCGTTTTAAGATTTAGTTGTACGGCCACTTGTTCATTCGTTTTTGCCTCTAAAAATGAACCATCGAACTCTTCCCGGTGCAAATTTCTATTTAGTTGTTCCCGGTCTTTGGCATATTTGGTGATTAGTAGCTCAACGTGTTTAATATGTCGACGAATGTATAACTCAGTCTTTGAGAAAAACAACATTTTGTTGCTTTTTGCGTACTGGCTTAAAATTACGGAACGGACTACTTTCTCTATAGCATTTTTATATCTGGTCAAACGAGATTTACACTCATCTATTACATTGACCAATGCATTTACAGTACGTTCGTTAACACTTATTATATGTTGATGTTTTTCACTTGCCTTTTGTGCTGCATCAAGTGCAAATTGATTCCAAAATTCGCCCTTTTCTATTGTCCTGCCTATTCTATTAGCTTGAGAATCATATGCAAATAACAATTCATGGAGTTCATTCAAAGCTTTTGTGAATTTGATACTGTCTTTCAGGGCTTTATACAATACCTTTGTAGTTCCATTCACTTGCTTCAACGTAATTCGAACAGCTTTCTTTAACGCTTCGATTTGAACTTTTCCTATTTCTTTGTTTGTTTTATTGATTTTTATTGTTTCCGTCTCTAAAAACCCGATTGCTGCAACTGCGCCTTTACTTATTGCCAGGTCCACTTTTTCCTTTGCCCATCTTAGTCCTTCTTTTATCCCCGTCATTATCATACTACCAGTTTCTGATGCTATTCTAAGCATATCGCCAACAAAATTTAAAGGATCTTTAAAAATTCCCCCAGGCTTACTCATATCGCTTTTGCCGCTCAATTTTGCAATGGTTCTACCAACAACTTGGTCATTTATCCACTGACGGTCGTTCTCCTCCTTTTGAAAGATTTCGCCGGACTCTACAGACATACGTATTGTCGTTCCAATTAAATTCCGAGTATCTATTGGGGAATCGTGCAATTTAGACGACATTTCAGCAAGTGAAGTTCTCTCCCGATATAGTAGACGGTCTAACATTAACATAGGCGGCTGGAAAGCTAAATGTGATTGTGGAAATATGATTTCATCGATAACTTCTCGTCCAGCAAAATTACTTATTGAACCTCCAGGCATATCAATTGAAAATTTACAGCTATTTAAAGTCAATGCACAAGTTCCGACATCCAAAGCAGATATTATCTTTGCTTTTCCTGGTATGTCCACAAGAAGGACCAAGACGTTTCCTTCCAACATTTTTAGTTTTTCCTGTTGTATTGTTCTAGTATATTTGTTTAGAGTTTGGAACGTGTTTGACGGAATTGGCAAAAGAGCCAAACGTTCAAATGACGACAAAACAGTACCATTACAAAATATTGAACCATGAATATTTCCTAGTCTATTTCTGTAGCCAAAATTAAGAGACCCAACAGGCTTCGGTGTACCGCCGCAACCTGCATGACGGTAGTATATTTGCTGATCAAAAATAATTGACAAACTTAATATTTGTCCAGAAGACTTTGCATTATTATCTTTAACTGTATATATTTCATTCCTAATTTTCAGTATTGACAATGGGGAAGAAGAAAGTGACAATGATGAAGCGTCTTGACCAGTGAGACATAAAATGACTAAGCAAATTATATATAATTGTTCAAATTTCATGTTACACAATGTATAACAATATTGTTTGTATCAATGAATTTACTTGTAACAATTCAACATAAATCTGTTTAATCAATTTAATCATTACTATACGTTGTTCGTTTTGTGATGACTTTGATAATATTATATTATTATTGTTTCTGCTTCTAATTGAGTTGCCCTTCTTTTTTTTATTGCACTATTTATTAATTTCCATCAGCCTGGTCAGCATTCCAGCATTAGCATTATAATTATTACTGTAGTTCCCAGGCTAGCTCTACTATTAGTACGAGGATGCCAATGCTTTTGCTTTTGTAAGACAATTATAATAATCTTCCTACCTGGGTGCCTGCCGACCTGCTGGCCTGCTGGGCCTGCCAGGCCTGCCAGCCTGATGCCAGGCTGCTGATGGACAATGACACGAATTTTTTCCTCCCTTCACATCAATATTACAGCAGCTACGGCTGTCCAGGCTGTCTTTATACTCCCACAGTACTCTTATTATAATGGTATTTAATATGTTGCTAAAGATATAAAGGTTAAAGGTTAAGTGCCCGGGCGAATTCCGAATTCCGTATTTTAATTTGGCTAGCTGGCTAGCTGGCTAGCCAGCTAGCTCGAGCTACAGTAGACTATACCAGGTACTGGTAAGTTTGATATTATACCAGATGATTATTATTTTTTCACTTTAATAATAGTGCAATCCTGGCAATAGTCTAAACAACAACTTATTTTATATTATATATCATTGTATTAACAACATATTATTGCCACTTTTGTGAAAAACAATTATATTATTTTATCTTGTAAAGACAAATAATAAATCGAAAGTAAATACACATATTGAATTTAAACGTGGGAGTTAAATCATCCATATATTAATACATTCAAAAATCTACTTGCACCACTTAAAATAAAGAAATAACTTTGAAATTATTATGGATGGCGATGGCGACTATGTCAAATATAACACAACTACGAGGTTCAAAACAGCGCCAATGCGGGATCCATATAAAGAAGTAACTTCAAAAGCGTTGACAAAAAGAAGAGGAAATAATAGACAAATACAAACACAAAAGAAAAGAGATGGCCCTAAAAACATTAGCTCTTTGCGTTCTAAGCTTCGGCAAGAGCAGGAGCGTAAAAGGGATTTGGAAAAAAAACTGCAAACTGCTTTATCAAAAAACACTAGATCCTCTGTAGGAGGTTTAAGTAGTAATGGTAGACGGTCTCCTACTGGCTCAATACAGAGCTCACAACACTTAGCTTCAAGGAGAATGTACAGGCACCCTCGAGATATGGAAGATGATCTATTGTATGCCGAAGATCGTTTTATGGAAGTTCAAGCAAACGCTGATAAATTAGAGCGTGTACTGAAAAACGTTCAAGCAGAGCTTACAAGTAAAAATGAACAATTGAAAAAGTCAGAAGAAAAAGTTGGTACGCTTGTGTCTATGTTACAAGATTTACTATCACGGCTTGCAAAAAAAGAACTTGGTCCCAAGTACACTTCAAATGCTATTTCTTCACAAAACGGTATATGGAAAGAACCATTGCACATGCATTTTTTACAAGATGATACTATAGATGATTATATCGATGAAAAATTAAATAAAATACAATTAACTTTAGATCAAGCAAACGACTACAATAATAACAACAATAATGACAATGCAACGATGACGCCTGATAGATTTAATTATTCTAATAATAATGAAAATGAGAAAGATCAAAAAAAAACAGAGATGGTTAACGACAATAACAATAATATTTTGAATGGCAGTAATGACGATTTCGACTTTACTTCTTCAATTGATATTTTAAATATAAAGTTATTCTGGTCGCAATTGGTGCGGTACTATAATGGCAAAGATATAATGAATTTTCATGAACTGTGCACCGGTATCTATAAATTATGCAATGAAGATCTAGTTGGACAAAAAATAGTAGAGCATGTAAGTTCTTTCATATCTGATGGAATGAAGGATAATTATGTATTTGGTGAAGAAGAATTTATTGCATATATACGAAGATCAAACGACCCAATTGTAATTAGATATTTTAATAGAAATACTTAAGAAACAATGCACATCATTTAAAAGATTATAGGGAGCGTATTTTAAATAAATTTAAACATATCGTTTTAATAACTGTTTTCTTGCAATTTGAATTGTTTTTTTTATATAAATTTAAAAAAAAAAAAACTAATTCTTTTCCTGCAATTTCTTCTTCATCATTGCTAATTGCTTTTGTAATTTTTTGATTTCATCTGAATTTCCACCACCTTTTGTAGCTGTATTTTTAACAGTTTTGACTCTTCCTGCGTACAGTAATGAACTGTCCGTTTCTTGAACATTATAATCTGCTGGAGATGCGTTCACAAACATCAGTGTCTTTGCGTTTCCTCCTAAAGAATCGCTCATTAACTGAGTTAATGGATGGTTTCTATATGGTATATGTTTTGCACCGCTAGTCAAAGCACTAATTACATCACCTAATGCAGATAAACTTTTATTAATTGCTAATGCCTCTTTCATCGTATCGCCAGTTGCACCAGTTTTCCCCAGTCTTTCACTACCAGCTAAATCAACTAATGTTAACTTTCCTATTGTTTCCGATCCTCCAGATTTATGAGTTGCAACTGATTTAATTTTAACACTAAAAACTAAATGGCTACGGCTACTTTCATGATTCATTTTAGTAGAAGCAACATGGCGTTTAGCAACACCACTTGATAACAGCTGTAGCATATGTTTAGCAGAAGTAGACTTTTCTACAACAGAATTTTCAACATAAACAATACCATTCGCATCTTTCTTTATCTTTAATTTCTCGCCATCTGCTAAATTTCCTTTAGAAAATAAATCAATAAGACCATCACGATACAATTCAAGCAAATTGCATTCACAAGTCATTTTATATTTTTCGCTACCCCAACCATTAAATTTGTAATTTGGATTTGTACTTAATACTATATAATGCGATGAGCAATTATCCGTTTTCTCTATATCAACGTTAATTTTAACATCCGTACTGAAACTTTGGAATGCACGTAATGGAATTGCACCTGTGCTATCACCGGAAAAACGTAATTTATTCTTTTTTAAACGATACTTTAATGCACCTCCATTCGTTGTCCCGTATGACACGTTTGTAGGTGGAGTACCAGGGGGAAACCTCCATGCCGATGACTTTAAAAATGTTTGCCCATAAAAATCTTGTTTAAATTCTTCTACAGTTTTCTTCATCATTGGCATAGATTCATGTGGATTCTGCCCTGGTAAATTAACTAATTGCCTAGTGCTTTTAGTTGCAAATCGCATTTTATTGGCATGATGATGATGACGTGCGTGAGCTGTAGCTTTTGCATGTCTACTATTTATATTTCTTGCCAATGAAACGCCCGCTTTATTATGATTACCATTGCTAGCGGTATGATGACTGTACGAATTGTCTTTATTTCGTTTCAATACGTTTACATCTAAATCAACCACCGTTGCTGTTCCTATTGTTGTTACGGTATATAAAATTAAAATTATCAAAACAAATAAAATCATTATTTTATTGTTATTGATATTTAATTTCATCATGATTTTATTTATGTGTGAGTACTATATATATATATATTATATATATATATTGGTTCTAACACAAGATTCTGTAAATAGTTATACTATAAACAACTTGTCTATATGTGTATATAAATAACAATATATGTTAATCAATATATCTATATATATATATATATATTATGTGTAAATCTTTTTAATGTGGTCTTCTTTAATTGTATTTAGTCCGTTTTGTCCCCTCTTTTTCTAGTTTTTGGTGTATCGAAAGACTTCCTTCGATTTTTATTGTATTAGTACTATTCCTATGCTATTTAATATTACAAAAGATGTGTACCATTACCATACAGGTAAGCCAGCCCAGCCAGCCCAGCAAGCCTAAGGCCAGGTACTGTATGCAGTACTAGGCAAGCACCATGGCTGCGTTCTTTGGAATACATTGTGATTTCATTAAAACTTTATTCATACTAAGTTTGGAAAATACAGGTGAATAGCTTCTGGGAGGGTCCCACATAATTCTAAGTACATCGCTACTAATGTACATGTACTGTAAGGTGCTAGATCTTCAGCACAGTAAGGTACAGTATAGGATAGCTATAGCTGAGCTAGATCTTTTTGATTGTATAATAGATTGTACAGGAGCTAGTAGCTAGCTCCTACTACTATACTTGGTATTAATACTGTAATAATGGAATACTGTTAGCACAGTACCTGGTAGCTATTTTTTTGTGTGCATAGCCATATTTTCTGTTGTTTGTTACATAATAAATATTAATACATATTATTGTATTTTCTCACACGTATATCGGGCACATGCACATGTATTATATTCTTTGAAACATATCAATCAATTTCTTAAAAGATATCAATGTAAATCAAAATCAGCTGCTTTTAATACATGGTATTCGAAAGTTGAAAGTAAAATAAGTGCAAGGAATACCATAAATAAAATGTATGTAGTGTTTTCATTGAGATTACTTTTATTATGTTTTGATGAAGAAGATAAAGCACAAATACGAAGTAAAAGTCAACGGCATAATCGAAAATCAAACATCATGAATCACTTAACGCGTCTGTATGTGCTTACTAAAAGAATTGGGAGAGATAATTATAGATTTTATGAAGTTGCCAATACAGCAATGAAACATAATATAGATATACTAACAGGTGCATCTTATGAAAGTATATCAAGAACATTTTTGCTTTTTCAAGAGTATTCAATGAAAGTTCAGGGTATAGAGTTACCAATATACGTATTTCAAACAGATTGAAATAATTTATTTTACGAAAATCCGTATTTTTTTTACGCTAACCATGGCTAAGAAACCCTGAGAATATTAAAAAAAATATGCATAGAAAAATGTTGTTTCAATATGATATCATATTTATTACAATATAATCGTATAATTAATATGATATGATAATTACACATGTGTGTGGTATATATTACGACTTCGTAAAAAACCTATTTTTAGGTATGCAGGGTTCGTATTATTACACCACAAGTTTTTTTTCCTCTGTTCTTCTCTTTTTTTAATTACTCCCAGCAATGACACCATCTAAGATCCATCGAGGACCATTACCAAGATTTGTTGTATTCTGTTTCCATATTTTAACAGTACCATCATCACCACTTGAACCTAATGTTGTGCCAGTGACGTTCCATTGTACACGCCATACTTCTGATTCATGATCTTCCATAATTTGAGCTGCTTTTATATCCCGAGATTTAGGGTCGGTTTCTGTATTTGTATTACTAGCCGTAGTGGCGGTATTCGTAGTAGTTGTTGCGATTGCCTTTGCTGCAGTGTTTTTATTATCTGTAGTAGTTTCATTGTTATTATCTGGCGAATCTTTTGGAACATTCCATATTCTTAAAGTTCTATCTTTTGAACATGTTGCTATAACATGATTCGAGCGGCCGATATCTGGTGCCCATGAAACATCATGTATGCAGCTTGTATGTCCATTTATTGTCAAATTGAATAGTCGTTGCCAACGCCGAAAATTCTCGCTATAACCCCAAATTGTTACCACGCCATCATTTGCTCCAACAACAAGCATCGGGTGTGTAAAACGTGCAGTAGACCATGCAACTGCTGTGGCACCAACTTTAGAAGCTTCGAATTTCGTAACACGACGCTGTGCCATATCAGTAACATCAGTGAATTCGTATACGTTGACAAAACCATCATCAGTGGCAGCGGCTAATTGCAATCCAACGTGGCGTGGAGAAAATGCTATGTCGTTAACTGCTTGTTTAAAATCCATTAATGATACTTTTAGTGCAAAATGTGTATTCAAACCATTGTTGTTTTTCATACCGCCAAGACTATCGTTGTTATTATTACTATTACTATTACTGTTTCTAACATTCAATGCACGCCGCCCTTTATCTTCCCATATCACAACAGTTCGATCAAAAGAACAACTCGCTATTAACTGTCCATATTCAGGATGTGCCCAATCAATTTTCCAAACAGGGGATTGATGTGCTTTCCACTCTGCACTACACACCCATTCACCATTTTTTTCATCTTTATCCCATATTTTAATTTTATGGTCTGAAGAACATGATGCCATGCGTTTACCAAAAAAATCATATGCAACATCATGGATCACACCATCATGTGTGGCCGTTATCGGTTGCACAAGCTGCATTTATATGAGGTTTAAAAATTTTGCCGTCGTTGTTTGAAGTCGTTTTGTGAAATAAATGAATATATCGTTTTCTATATTCTCACAGGTATTTTCTTTTTTAGTGGTTCATCAATTTAAATTCATAATATAAAAAATACTCGTATTATTTTTTATCATCATATCTTCTATATCTATATCGGATATCTGGATATCCTCCTCTCTTACTCTATAATAAACTGTACTTATATTAGTTATAGTATATATTATACCAGGTATTTAACCTTCCGGAATTTATTAAAAAAAATTATTATTATTTTTTAGTTAATTGAAATTATAATACGTGCTGTGTTCATATTATACTGTATAATACATCTCACTTTCTGATGACTTTGCTTCTATAT
>JACKZZ010007756.1_pt1 | contig 13241 bp, 4 predicted proteins | sample 8027871 | NCBI WGS metagenome assembly JACKZZ01 (sample SAMN15724774, study PRJNA655200) | protist metagenome | isolation source: fluorescence activated cell sorting (FACS) single amplified genomes of... | place: USA: West Boothbay Harbor, Gulf of Maine | collected 2000-07-19
AGTTACCGCAGTAAAGACGCAAGATTTCGACATCTTGTTCAATATTATAACTTATTTGCAAAAAAATCCAAAGGAAATTATTAATTTGAATGCGAGAAATCGGAAAAATTTAGCTGGGCCATTTGATGTATTTACATGGGGATTTGGTGGTTTTGGGCAATTAGCACAAGGTGACATAGAAGACCGTAGTTCACCCACACGTATAGCTGGTCTGTCGCTATCGTTGGCGAAGGGTATTAAGCAAATTGCATGTGGGTTGGAGCATATTGTTATGCTTGCTGAAAGTGCAAGTACTGACGAAGATAAACTAATCCATACTATCTACGGTTTTGGAAATAATGGGTCCATGCGTTTAACCGGGAAGACAAAAGATTTAGCCATTGTTGATGTACACCAAGATACAATTGGAAACGGGCGTTTCAATGCAAATTTCCAAGATAAACTACAACCGAAAGCTGTAGCGTGTGGTGATTACCACACATTAAGTATTGTAAAAAGTGGTGGGGATGCAGATGATGAAACTACTAGTGTCTACGCGTGGGGCAGTAACATGTTTGGACAATTAGGCACAGGTAAAGATGACACGTTAGATCAAGCGGAGCCCCAAAAATGTGCTGGTATCGATGGCAATATTGAAATGATTGCAGCGGGTGGTATGTTTTCATGTGCTGTTACGGAAGATGGGGCGCTATATACGTGGGGGTGTAATTCGGAAGGGCAATTGGGCCATGGAGATTGCGTAGATAGGATGACACCGACAAAAGTTCAATTGTTAGAATCAGAGCCAGTATTTGATGTCGCATGCGGAGATGAATTTATGTGTGTGATGGCTGGCAATAATGGAAACATTTACACATGGGGAAGTAATAGTTGCGGCCAGCTTGGTCATGGCGATTTAGATATTAGATTAGTCCCTACAAAGGTGCAACATATTAACCCAGTACGATCAATAGCAGCAGGTGCAGCGCATATGTGTGCGTTGGTCCTTGGCGAAACGGGTGGTGAAGTCTTGCATACGTGGGGTGCAGGTAGTAAAGGGCAACTTGGGCATGGTGCATTTAGTAATGTTTCGTTGCCAAAATTGGTACATTGTGATAATTTGGTTGAAAAGGCTATATGTTCTATTGCATGTGGTGCATACCATACAGCAGTTGTAGTTGGGGAGGATTTATACGCATGGGGTGATGGTTCGTATAATCAATTAGGTACATCGTCGGATAGTAAAAGTAACGATAAGGATAAAAATAGGCGTCGTAGCATACGTTTGTCTGTAGCCAATGCAATGTCATTACACTCAGGAAATGCAAGTGGAAGTGGAATGAATGCCAGTAGCAGCACTATATTGAGTGAAAATCATGGTCTAAGTGCATCGCCACAGATTGTTTTGTTTAAAGATAAAGATGGTAAAGCAATTAAAAAGGTCGTTTCAAGCGTTGCATGCGGGGGGAGATTTACAGTAGCTTTAGTCAGCCGCACAGAGGGTGTCGAAGGGTGGGTATTAGATTCTGAAGTCAATGAATGTATGAATAAATTATGTCGCGGAAATCGCCATGGTGCACCAGCAAAATTCAACATTATTACACGAAAACACCATTGCCGTGCATGTGGTGGTATTTTTTGTGATAATTGTAGTTCCAAAAAAGTAAAATTAGAGACAAGAGGTTATACAAAGAGCGTTAGAGTATGTGATAATTGTTATAAACTATCAAGGCGAGGTCTGGTGCAATAATATAATTTTATTTATAAAAAACTAATATGAGTAAGATAAAATATTACTCGTACTAGAAGTATTTTATATTTTTATTAATTCACAGGGGAGAGAGATATAAAATTTTATTTAAATTAATGAGTAACATACTATTATATAAATAATGAGTGTGTAACAATATATGTACACAAGAATTAATTAATTATATACACTCGTAAGTTTAATGGCATGCACCATGCATAATGTGATAAAGAGTTTTATCAAACAAAATAAGCTTTAAAGCATATATTTTATTAAAGTTACTCTACCCATACCCATTCTTTGCCCTCTTTTAACATTTGTTCTGGGTCCATATCTGGGTACCACCACTGTTTGCCAAAATAATTTGCCTTGCGATATATGTGCTCAATTGATAATAATTTATTCAATTCTTCAATTTCAACAGGTGCCATTTCATTGATGTTGAAATGATTTGATAGAATATCTGTGCGTATAAAAAATGCATTTACGCCATGATTTTCTGCATATATTAATGTATATCCTAATGTTGCGCCTAACCGTTGTAATGCTAGTAGACTTGCGCCACAATACGAGGAGTCACTCCAAATATGCTTGTCGTCTCTTTTCACAACCCTAGATTCATTTATTGGAATATTTCCATTATATTCAATTACAACAATACGAGGTCTATAAATAGCATGGTTAATGTTTTTCCATACCCAAAAATCATTAAAATCAATATCAATAATAAGTAAGTCAAACTCCGTTTCCGGGACATTATGTTTTCTAAACAAATCATTGATATTTTCGGCAGTGATAAATTCTTTGTTTAAATTTATCGCATCATTTTGATGCCCACCATCCATTAATAATCCATTCCAATGATAGCGTTCACGCAAAATCCTTGTATTGCATTCCATACCATCTTCCGTTCCGAACTCTACATAAAAACGGTTGCCATTAGGACGTTCACTAGCTTTTAATTCATCTGGAATATTTTTGCTATCAACATAAAAATGACCAATTTGTAAATTACGCAAAATGGATAGTAGTACACCATCCTCCCCATTTTGCGAATATATTCCCCATTCGTGTAATTTCAAATCGTACAGCCACATTAATTCACTCTCCCCAGCGTGAATATCAATTCCACTTCCAACATTTAATGTAATTTCTTTATTTTCATAATCAACATATCTACTTTGCATATCAAACGGATGCTCCGATTTGAAACATAATTCATCTGATATTGCAATAGCCTTTGCATCGTGATAATAAGATTTTAGAATTCCAAATACACAATGTTTTCTAGGGTATTTGAGTTTTGAATCAACGGTTACTGGGTTTAGTTTGATTCCGCCATTCAATGGAATTGTCACCGCCGTTTTAATTGTGATCTGCTCCGCATTTAAATACGCTAATCCAGTAGTAGGATCGTACAGATCATTATCAATATATACTTTCTTAATTGTATTATTTTTACCGTAATGTAAAAAGGATGAATTATTTGGCATATATTCCGTGTTGTAAAAACAATGCATTTCGCCATCCATGTTAAAACATATATTACCGTGTACACCTGGTTTAAAACCACCAACAATAGTGATTAAACATTCCATTTCCACGACGTCTGAGGGCCCTACTAATGCATTCTTCGCTGCATTAAACACTTTCTTCTCTTCCTGCGTGGCAGGTGTTCCACCTGCTTCTGATGGTGGTGACGGATGGTATATATTACCAAGTTCAATTTTAATAGATGGTGTCATAACTTCAAAAAACATGGAATATTCGCGTACATTATTACGCACTAAATGCAGCATATGAAGGCCTTTTGATATACCAGAGTTGGTGTAAATAGGTTTTGTAAAAGGTGCTTGCCCACACCAAGCTGCTTTTTCCATGTCAAAATCAAGGTAGAAACAATATGTATTTTTAACTTTCTCGCAATTATTGCCATTATTCACCATCGATGATAATGATGGCAATTCTTCAATATCAAAATACAGGCGTTGATTGGATGGATGAAATCGTATTGGAATGGGTAAAATCAACGTGGCTGTTCGCTCATCAGGTGGCAAATATGTTGGTTTAGCATTGGTATTTTCTAAATTGAACACTTGCCGAGTCAGTTCGCGATACAAGTTGTAGCAACTTTGAACTGTATCCAAACGCTCCTCGAGACAAAATTTTACTGACACGGATGCTATATGGTCGTCCTCGTTTACATAAACTATTTTTTTTTTCCCATCAACGCTTAATCCTACTGATACAGTTCTTGGGGTTTGGTCAGTAAAATTTTTACCAAAATGTATCTCCTTATTTTCTTTGTCAAACATTTCTATTAAATCCTGCTCAATATGTTTGTATAATACATTTTTTTTGCTGCTGTCATTATATTTTTCATTTTTTAAAACTTTACTTAACATATTTAAAAATTTGATAGAATGTTGATGATTTTTTACATTTAAATCTTGAAAGATTAAGCGCTCGGGCGGATTATTATTTATGCCACGATTTTGCCTATCCATTATATTTTCCTGGTATTCATTTTCCGAGTAAATACTGTCGTTACCATGTGCCACTTGTAAACATGTTATTGCAATAATTGTGATAGTCACGTGTGTATAATTCGGCTTCATGAGTTATAAGAACACTATTTAAAAATATTTGATGATATCAATACAACTACGTAACGGTGGTATGGATACTGAAATTTAAGCAACCTCCACGTATTATTGAAATTGCTCATGTGTATTATTATTTATTATTATTATTATTATGTATTAATAGTCGGAACACACGACTCTCCTTTTATTAATAATAATAATTATACTACAATAATAAATAATAATAATAAAAAAATAATTATTATATTATTATAGGTAATAATAATAAAATGTATTATAATAAAATTGAATTTGATGATGAAATTGATATTCATTGTTGTCGTATTTTATTATTATTAATAATATACCAGGTATGATGTACTCCTAACTTAAACTTCTCTAAACAATACGTACTATAATATTTGTTCCTAAACCTATAACAATATTGCTTCCAAGTCATTTACCATGTTAAGCGGTGGTGGTAGTCAATTAAATTGAAGGTTGATAGATGATGTACTGTGGTTGCGTTCTGGCGTTCTATTATATTATGTGTACTTATACGGTATACCATCAGTGTATCTACTGTTACTACATTAGTAAAATATTTGAAATTGAGGAAAAGCGTTATAATAATATTAATGGTGCTGCCATGTTATTTTATGTTTTATCAATTTATTATTACATTATCACGAGATATTATATTTTTTATTATTATTCGAATTGTTGTAATAATGTATTATAACTAGTAATATAATACATACTTACTAATACGACATGCAATTATTATTATTGGTATAGTATACGTAGTAATAATACTTAGAGCAATACTATGTCCTCTTTTCTGAAATGATATACATGAACGGATTCAATGGAAGCAACATACATATACGCATATACATATATATTATAACCATCCCTAGTACATTTGTAGTATTATTTAAACACGTATATATATATATATATATACATATATATTTGTTGTGATTTGATTTTGTAAGCAGACAGGAAGAATTATACTAGACAATTATAATAAGGATGCGAATACAAAGAAGAGCCACTGGGACTAAAAAAATGAAACAGCCACCACCGTCACCAAAGGCAGTGCCTGCTTCGCCTACAAGTCGTAAAACGCCTGCAGGTGTTCAGGTATCGTTGCCTTTAGGTTCAATCAAAAATTTTCAACATTTACACAATGCGCCACTTAGTCAATACTCCACACAAGCAGTTGCAAGCCCGTCGCCTAAAGCACGAAAAATGAAGAAACGTATAGTTGTACAACAGCAAAGTTCAAATAACAAACACTTTGAAAGTAATTTTTTTCCAGAACCACCGATGAAGTCTGCTGTTCAAAATGCAGCTCACCATAGCCGTATGGCATCGACCCGGTTGCAGGAAAAGCAGGCAAAATTAGCAGCGTTTCAGAGAAAAATCAGAGCACGTGTATCAAACCGTGTTCGAAAAGAGAAAGAAAACGCTATGAAACAACGCCAAGCATGGGTACAGTTGGAGAACAAAGCTCAAAACAGTGCCAGGAGGGTAGCGCAAGGGGTTAAGAATACGTTGAAATCTAACAGAAGCATGGTAACATATTCAAAAACGCCATCCTTAAAGAAGTCTACAAAACTTACACTAGATCAGCATATTGTTAACGTTACAGCAAATACGCAAGCAGCACGTATGGCATTATTTGCTCACTCAAAACAAGGCAAATTAGCCATGAAACAAGCTGTGCAACCACATTTAAATGTTCCAGCATTTTCAATGGGTGCGGCTGTTAACAATAAAGAAGCAGCTGTAGTCGGTGACGACGAGAATCTTATGGATGATAGCATGGATGAAAATAATGTGTCCAGAACACAGGTAGATAAAGACTTTAATATTGAAGATAATGGCGCTAACTATGTTTCTGGTAATGGTGGTAAATGGAGACCAAATATATCTTATGCCACTGCTAAAACAGAAGGTTTCGATACTCACAATATCGACCGTGCCTCTGCACAAAATCTTGTGTACAAAGTAAGAAAAGCGGAAATGAAAGCACAACGTGAAAGTGCTAGACGGACTATGGAATTGAAAAAAATGAAAGCGAGGCGTGCAAAGAAAGAAAAGGAAATTGAGGCACAAAGAATAGCTCATGAGGAAAAAATTGCACAAATGCGGACGGCGAATGAACATGAACGTAGTGTAACAATGGAGTTAGAGAAAACACAATCAGAATCTATTGAATCAGCGCGTAAATCACAAGCATTGAAAGCACAGCGTCAACGCGAAACTGCTACTAGATATATCACTGCATTAAGGCAACGTCTGTTATATCAATTAAAAGAAAAAAATATGGAAGTGCCACCTTTGTGCTCATGTGCAGATTCTATTGGTGCATTAGAATCAGGTAAGCCAATATGGGATTCGTGTGCAAATAATTGCCAATTCAGAAACAACCCAAAAGATGTTAAACGTATTGTATCGGACTTAGTTCGATCTGTGAAATACAGCTTAGCTTAGAGATGAGAGGAAAGTTGCGAATTTGAAATTTATTTTTTTAATATAATATAAGGATATATAAGTTTTATCAGAACTATCATTAGCTCTAAGCTTACATCTATTAAAGTAAACTTATCATATTCGTTTATTATAAGCTTATGCGGCTTCTTATTTTGATTGTTTATTTGATAAGGGTATCGCTTTTAATGGAATTATTCCGATTGGATCAAAGTCGATGGCGACTTTTCACCCTGTATTCGATTGTTTACAGATTAGATTTGATGGTCTCCCGGATGAACAAGTGAATTGGGAGGCAGGAGCTACAAGGGCGGAAAGATTAGCAAGATGGGTTTCTGACTTTAAGATGTTTGATATGTCTCAAATACACCATTCTATGCAATCTTTAATTGCCTTTCGGACTTCATGTCGTAATCTTTTCCAAATTCCAGAGATTCGAAGGGCGTGCTTTGAATCTGTTTTGGGATATAACGCCATAAATGGGAGATATTGCTTTATACATCCAAAACTAGGTATACCGTTACCTTCTCGTAAAACATTGATGGATAGGGATACTCTATGGACGTACGCCCAGCATGGAGTGTGCAGAACTCCGGAGACTCATGAAAGAACTGATAGTATGCCGTTTATCAACAAAACTTTCAAAAAGTCTTCGGCTTACGAACCTTTACCTGTGGATGATAATCATTTAGATTATGATGAGGTGTTAAACTTTTATGCAAAATCTTTAGCATCGGGTGAATCGCTAGTATGGCTTTTGGGGAGATGCAATTTACCTGAAAACAAACGAAAATCTATTCCCTTTTGGAAGATTGATTTTTATAATATAGGGGAAGATACAACTGCGCTTGTATCGAGACGTCATTTGCAAAGCCAGTTTTATCGGTATCTTAGTGATTCTATTGCTAATATCCAGTTGAGTGACCAATTTGATGTAATATCAACATTTACTTCACCGTTAGATTGTGTTACGGAGAGGCCAATATCTTTGTTAAAAGCCTTCAAGCCTTTCACTAAGGACCGAAGGGTGTTGGTTTACTCATCCTTCACTGGTGCAAAAGCTGGAATGGCATTGTTTCATTTATCAAACAGAGCAAATTGGGAAATTAATTGTGAAAGAACTTTTTGGCATGCGATGGATATGAAATTCTCCTATTTTCTTAAGGAATTTAGAGAACTTCGTATCGAGAGGAACGAAAGAGATAGTCTAGGGTTTTGTCCTGGAATGTCTCATTCGGGTGCGGCTTCGAGGTGTGCCAGACAGATTGCTAGAGGGGGGAGATGTCTTAACAACTGCGTTAAGGCGAGTAAGTATCGGCTTCATAATACTGTTCAATATGGGCTTCAAAAGGCATTGAATGGGCTTGGAACAAAAGCGATATGTATTGAGGCGCATCCGTATGCTACTGAGTCAGAGCGGACGGATATAACTGTTTTTAGGACGGATACGCCTACAGTAGTGGAATGTTATGTTGATGTAACTGTAACGAATGCTCAACAGACGACAATTCCTACTGTGAAAAAATTATCTGTGGAGGATAATATTATTTGCTGCGAGAATATATTGATGGGCCAATATGTCGTTAAGAATCATATTTTCAGCGCAACCCAAAAGAAACTACAGAAGTACAAAGGTTGCCATGAAAACGCTAGGAGAAACGGTTCACATTCAAACCCAGTAATAGTACCATTTGCAGTTGATACGCAAGGGAACTTTTGTTCTGTTGCTATTTTGTTTTTGAAATCAATCGCGAAATTGAAATTCAAAGACATGCCTGGTGACAAACGAACGATAGATCTTGCGCAATCAAATTGGGTGAGTGAAACTTGTAGAAACATACAAGTCCAGGTTATTAAAACTACTGCTTTTAATAACCGTTTGGCTTTGAAGTCCTCTTTTGGGATGGATTACAATAAATTGTTCCCTGGATCAATTTTTAATCCTCCATCTTATTCAGAGAACTTTATATCATCTTCATCAGAAGGCTGACCTATCTACCTCTATTAATATTTCTTTTGAGAAGATTTATTAACACTTTATAGTGAGATAGTTAAATTTTACGGCAACTTTATTCTTTTAGAGTGTAGGAATTTGTACGTGTTACTTATAAAATCATAAATTATTTTAAAAAAAATTATAAGCTTATCATAACACTTAACTTTACTAAGTTATGATATGACTTTAACACACGTATTATAACTTACTATGATACCTTTGGGGTCATTAAGTATAGTTAAAAATATGATATATATATAAAAAAATTTATAAAAAGAAAGATATATATAAGATATAAAATATATATAAGTGTGTATGAATGTACTTGGTAACATTTTCGACTAGACCTGCATCTAGGGTGAATTTACTGTCATATACTTATAAGTTAATAACTTTAAATCTTTAAAAATTAATAATAAAAATTATAAAAAATATACGCGCGCATAAATACTTATTTATTGCGAGTAAAAATTTCATTTTTAACTTTTAAATGAGTATTGCATGAAAGAAAACATTACGAGCGTTGAGTGCTACACAATTCCTTCTCATTTACAACTATAGGCTCTCTTACACAACATTTTTTTTCTCTTCCTCTTTAGCAGCAACTTGCAAATCTTCTACTGTTTCCTCTTCTGCACAATTATCTTGTATCAGTGTGACCAATGAACTAATAGTTTTAGGTGTAGAGATTTTAGACGTTCGTAAGATCCCTGCTACTTTTTCTCCTATCTCTAACGATACCCCACAATCTTTTAACTTTTCTTTCGATGCTTGAAACACACTTGGTACCCAAAATTTTAAAATTTGCGAAAAAATCTCTACTCTAGTGCTATCAAACAAATGAAAAGCTACATTTAATGCATAGGTCATGTAGCGTGTCGCGGTATTATGGTTTTGATAGTTTTGGTATTCACTTGCTATGGCGATAATCAACCATACCACTTTTGATGTAGGGTCTTTTGATTTATTGATGCATACAGAATGGTTCGATGCTTCAACATGTTCTTTCATTTCTGCATTATCATTATTGAAACAATTATTAACGCAACCGTATTCATATATAAATGTGATACTTTTCATAGCATCTTCGATTTCTTGCTTAATAATTTTTTTCTTACTTTCATAATTTTCATCCTCCGCATTGTTTATCTCATCATCAAAAACTTGGAAATGTTTCTTTGCTTCCTCTAGAATCTTAGACATACAATCTATATCTTTCTTGCTTAAATTTTTATTCCATACAAATAGATGAACAAGCGTTTTCACCGCATGATCTTTTATAGTCTTTAATACAATTTGTGAGCCTCGTAATTTTTTAATCGCTGGTGTATTCGTATCCTTGGCTTCTTTTAATATCTTTGCACTTTCCGCTCGTATTTTCATCATAGCACCAGAGCTATTGACAAAGGCTTGGATTGCTAGTTCGATGTTGCCCTTTGTTGCGTATATAACTTTTAAATCATTGTTAAAATGAAGGCAGTAAGTTAATTTTCTACTTCTAGTTGCACTTGAATCTTTTTCTTCATCGATAATGCTTTGGATTTCTAGTTCAGCTGTCGATTCTACAACAGCACAATCGATAGCTTCTAGCGTTTCCTTTGATTCTGTATCACCCACCATTGCAACAGCACTTTTAGACATAATGTCTCTCAAGCCAGTAAGAACCGCTTTCAATGTCTTCTCATTGTTTGCACATCCATTTTTACAAAGTTGAAACATAATTCGGCATGCATTTGTACTTAATAAATATTCCTTGCGATTATATTTATTAGTTGCTTGTATGTATATGCTTTCAACTATTTGCAACAGACGGTTACTCTTATATTTCAGATTTTTGTATACCTCCGGGTACATAGTTAAATTCGCTTTTTGGTGTAAACTGAATCGACCACTTTTTGTGGTTGGAATACTCATACCCCCAGATGGATACAACTTGCTTAGGGCCATGCCACCAATATTTGCACGTTCGTCAAGAGTCTTGTCTTTGTCGCCATCATCGGAAATTGCTTTACAATATGTATATAGTTGTTTCATTAATTCCCGGTCATCAACGTATACTTTATTTAAAATATATTTACCCGAACAAGCTGGAAATTTCATTACCCCATTAATAACTTTTAATGCCTCTTCCGCTTTGTCTGATACAATTAAAGTTAATATAAAAAATGTAAAATTTTGCTGAAATTTCTGAAGACGGTCTTGTTTCACACTGGCAAGATTTTTCGTTCCTAATTTGGATTTTGTATCCGAGATTGTAGTAGCTTTTGAATCAATCTTCGTAGATTCCGTGGCAACGTCGGTTTTCGATTCATCTTTTTCTTCGCTATTATTTTTTTCTGAATCATTGACGTTTTCTTCAAGAACATCTTTGTATGAAGCAATGCCTCTGTGTACGTATTCAAGCGATTCATCAATTTTTCCAGTTAAAATTGATGACATTGCAACTAGAATAATCAATTGCGATTTTTGCTCTGCATCATTTTTCTCTTCAAATAACTCATGTGTAATAGCTTCTTTTAACAATTTTAGCGAAACTTCCGTGACTTTAGCTACTTGTGGCTGCACTTGTAAAAATAGTTTACCCGTCTCGATTATTATCTTCAAATACTCTTCGCTTTCAACACCATGTACGCACTTTATAAATTCAATTTCTGCTTTTGCAATCATTGCTGCCTGTTGCATACGCATACTTGCTTGACGAGGATATAAAGTTCCCAATGCTTTCTTTGTTTCGCGTGCTTCTTTCAACAAATTTAAAAATTCCACTGCCCCTTTTGGCGGTTCTGTGTTTCCATTTAATAAACGTACTCGTCTTGATTGCCAGCCCAATTTCTCGGCATTTGCAAAGTCTTTTAGCTGATTCATGCAAAATGCGCATGCAAATCTAACAACATGCAACAAACTCTCATCTGTTGTTGTCGAATTGTTATCTTTCAAATACAAACCTTGTTTCATATCACCTACAAATTTATTATGCGTTTGAGCAAAAACAACTTTTGGTAAATCATAATTTTCAAACACAAAGTAGTCGATGCATTTTAAAATAACTGACCGGGGCGTCATATCGCGTCTATTAAGTTTACTTTTGTCTTTTGCGTAATTCAACCGTTGTTTTCGCAGTGCTAACATAAAGGCTTGAATTGACCTATTAGCATCACGTTGTAATAAAGCTTGTTCAACTATATTCCAGTCAGCAATAACGGTACAAACCGGTTTTTCCTGTTTGATTTCTCTTGCTGGTGGTGTGCGTAACAGGTTTTTGAATACTGTACTATTTGCAACGGGTGTAGCAGTTGAAGGGGCTTTTTGTGGTGGGACATTTTTCGCTATTGCTGAATTTGCAGAAGCCACTTTTTTCTTTCCAGCACTTTTTTGAGCTATTCTTTTTTTCTTCTTCTTTTGACCTTTTTTTCTTGTTTTTTTACTTTCTGTGGATGAAAATGATGATGTGAAGTATAAAAATGCTGTCATAGCAACGGTAACAATTCCTCCAACTACAGCAAGCTCTGTCAACGAAGATGATGAAGAGGAAGAAGAAGACGTCGATGATGAAGAAGAAGAGGAAGAGGAGGGCAACGTTACAGTTGTTTGAATTTCTGGAATATCGCCGAAGTCTGGTTTAATCATAGTATTATTGTGTATTTGTATCTTCGCGTGTGTGTATCAATGTGAAAATCTGGTGATTTTGTTTTCCAAACCTCCTATTGTTCTGAATTTCACTCGTGTTGATCTGTGTATATTTGGTGCGTAGAACGGTTGCAATGATTTGGTAAAGGATACTTATTACGTTGTGGTAGTCATGAGATGCAATCACATCTTCTTCGATGATCAAAGAACAACCACACTATACTATCGATACTTTACTACCCTATACTATTATAGTATAGTAGTAGCTGCTGCATTTATTATTATAATACTATACGCTTAATAATAGTAGAAGTGTGTGGGAGTATATAATACGTAGTAGTATAACAATTGTATCTACTAATTTCACTTCTATTTTACCTGTGTAGTATAATATTATATATCATTGTATATTGAATATCATTGTACATCATTGGTGCAGTACTCACTCTGACTACTAACTACAAATTGAAATTGATGGTTGTCAACAAATGGAATTCGCAAGATGTGGTGTTTGTAGTCTACGCAGTACCTTGCCCTAGGTATTGTATTAGATTTATGTAATAAGTCGGACTCAACACGAGTTGTACAAGTTAAAGTTACATAAGTTCAGTATTCAGTATTATTATTATCATTATTATTATTCATACAGTATAAGTATATATTATTATTATTCATACAGTATAAGTATATATTATTATAGATATTTTAGATATTTGTTAATCCTTGTAGTTTTTATATAGAATAGCATATAGAAGTACTGCAGTATTATAGTAATTATTATTATTTATTATTAGATTTTATTATT
>JACKZZ010013055.1_pt1 | contig 13241 bp, 5 predicted proteins | sample 8027871 | NCBI WGS metagenome assembly JACKZZ01 (sample SAMN15724774, study PRJNA655200) | protist metagenome | isolation source: fluorescence activated cell sorting (FACS) single amplified genomes of... | place: USA: West Boothbay Harbor, Gulf of Maine | collected 2000-07-19
GAGATCCTGGCCTCAGGCTTGCGCTGTAGGTGAGAGATTGTGGTCGCCCTTGAATAAAACAGACCCAGCACTGCCTCTCAAGTTAGGGGATGCTGTACTAAGGTTGAGTATGCAAGCTTGCCGTATGAATGCAAGGGGGCTGGCTGCGGCACCATTGTCAGTTGACGATAGGCAAGGAGTGGGCTTTTGTGATGCACAGCTCGTGTAAATACAATAAGACGGCGTGACATGTCAATTGGAGTTTATCTGTGTTGTTTTATGTTTTGTGTTTAGTTTAAAAGAGCCAGGCATACTATATTCCTCTTTCTTCAACACATATACCACACACGAAAACGTTAGTTCGGAAGAACACAAGCAAAGCAGCACACACAACAGAAAATAGAAATAGCAAACCGAAGTATGAAATATGCAAAAATGTATTACGCCTTATCGTCGCATAGTTTGTTCTAGCTGGGAAACGCCAGCTAGAACAGCTAGCGCGGCATCCGCATCCGCAGCGCCGACGAAGACGTGATCGTGATGCGTTGCAGCAATAACGTTCGCACTAAGCCCAGCTGTAGCCAGGGCAGTACTGACAGCAGCTGTGAGACCCACCGCTTCGAGAGAGCTATGCACGTCTAGAGTGATTCCCTTGAATACGCCATCGTATGAATAGCCTTTGCTTTTGGCGTAGGCAAGGGGCAGGAGGAAGCTCCATCCCTCCCTTTCTTGAAAGCTCATGAGGCATGTCTCGAAGACCTCTAACTTGGCGGCACTATCATTAGTACTGGTGCTAGAGGGGCCTTCAGCTGATATGATTTGTATCGATGGCGGCGAAGATGTCGAGTATGGCAAAGAGACGAACACGTATTCGCCCTCTAAGAGACGCGGAGACATCGATGAGAGCAGCTGGCCCAAGTCTGTAATTCCAGCGCTGCTAATGGTGGAAGTTTCCATAGTTTCAAGCTTCGAGTATATATGAAGTGAGAGTGTAAGCTCCGTAAAGCCGATGAAATTTGATGCAGAACACAGTAGATATATCTTGATTTGAAGAATGAAAAAAAATGCACCAGGAAATCCATAATCCATGGAAATCGAATCCCACGATTAGAGTCCCCACAGTCCCACAGATGAGACGGTGGGTCCCACTGTGGGACGCCGAGCCTCGTTTATCGTTGGTGAAGCCCAATTCAAAGGGTTTGTGCGAAGGAAGCAAGTTCCAAGTGTTCATCTTTACAGCAGCAGGTTCGCAAGCATGGTGGGTCAACCTACACGTCCGCCGTTTTTAAAGAGCGTTGTCAAGGCGGATAGGATTCAAGGAAATGAGTACCTTGACGCCATGGGACGCGTAGGTATTTGGGATGGTAAGAGAGAGTTGAAGTGTCCTCACAACAGAGAGAGACGTAGATGTCGTCCCTGCGGTGGCGAAGGTCTATGTGTCCACAACAGAGAGAAGACACGTTGTAAGGAGTGCGGAGGACCAGGCATCTGTGAACACGGAAAGGAACGTTCAAGATGTGCTGATTGTGGCGGTTCCCAAATCTGTGAACACGGCAAGGTCAGATCACGCTGTAAGGAGTGCCCTAACAACAAGATCTGCGAGCACGGCCGCATGGTCAGTGTCTGCAGAGATTGTGGTGGTTCTGGTATTTGTGAGCATCGTCGTGTCCGTACCAAGTGTAAGGATTGCGGTGGTTCTGAGATTTGCGACCACGGAAAGAGAAGATCCACTTGTGTGCCCTGTAAGGGATCTTCCATTTGCGAGCATGGCCAGCGCAAGTCTCGCTGCGTCAAATGCGGTGGCTGTGGTATCTGTGAGCACGGTAGACGCAGATACGGCTGCAAGGACTGTGGTGGCCCCGGCATCTGCGAGCACAAGAATCGCCGCTCAGAGTGCAAGATCTGCCGTCCCGAACTAGGTGACAAGCCTCAGTTCGGCCAGGCCGGCGTCTGCGAGCACAACCAACGTGCCGTGAAGTGCACCCAGTGTCACCCAGAGTTGGAGGTACTGTACTGGGGCGGGCCAGGAGTGTGCTCCCATGGTAACAGAGAGGTGACTTGCACCACCTGCCACCCTGAACTCAACGCTTAAGCGAGTGCTGGTATAGGCGGGGGCAGGGGCAAGGGCAGAAGCAGGGCACGTGTCAGGCCTTCTCGACCCTACGGAACATCACAGGCACAAATGGCTCTACTAAGTTTTCGAATTTTATCTCCTTTTGTGTCTGTGATGTTTCGTAGGGTCGGGAGGGTGTGTACGTGTACATGGCATTCCCCTTCTTCTTCTTCCTCGCTCCAGTTGCGTTGCCATTGTCGGGGTGGCTGGTAGGACAGGACAGGGCTGTGTCAGGCCTTCTCGACCCTACGGAACATCACAGGCACAAATGGAGATGACGCCATTGTCTAAGAGTATCTCCTTTTGTGTATGTGATGTTTCGTAGGGTCGGGAGGGTCTGACTAGTGTTCTGTCCTTTCTACCTCCTCGCGCTCGTGGTATTGCTTTAGGGGTTATGGCTCTGCGTAACTCTTTTCCTCCGCTGTTTGGAGGTTGCTTGCGGCGGCTATTGTATAAATTGTGCAGTTGGGAGCGACATAGAGAGAGAGCAAGGTATTCGCTTTTCTTTCTTGTTGCTCCACGTGAATATGGAAGTACTGTGGTGCAGGCTGGTTGATGCCTAGGGACCCAATGAATGAATAAGAAGCAACCAGGTGTTCGATGGGGCTTTGATCACTTGCGTAAATTCTCAAAGAAATGTGTATCGATAATCACAACAATAAATTTTAATCTGATCTTAATTCTACAAATAACAATTGTTTTGACTGCTCGACAGCCAATGCACCTCAATCTCAGTCCTCGCTACTAATACTTCCCTCTCTCTCACGCATCTGAACCCTGGCCGTCACCTGTTCACTCAAAGGATTTAGAATGTTGTCAAGACTCGAGTCGCTGTTTTTGCTTCCTACCGAGGAGGCAGAGCCGGAGTCATTGACAGAGTCCACGGTCAAGCCCAAGCCGACGGAAGTTGTAGTACTTGTAGCACTAAGTGCACTGCGCGCACCCGTTGCACCAGTCACTCCAGTAGCAACAGTAGCACTCCCGCTAGTTCTAGTGGCAGCACTACTCATTCCCAATGTGCTACTAGCGCTAGTAGCACTAGTAGCACTAGTAGCACTAGTAGCACTAGTAGCACTGGAGGCATCACGTCCAGTGGAAGAGTCATAGTAGCCCGTGGAGCTAGCCTGCTGCTCGGTGTAAGCCGAAGACAGAGATTGTTGTGCGTTTCCATCAGGAGCAGGCCAGGAGTAGTCATTAGTGGCACTGGTAGCACTAGTAGCACTAGTAGCACTGGTAGCACTAGTAGCACTAGTAGCACTGGTAGCACTGGTAGCACTGGTAGCTGACTCTTCGTCTCTCTTTGCAGCTGCACCTCTAGCAAACATAGCAGCACTCTGTGCCTTTCTCATACGTTCATTACTGGCCCGCAAGTCGCTGATTTGTTCATCCACAACTGACGATTGCATTCGTGAGGCAGCATCCATGCGATCTGCTTCTCTCATCAAATCACGCATTTCTTCCTGTGCTAAGAGGTATTCTGCAGAACGTTTGGAAGCAGCGAGTGCTTCAAGCGTTTGCTCCTCTGCGATGCGGGCGACCCTCGACTGCTCCAATTCTACCATTTTGGACTCACCTTCAAGTTGCAAAGATTGCACACGCGTAATGGTTTCTTGTTGCAAACGTGCCATAGTTTCCTGTTCGGCAATGCGCTCCGCAGCACGCACTCGCTCCGCTGCCATGAGCTGGTGGTGATCGTCTTGCATGCGTGCTTGTTCCTCCCTCACTACACGTTTCGCTGTTATTTCTTGCTCTTGTGAGTCAACCATGAAGGATAGATTCTTCACATGATCATCCTTCATTCTCTTGGACAACATACGCTGAATCTGTGCTGCAGCTTGAGACTCTGCCCTTTCACCCAATTCACGGCTGCGGGCGATGTTCAGCTGCAGAGCCACTCTTTCATTCACTTGCTCCTCAGTCATCAGAACGAGTTGACGAGTCTCTTCTGCAACAGCCTCCATGTGCTGCATTTGCTCCTTAATAGATTCCTCTTGTTTCTTTTGCGACACCTGCTACTGTTGCTGCTGCTAGCGGCGGGAGTAAATAGCACTTCACCAAAAATAAAATCAAAATTTGAATGTTTGTATTTACCACATGTACACTAGCAACACACTCGTCTATTATTGTACCCACACTTCACTGCATGCACGTACCTACGGTTCGTTCTGAAGTTGTCTGACTGAAAGAAACACATCACATATCTTCTACACGTTTGATGTTTCTTCCAGCCATCTTCAGAACGACATAGTGTACTTACCTTACACCTACCTACCTACCTACCTAGCTACCTACCTACCTACCTACCTACACCATACTGTTATCTTTCAGAAGCCCCGCCGCAGTTTCCCTGCTAGAGTTCTTCACATTCTCATAACCTCCAGCCTTCACAATCATCTTGTAAGCATCGGTATTACACCTCCGCGCAGCCTTATGCAAAGTATTCTCCCCTGCACTGTCCTGTGCATTAATTTCACACTTGACTCGAATGAGGAGTGCCAGCACACCGAGTGAATCGTACGTGGCAGCGATATGCGAAGGGCGGGTACCATTGCGGCTGGGCATGTCTACAATAGCGGTGTCTTCCATGCATAAGATTGGTGCGTACTTTTGTCGCAGAGCCTCAACTGGGTCGCTGTTCAATTCATCTGCCCCTCCATTGCCACTAGGCGCCTTTACCTTGCCACCAGCTCCTTTATCAACTGGGGCTCCAGATATAGTGCTGTCCTCGTCGCCATCGTCGTAAGCGACAGTACTGCTGTCGTCTTCATGACCATTATCCTCCTCATCGCCACCCTTTTTTTCCATCTGACGTTCTAGCTTCTGTTTGACAAGTTCCTTCTTTGCCTTCTCTGCTGCTAGTTCATCTGGATTCTCTGCAGCCATTTCAGCTTCTGCGATTTCAGATAGACATCTTTCTTTTGCAAGCAAATTCATCTGTAGAAGTTTTTCAAACACAGGAAGATGGTCTAATTGCGCTGCGAAATGAGCTGCTGTCATACCAGCTCTATTCTTTGACAAGATTGAGGCACTGTTCTCGAAAAGAAGGTCCATGGTTGATAGTCGGTTGTTTTTACATGCATACATGAATGCCGTCATGCCGTCAGTAGTTGGTATATCAACCGGCGTGCCTTTGTCAATGAGAAGCTGACACAGACTGTCATGCCCCTTCTCCGCTGCATAATGCAATGCGCAGATACCGAATTTGTCGTAGTCGTCTACTCGCACTCTGGGCTTCGTTTTCAATCCTAAGAAGTAATGTACCCCTGATGCATTGCCGTCAGAAGCTGCCTTGTGAATACTACTGTAACTTACCGCGAAGATATTCTTGTGCTGTGCGTACTGTAAGTCTGTAACATGTTCAATGCGGCCTTCAATGGTGCGCTTGTGAGCTCCCTCTTTGTCGTTAAGCAAGTCATTGAGGATCTGCGCCTCTTTCTGCTTGCGCTGTAGTTCCTGCATGTTAAGTTTGTGTGCTGATTCCTAAATGCAATCGTTTGCACTTTGTTGATACTCACACAGTCTTGCACTTTCAATTTAGTATATCTTTCTGGCACTGGGCATGGGACGGAAATCTCCGCTCCCGCTCCGTCCCATCGCATCGCATCCAAACGCTCCTCGAGGAATTTTGTATTTTCAAGACTCCCCACGACCGTTGTACTTCTGCAATTGCACCACAATCGACTCCAGCAGCACTGGAAGGGTTCTTAAGTGCCTCATTCTCATAGAAACCCACATAGCAATGATTGGACTACGTGGATCTGGCAGCTTCTTGCCTGAGGACGCGACTGTAGCCCGGCCCGAGCTACATGGTGGAGTAGTCAGTACCTTATGCTCGTCGCAGCAAGGCAGGACCTTGACCTTTGTGACCTTCAATTCGAAGACAGGCAACTTTGCTGTATCCGACGACCATGGCCAAATATTCAACTTCGACATGAGTTCCAACAAATATCAGATTATTCGACTTGCAGGTACGAGTCCTGTTACGTGCATGGAATTCCTTCATTCAAAATTGAATTATATTGCTGTAGCTTACGAGGCAGGTAACCTGATTGTTATCGACGCTGTGGCGAGAAAAAGCGTTGCCTCTTTGCACGCTACGGGCAACAAACCAATCCGCCTGTTGCGCTGCCATCCTCGTCATTCCATGCTCCTCGGCTACAGTGAGGGGGTCAGCTATAACGACCAAAACAACCTTGTCAAATCCTACACACTAGACATCTTCGACTTGAAGAATAGCTGCGTTCTTCGTACAATGGACCTGAAGGAATCTCTTGTTGATGTGAAATTCCTCGACAGCGAAGGAAAATACTTTGGTGTCTTGTTCGAAAAACGCGGCGTCGTCGTGTATCGATCCCGAGATTGTAGCGTCGCGCTCACCTGCCCGTTCCCTGACTCTGAACGCATGCCAGCTTGGACTGCCCTATGTGCCTTTACGTTCAATGGCAAGGCAATTAAATCACCATTTAACGACGAAACAGGTGAGTGGGAGAATCTCGATGAAGATGACGGTGTTGAGCCGCAGCTGCGATTTCTCACTGCAGGTGATAACTCAATGATATACATGTGGGAAAGTCCTAATGTTTACGAAATGAATATTGCAGAGAAACACAACTTTCAATCATGTGCCATAGTAGGAGCAGTTGTGGACCTTCCTGTAAATATGCAAACCGCTGCTTTCATGGAGGTGCTTGGTGATGCTGCGAGCAATGGCAATCTCTGCCGTCTGGTTGTGACCTCCACTACAGGCACTACAGCGGTGATCGATGCACAAGGCGTCGCAGGCGAAGCGTCAGGCACAGTAGGCATTTGGACCATGGTTAGTGACCTAGCCAAAATGCCAGCAGCTGCAAGGAAGATTACTGGTATTGATATGAGTAATGCAAGCACGGAAAAACAAGGGACAAGACTGGGTGGCATTCTTTCAGGTAGTGGGTATATATTTGGCTTGACTAGCCACGACGGTGTTATTCGTGTTATTGACAGTGATTTGTCAATGGGCTATGGCCACCACGCCGGTCTCATTCTCATGTCGAGGGAGCCTCATGCCGATCTTCTGCGGGTACGTAAATATATGTATATGCATACGCGTATATGTATGTGTATACTGTGTGCACCTCTCTCTCTCTCTTTCTTTCTCTCTTTCTTTCTCTTTCTCTCTTTCTCTCTCTCACACACACCCACTAACCCCACACTCCACCACTACCACCACTACCACTAACAGGTACCCGTGCTTAGGTATTCGTCTGGAAAGGATCCTTTGGCAATATTGGAAGCTCCCAAAATTGCCTTCAAAGAAAGGACAGGAATTAAGCACAGTGGCAAGCGCACACCGGAGGAAGTGGAAAGAAGGGCACGCGAGACAGCTGTGAGTGGTCGTGCAAATGTCGCCGCTGCTGCGGATGCTAATACTAAAGAGGCGGCTAGACGTAAGCACCAAGAAAGGGAGGATTTCTTGATTAACTCAAAAGCAGCCAGCAAGAAAGCAAAGGCACTTGCAGACAAGAAGAGGAAAGCACGCAAGAGTGCTGAAGCTGCTGCTATCGCACAGAAAATTGCAAAAGACGAAATGGCTCGTGCAGCTGAAGAAGCAGCCAAAATCAAAGCCAGAAAGAGTAAAGGTGCAAAATTATCCCCCCAAGAAGAAATTGCTTTAGCAAAATTGACTGCAAAAGCTAACGGAGAAACTGGGGGTAAAAGCACGAAGGGCTCAAATCAGTTTGGTCATTTAGTGGGTGGGTTGGAAAGGTCCCTGCATGATTTGGCTATTACTGAGGTTGCTGCTGACAAGAGACTAACTGAAGGTAAACTGAGGAAGTTTATTGTAAACCACGGCGAGTTCCCTTCCAAGTATAGAACCTTACTCTGGCGTCATTTGTTGCGCCTGCCTGAAAATAATGAGGCCTTTGCGGATTTAGTAAGAAGAGGCGACCATCCCGCCTATGAGAAATTGAATGAAAGATTCCCACTACGCAGTCGTCGAATTTTCACTCGTTTGAAGAATGTGTGCTCACAATTGGCCCACTGGTCGCCGTGCATGGCAGATGCGGAATGGGTTCCTCAGTTCGTCTTTCCTTTCATTATGGTCTTTGGCTCTGACGAGCTTGCGGCTTTGGAAACTGTCATGACTTTAGTGATGTGGTGGGGTTTCTCATGGTTTGCTACTCATCCGAACCCACCTGTGCATATTATCGATGCTATTGATTCGCTTATTTACCACCACGATCCTAAGTTGTATGCATTTCTGACAGAGAAGCATCACCAGGCACCTGGTATAATGGGATGGTCAATGGTGTCTTCTCTCTTTACTGAGGTACTGACCCGACAAGATTGGTTAAAACTCTTCGATTATTTATTCTGCTTTATGTCTCAAAGGCCACCCCACGGGCAAGCAATTCACTCCCTGGCGAGTCAAGGTGCAACTGGTGGTGGCATTCTCCTTCTTGCACCTGTTGCCATCTTATCTGCCCTCCGTTTAAAAATCATGGCTTGCCATAGTGATCATGAGATTACAGAGACTTACCGTCAGCAGCAGGACCTGGATTTCACTGTGGTGATGAAATATCTAATCAAGTTCCAGAAGGACACCCCCTCCAACTTCCTCACTGCCATGCCACAAAAGAAGGCTGCCCAGTACACTGTTGGTGGTGACCATGAAGTAGCTGATGCTGGCGGATCACAGACGAATGAAGTCGAAGAAGCTAGAGAATGCCTTGCACTTGGCGTTGGGAGTCCCTCTTTCCCTCTCACTTCGGAACGGTACCCTACCTTCGAAGGTTTCCCCACGACCGTATTCAAAGATTGGCAGCTACAAGACAGGCACAATGCTATGGCCCTCAACGCTAAGAGTGATGATGAAGCAAGGAAGACTCAGCTCAAGAATCTATTATCAAGAGTGGACCAGGTTGAAGAGCAGCACAAAGAGATGCTGCATCACGAGCATGTACAAGACCAAACCGAGAAGAAGCGCAGGCAGGCACAGGCAGACAGGGAGAAGTCTCAATTGCAGGAGTTGCAGAGAATCGAGGACGAGATAGTAGCTGCCAAGGTCGCGTCGCAAAAGAAACAAGAGGAATCTATTAAGGAGCAAATGCAGCACATGGAGGCTGTTGCAGAAGAGACTCGTCAACTCGTTCTGATGACTGAGGAGCAAGTGAATGAAAGAGTGGCTCTGCAGCTGAACATCGCCCGCAGCCGTGAATTGGGTGAAAGGGCAGAGTCTCAAGCTGCAGCACAGATTCAGCGTATGTTGTCCAAGAGAATGAAGGATGATCATGTGAAGAATCTATCCTTCATGGTTGACTCACAAGAGCAAGAAATAACAGCGAAACGTGTAGTGAGGGAGGAACAAGCACGCATGCAAGACGATCACCACCAGCTCATGGCAGCAGAGCGAGTGCGTGCTGCGGAGCGCATTGCCGAACAGGAAACTATGGCACGTTTGCAACAAGAAACCATTACGCGTGTGCAATCTTTGCAACTTGAAGGTGAGTCCAAAATGGTAGAATTGGAGCAGTCGAGGGTCGCCCGCATCGCAGAGGAGCAAACGCTTGAAGCACTCGCTGCTTCCAAACGTTCTGCAGAATACCTCTTAGCACAGGAAGAAATGCGTGATTTGATGAGAGAAGCAGATCGCATGGATGCTGCCTCACGAATGCAATCGTCAGTTGTGGATGAACAAATCAGCGACTTGCGGGCCAGTAATGAACGTATGAGAAAGGCACAGAGTGCTGCTATGTTTGCTAGAGGTGCAGCTGCAAAGAGAGACGAAGAGTCAGCTACCAGTGCTACCAGTGCTACCAGTGCTACTAGTGCTACTAGTGCTACCAGTGCTACTAGTGCTACTAGTGCTACCAGTGCCACTAATGACTACTCCTGGCCTGCTCCTGATGGAAACGCACAACAATCTCTGTCTTCGGCTTACACCGAGCAGCAGGCTAGCTCCACGGGCTACTATGACTCTTCCACTGGACGTGATGCCTCCAGTGCTACTAGTGCTACTAGTGCTACTAGTGCTACTAGTGCTACTAGCGCTAGTAGCACATTGGGAATGAGTAGTGCTGCCACTAGAACTAGCGGGAGTGCTACTGTTGCTACTGGAGTGACTGGTGCAACGGGTGCGCGCAGTGCACTTAGTGCTACAAGTACTACAACTTCCGTCGGCTTGGGCTTGACCGTGGACTCTGTCAATGACTCCGGCTCTGCCTCCTCGGTAGGAAGCAAAAACAGCGACTCGAGTCTTGACAACATTCTAAATCCTTTGAGTGAACAGGTGACGGCCAGGGTTCAGATGCGTGAGAGAGAGGGAAGTATTAGTAGCGAGGACTGAGATTGAGGTGCATTGGCTGTCGAGCAGTCAAAACAATTGTTATTTGTAGAATTAAGATCAGATTAAAATTTATTGTTGTGATTATCGATACACATTTCTTTGAGAATTTACGCAAGTGATCAAAGCCCCATCGAACACCTGGTTGCTTCTTATTCATTCATTGGGTCCCTAGGCATCAACCAGCCTGCACCACAGTACTTCCATATTCACGTGGAGCAACAAGAAAGAAAAGCGAATACCTTGCTCTCTCTCTATGTCGCTCCCAACTGCACAATTTATACAATAGCCGCCGCAAGCAACCTCCAAACAGCGGAGGAAAAGAGTTACGCAGAGCCATAACCCCTAAAGCAATACCACGAGCGCGAGGAGGTAGAAAGGACAGAACACTAGTCAGACCCTCCCGACCCTACGAAACATCACATACACAAAAGGAGATACTCTTAGACAATGGCGTCATCTCCATTTGTGCCTGTGATGTTCCGTAGGGTCGAGAAGGCCTGACACAGCCCTGTCCTGTCCTACCAGCCACCCCGACAATGGCAACGCAACTGGAGCGAGGAAGAAGAAGAAGGGGAATGCCATGTACACGTACACACCCTCCCGACCCTACGAAACATCACAGACACAAAAGGAGATAAAATTCGAAAACTTAGTAGAGCCATTTGTGCCTGTGATGTTCCGTAGGGTCGAGAAGGCCTGACACGTGCCCTGCTTCTGCCCTTGCCCCTGCCCCCGCCTATACCAGCACTCGCTTAAGCGTTGAGTTCAGGGTGGCAGGTGGTGCAAGTCACCTCTCTGTTACCATGGGAGCACACTCCTGGCCCGCCCCAGTACAGTACCTCCAACTCTGGGTGACACTGGGTGCACTTCACGGCACGTTGGTTGTGCTCGCAGACGCCGGCCTGGCCGAACTGAGGCTTGTCACCTAGTTCGGGACGGCAGATCTTGCACTCTGAGCGGCGATTCTTGTGCTCGCAGATGCCGGGGCCACCACAGTCCTTGCAGCCGTATCTGCGTCTACCGTGCTCACAGATACCACAGCCACCGCATTTGACGCAGCGAGACTTGCGCTGGCCATGCTCGCAAATGGAAGATCCCTTACAGGGCACACAAGTGGATCTTCTCTTTCCGTGGTCGCAAATCTCAGAACCACCGCAATCCTTACACTTGGTACGGACACGACGATGCTCACAAATACCAGAACCACCACAATCTCTGCAGACACTGACCATGCGGCCGTGCTCGCAGATCTTGTTGTTAGGGCACTCCTTACAGCGTGATCTGACCTTGCCGTGTTCACAGATTTGGGAACCGCCACAATCAGCACATCTTGAACGTTCCTTTCCGTGTTCACAGATGCCTGGTCCTCCGCACTCCTTACAACGTGTCTTCTCTCTGTTGTGGACACATAGACCTTCGCCACCGCAGGGACGACATCTACGTCTCTCTCTGTTGTGAGGACACTTCAACTCTCTCTTACCATCCCAAATACCTACGCGTCCCATGGCGTCAAGGTACTCATTTCCTTGAATCCTATCCGCCTTGACAACGCTCTTTAAAAACGGCGGACGTGTAGGTTGACCCACCATGCTTGCGAACCTGCTGCTGTAAAGATGAACACTTGGAACTTGCTTCCTTCGCACAAACCCTTTGAATTGGGCTTCACCAACGATAAACGAGGCTCGGCGTCCCACAGTGGGACCCACCGTCTCATCTGTGGGACTGTGGGGACTCTAATCGTGGGATTCGATTTCCATGGATTATGGATTTCCTGGTGCATTTTTTTTCATTCTTCAAATCAAGATATATCTACTGTGTTCTGCATCAAATTTCATCGGCTTTACGGAGCTTACACTCTCACTTCATATATACTCGAAGCTTGAAACTATGGAAACTTCCACCATTAGCAGCGCTGGAATTACAGACTTGGGCCAGCTGCTCTCATCGATGTCTCCGCGTCTCTTAGAGGGCGAATACGTGTTCGTCTCTTTGCCATACTCGACATCTTCGCCGCCATCGATACAAATCATATCAGCTGAAGGCCCCTCTAGCACCAGTACTAATGATAGTGCCGCCAAGTTAGAGGTCTTCGAGACATGCCTCATGAGCTTTCAAGAAAGGGAGGGATGGAGCTTCCTCCTGCCCCTTGCCTACGCCAAAAGCAAAGGCTATTCATACGATGGCGTATTCAAGGGAATCACTCTAGACGTGCATAGCTCTCTCGAAGCGGTGGGTCTCACAGCTGCTGTCAGTACTGCCCTGGCTACAGCTGGGCTTAGTGCGAACGTTATTGCTGCAACGCATCACGATCACGTCTTCGTCGGCGCTGCGGATGCGGATGCCGCGCTAGCTGTTCTAGCTGGCGTTTCCCAGCTAGAACAAACTATGCGACGATAAGGCGTAATACATTTTTGCATATTTCATACTTCGGTTTGCTATTTCTATTTTCTGTTGTGTGTGCTGCTTTGCTTGTGTTCTTCCGAACTAACGTTTTCGTGTGTGGTATATGTGTTGAAGAAAGAGGAATATAGTATGCCTGGCTCTTTTAAACTAAACACAAAACATAAAACAACACAGATAAACTCCAATTGACATGTCACGCCGTCTTATTGTATTTACACGAGCTGTGCATCACAAAAGCCCACTCCTTGCCTATCGTCAACTGACAATGGTGCCGCAGCCAGCCCCCTTGCATTCATACGGCAAGCTTGCATACTCAACCTTAGTACAGCATCCCCTAACTTGAGAGGCAGTGCTGGGTCTGTTTTATTCAAGGGCGACCACAATCTCTCACCTACAGCGCAAGCCTGAGGCCAGGATCTC
>JACKZZ010000035.1_pt1 | contig 13236 bp, 10 predicted proteins | sample 8027871 | NCBI WGS metagenome assembly JACKZZ01 (sample SAMN15724774, study PRJNA655200) | protist metagenome | isolation source: fluorescence activated cell sorting (FACS) single amplified genomes of... | place: USA: West Boothbay Harbor, Gulf of Maine | collected 2000-07-19
ATGCATCATCCATATGACTGATTTAATGACTCATCCATGATATTTCGTGGTGCAGCAGCACCGCCACACCGTGGGCTGCAACGCGGAACACGTTAGACATCACGGGCACGCTGGTGCGTGATGAACTTGGAATTTCGTCCTTTTGCCCCGAATTGGCATTTTTTTATCTCGGATCACATCATGTCTAATAAGTAATCTTTATTAAACGAGCAATCAGGATTAGTCTTCGCACTGCATTGTGTGATTAAGTGCTAAGATAAAAACTTTTGAATTCGTTCTGAATTACAAAAAACTGTGGCAGAATACATATTATGTAGGTGCCATGAATTCCGAACTCTTATGTCTTCATGGATGTCGCCCACTATTTAAAAATCAAAACGTTAACAACAAGTCATTCCAAGTCCGATCAAAAGCAAACACCTCTACAGTTTGAGACAACCACTCCATTTTGTGAAATTTGGCAAGGGTCTCAAACGCGCGCAGTGATGTTTGGAAGTTAGTGACGTTCCCACTAACAGTGGCCAGCTCGAATTTGCCTACAACAAAAAGATCCATCCCGATTCAAATAATGTGAATTGCGAAGATTCGATGTTTTCGTGTACCGCTGCATTCACAGTACGACTTCATGCTCGATTCTTTCACTCGCTTGCATCGGGTACATTGCAAGTCTTGAACCTGGTAGCCGACTGATTTCTTGCAAACTATTTCAACCAAGGCTGCTTCGATCATCCCTAAAGCGACAAAAAATTGGCGGAGAGTTTCGAATGAATTGACAGGCAAATCAAGACCTTTGCGATAGGGTTGGCGGCAAACGGCACAGGCCCATTGCTTGGAATCGGTATCAATCAAATCTGGTCAACAAATAACAAAACTGAACCCGATAAACCAAGTTCTAGCAAAGCTTCTTTACTCACCTGGGTCTCGGGCAAGGTCCAGATCACGACAATCGTTGCAGTAAGAACTGAAACAATTGCAAAGCGCCACGGTCAATAAACAATGAAAAAGAAAATTTCAACATCAAGGAAGAACGGAGCCAGACCAAATCACGTCTGGGAGAATGAATGACAAACACGGATCGGTAAATTTTGCTTCCTTGCTGAAGGCTCTTACCTGTTCGAGGATTTTTTTATAGATTTTTAAACGAGAGGGGGTGGTGGGTCAGACCACGAGATGTGATCAACATAGGGATAGAGAGCACGCATGTGTGAGTGGTCAGACAAGAAGACAGAACAGATTAATACATCGAGCATTCGCATCAAATTCCCTCTCAACCGTGCCACTTCTATAATTCGTAAGGAGCAAATATAAGTGTGAAAATTTATCAAGCGATCATGCTGCCAGATTTACCTGCTTCAACGGACTTATCCAAAGACATAACACGCATGACCATTTTGACGAACTCAAGAGCAGGACTGTGCATGACAAGATGTGATCCTGCTCGTCTTGGAAACTCACTGCTAGATTCAGTAGGCGATTTGGCGTCCCCACTTATGACAATGGACACGGTGAAAATACTGTTCCAGAGCACATAATCGAAAAGAAGAGACAAACCTTAGATATACTTGGAGATCCTTCGTTATTTTGAAAAGCTTTCTTGAAAGATCAGTGCCGACAAGTTTGGATGTGAATTCTGTTACGACTTGCTCTCTGCGAGGTGAAGCAGCAAAGAATGTCGACAAAAAACGTAAAAGTGAGATAAAAAGCAGCGTACAAGGTTTGCGACGCTTCGTAGCCATTTTCAAACCCATCATGGCCAGATGCAACGGATGCTTCTCGATGCTTCGCCTCGTCCTGCCAAAACAGTAAATGTTCAAATTCTCGACGGTTGCAGAAAGGTGGATAGTTTCACCACGGCTTTTTTGTAAGGCAACAAGCAGAACTCGCCGATAATAGCAACAAAGTATCTGGAATTCAAACAGATATTGAGATTGGATGTTTAAGTTTGGAAATCTTTTGTAGTACTCCTGTGCTATTTCCGGAAGATATTCAGAGATATTCCACTGAGAATGGACCTTGAAAGTTGAAAAATATGTTTTTGAAAGTAATGAAAACTAGAAACATTAGCAACAAACCTCAATAGATTCTTCTTCGAAATCTTGGTTTTGCTCTCCCAAAGATTCTTTTTCTGGGCAGGGTGATTGTTGTGGGTCTCAAACTCAAAAACAAGAGCAATAAGATTAGGAACCTCTTTGAACTAGCCCTCCATAATTAGCTTGATCAAGGAACAGCAAGGTTTCCCACATCATGGTTGGTACCATTTCAAGCCAACTAAATAGAGCTTTAGATTGTAGTGTCTGTGCCAAATACTGCATGTAAGCCAGTCCTCGGGCCACGGATGGCTTATTGGTGCAAACGATGACCTTCAAGAAATGTGTTGGCGATAAGAAAACGTGGCTTAATTTAAAATGTTTGGTTGGACAACCCGCGAAAAGTCCGCATACACAACATCCGATCCAAGCTTCCGAAAGCGAGAAAGCAACTGCATGAATACTTTTTTCATCATGGTGTGTACCATTCTGTGAAAAATGTGGGTCAGTATCGACGCCAATTTCATAATTTTACAACTACCTGTGCAGTGAAGGCTCATGCAGCTTCGAAGAAGAAGAAGACAGCCATCGATAAAAGTGTCTGATTACAAATACAATTGTTTTTGTTACTGGCACATCTTAATGGATGCTGAATACTACTAACCCCACAAGCATGTCTGCGTCCTCGTTGCTCGTTGCGACAACGTCCGTCACCTGAGTTTGTAGAGTATTCATAATCACAGCAACTGATGAAAACAGCAATAGACAACCCAGTTGTTAACGCAGTTTTTCAGCACCAGAAATGCGTCCCTGCACTCGTAGCTGCCTCGCTCAAGAGAGCTGGCTTCTTCTATAAAACAAATTCTCAAAATTTCCATCATGCATCCAAGATATCGAGTAATCGCACCACCAAGGTCTGAGCTACTTTGCATTCCCAAACCTCCCTCCAACTCTTCGACCAAAGAACTCTTGAGCATAGTATTAACTGCGAGCCTTTGCAGTTCCAACTCAACACACACCTGCCAGCAAAGTATTAACCCTCAGATGCGGTGTCGATAAGCAAAATAGATTGAAATTCAGGGCACTTGCCTTGCGGTAACAGCCTGGTTGTCTCACTTCAGGATTGGAAAAATCTTCAGGATTGGAAAATTAATGAATAATAATCACGAAGTTTTTAGGGTTCAGAACGATTAAGGGCCATGCAATTGGAAGAAAAGTTGTTTTAAAACACACACATCCACAAGCATACATGCACACACACACAAGAAATGACATACAAGCGTGCGAAACTCTTACCAGCGAGAAAATAATTTTCATCTTCCTCAAAACCACCTAAGTCTGGACGAGGTGAATCTGAAAGATGATCAAGTGGTTATCAATCGACGTATCAATTCGACTACACTGAAATTGCCAACCTGACATCCACAAGAGATGGCCACTATATTTCAATGCTCGGGCAAAAAATACGTCGGCAATGAACGAAGGAAAATCCTACAAGCATCTTTATAAAAGGTTTTGATATCCGAAAATTCTGCCAAATCACTTACAGGCTCCAGATTGCCGATTGGTAGATGCGCATACGAACACGTGCGCACTGTTTGATTGAACCACTGTTCGCTTTGCAGATACCGCTAGAGATTTCGTGGAAAGAGAAAAAATTTAAAAAGCGTAGTTTCTTGTTGTGTTTATATTACAGACCTGCAGCATTCGCTTTGCAGCAAACGCAAACCACTTATGCTCTGGATACTGATTGTCTATGTCCTGCAGACGGCGTATTAAGTCAGCGCAATATCCACTAAAAAACAACTTGGTCAAACCGTTGAGGGAATTGAAATAAGCGGCATTGCACTGCGAATATTCGGCATTCGTTGATACCTGAAAAAGAAAAATAATTACAAGAGGAGTTCGGAACCCAAATATTGGCAAAGTCATTGACATCTCTGAGGTTGATTCAACGCACTGTGCCAATATCTGAACAATTAGATTTCACAGTATATCAAAAAGGAGAACATTTTTTAAAGTGCAAGCTTGCAAACCAGGTGAGGTAATGATGACTGGGTAGAAAGCTGGGTGAGGTAATCGCGAAGCAGGCGATACCCAGACGACACATCTTTCGCTTGCCTAGAATTGAGTCCAAAGATTGTGTCAGTGGGGGGAGTAAATTATAAATTAGAGTTGATTCAAACAACCTCAGTACAAAGGACGACTCCGCAGGTTCGTTTACATTTTGTGCTTTTGCGCATCTGCCAAAAAACGATCAGTGGGTAATAGAAAAACTGGAAGCATGCAATTTATTCACGTGCCTTGATAAAAGAGCTTTCAAATTTACAGGCTCCACCATCGAACCTGCATAATCGGGCATGAACACACTTTGACTAGCTAGGATGTAAGAAACGAACCTGGTGGTGATATTACAATCACCAATACTTGTGGTGAACCTTCGACGAAGACACCAAATATTCCTCGGGACTGTTTAGACAGATCTCGACTGTGGTAGACAAAGATCTTTCGGCACGATACATTCGCCAAGTAAGGACCTGTATTAGTGTCAAGTGGACAGTTTAGTGAGCCTTCACCAAGAACCCAAACGAAGGCTTGGTGTGCATGCAAATAATACATTCTGTTGTCGTTTTGTATTGAAGCTGTGACAGGTTGAATTCATTCGATGTACTGGAAATCAGTGAGAAGATTACATGAGACAAATTTAAAACTATCAAGAAAAAGAAAAACAGAGAACCTGTTTTGCACAAGCTTGCAGCAACATCCAACTTCCATAAGCAACTTGAACAACAGTGGCACCTAGTTTCGACCGTATGAGAGAAGAATTCAATGGTTGGATTCTCGGAGAATCAAATACCTTCGTTTCGTACACCCCTTCGACTGCAGGCATATTGAGAAATGTCTTGAGGTCCCCTTCTTCTTTCTAATAACCAAGTTGATTATTAATGACCGATGGGTGGCGAATTTTAGAGAACTATCTGACCACAAACGCGGATTCCGACATCTCGACTTCATACAGGTGCAGACGTGGTCGACCCCGAGGAAGAATTCTCTCCACCTAAAACAATGCAAGGTTCGTACTTTTTGAAACGTAGAAGTAACAACATTAATGTTTCTACTTTCTTTCCACAATCCGCTGGTAGGACCCCTTGCTCTTTAACATTAAAGTATACAACCCGAGGAACTAGACGTCAAACAGATTCAGGCCACCACCCCAAAAAAATCCATGAAAAGGCATACCAACAACCCGGATAGATTGTAATGTATTGCTATCAAGAAAAACCCACAAACGAAAACAGCCAGGCATGTTTTCTTCTTCGACGACTTGTACAACCTGCCAGTAACTGGACAAAGGCACGGCGATTAGGAGAGACAACAAAATTGCAGGCATGCATCGAAAATCTCACTTAAATCGAATGGCTCGATTCGCCTCTCGAAAATAACCTATGTCAAATTCAATATTACGGTGCAGTGTTGTAGGAGCAAAGCTGAATATTGAAGCACCACTTAACCCATCGCGAATGCTGGCTCGAGTACGTTTCACACCTGACAGCAGAATTCGATCATTAATTGGGTTTTGGATCCAAAAAAAAAAAAACCTTTTTCGCTCCCGACATTGTTGTGCGAATGTGCTAAATTTTCCATCCTAGAAAGGAAATGGTTTTGATAAACTTCTTCGAAAGTGAATCGAATCTGTCAAGAAATTTACATGATTCGGTCCTGTTTCTTCTTTTCGCGAAGTTTCTTCCACTGCTCTTTTTGATACCTGCAAATGAAAAGATGCTTGCGAGTTGCAGCACAAGGAATAGACACAAAAAGGACTGAAAACCTTAGCCAAGCAGTGTAGTCGTCTGCAGGGTCTGGAATGGAGTTTTTGTCGTCGACGGAAATTGTTGCATCTTCTTTAGATGGTGCAATTATTTCCTCCGATTTCGAATTATTCAAGTCCAAAGTTCTACTAAAGTCCAAAGTAGACGGGGGTTCAGGTCCCGACGAATCCAACGGAACATTGTCCTCGACTAGGGAGTCAAATGCAAATTCATCTTCTGGCTCATTAAGGTCCCGCTTGTATCGAATGACACGAGCCGTCTGACATTAAAAAATGTTTGAGAAATTCCTCCTGCCCTGGATGATAAGAGAATTGCCGAGAGTGAGCACTTGCACCTTGAGAGGACTTCGAATGCGGTGTTTTGAGGGAGATGTTTGAGAAACAAGAGAATTGCTAAAAATGTCTTCAACATCCACCGTATTTATAGGAAGGTCTGGAAGCACGACAAATCGAAACAAGACAACAAGACAACAGTCGATATTAAGAAAACAAAAAGAATAAGTATGAGCCAAGAGACCTTGACTTGATGCAACTTGTTGTGTGAAAAATCCCGTTATCTTGTTTTGTTTGTGCGACGCATCTCTCTCCCTTATCTAACAAAATATCCAATAAGTTAGTTTCGTCAAGACAGTTTTTGTCAAGACAGTTCATGGAGATGCACTACCTTCTTTCCAAGCCAGTCCGGGTGCGGTACACGCAATACCGGGTTTGAAATACGTTGAAAGGCAGCAGGAATAGTGATAATCTTTTGGATGGCACTTGCAAGGCGACCAATGTAATACTCCCAGTCAAGCATGGAACTACAAGACCGTATGCGACATGAAAGAACAGGGGAATCGAAAGGCTGTTGGGAATTCTTAGTTCATACCGGATGTCAAAATCGTCCATGGCCGCATCCTTCAACCATTTTCTGGTACAATAATGACAAATAGGTGGAGCAAGAAGATGCAAGACTATTGGATCAATCCGGGTTTAAGTACCGCAAGTAGTGTTTCTTTACAGCTTCTTCGGCTTGGAAAATTGCAACAGGTACTGCGCGATCGCTTACAGAAGCTCCCGGAGGCTGCCAAAAAAAAGAAAAATGCAATATTTTCTTAATTCAAAAGCTCGAGATGTTGCTACCTTGGTGGCAATGATGAATCGACAGTTTAACCCTTTATCTTTGACCATGTCTTCACCGAGGAATTGACCTAAGCGTTTCGCACAAGTAATTGCGGTGCTTCGAGATCCCTAAAGAATATCAAAATTCGTTGATGCCACAGAAAAGGGTTTCATTTTGCAGATGCGGCACCTCGTAATCTGCTAATTTTTCTCTCATGTTCTTGCTTTCCCCAATAAGTTCGAAAAGATCGTCATCCTCCAAATCCCTGTGCAGATGGTGTCGGGGAAGGCGCCGAATAGTGAGCAATTGATACACAAACCAACAAAATAAATGGTCTCACCTTCCTTGGGAATACATGACATCAAGCCAATGATTTGCTATTGCCGCCACTGCGTCGTAGCACTCTTGTAATGTTTTCCCATCAAGAAATGCCTAAATAAAAAATGGCTCTCAGTCCGACTCAAAGATCACATCAGATCCAGGCTGACCTTAAAAACTCCTCCTTGAAATATTTTGATAAGCTTCAACTCACCTGGACAAAAAAAATAGTTCGCTCAGTTGAAAAGGTGCATCCCGTATGCTTAATCTTTAAAAACCTCGGCGTTTGATCTCGAACCCTTTTAGTTCTGCCAGGGAGCCATCGTGGTTGAATACTGCATATCTGATTTATAGATGATGAATACGGATTCTTCGTGTGCGGAATGCTGAATTTAGGTACCTCTTCTTGATGTTTTCGCCTTCGCTTTTGGATGCGGGTAGAACCATTGCACGATAGGGTCCATCGACTTCGAAGGCGATGGTACACTCGCGAGACGTTTTGTATTTTTTTGTCTTGTTATCAACGAGCTCTTGATACCTAAGGATTTGATTTTGTATTTTTAAAATCGAGCACAATAAGATTCTCCAGGAGTTCTTACTGTGGGTTGTGGAAATTATCGTCCGTCTAAATGTGCGAGCAAAAACGTTACAATGTTTAAAGAGAAGCAAATCAAAATTAGTAAGGACCATTTTATTTAGGACTGCACACGAGTAGGACACAGCCAGTTTTTTGCCTAAAGCCAATAAACTTGACTGAAGAGAAGTTTGTTCAACGAAAAGCAACAAAATTTGAGCACCATTCTTGAAGTTGACTTGGTAATTTTCTGGGAATGTTGAAGGGAGGCAGCACCTGGAAGCAAAACGGCAGATGATCAGGTTCAACGCCAAACAAGAAAGCATCTAGTTACCAAATGCCATCGGTATCAAGTTCAAGGGGTCTTCCGACATCCTCGACAAGCATTCTAGCCTACAAGACTCGTGAAATCACAAGATCTGTCCAACACAGGACAAAAGGGGATAAAAATTCACTTGTTTAATGATTTCTGCCCCAGTTGCAGTGACTATTCCTGAAAAAGGGACCATAGGTTTTTAAGCATCTAAGCTGATCAGAAGCTACCTGTCAGCAAAAAATGTATCACAAACCTGCCATTTCAATTGACTGCCACCTCGCGCCTTTGCGCATGACGTATCCATAAAATGAGTTGAGGATGCACTTGTGTGCCAGCTGCATCGAATCGTATGTCTGAACAAGATCCTACTCAATAAATTTTAAAACGGTTGAATTTCCCATTTTTATAACAAAACGACTGATAAGGACCTTGCATTTGGCAAGCTCGACTGCATCGGAAGCTGCCTTGGCATTGGCATTCCATTTTTTCACCAGAGCCTGTCATTGCACGGCAAGGTGTTGGACATATAACAACAGCACTGTTATTTTTCGACCTTGTAGTCGTAACGCCGATCACGGAAGCTCCTAACGGTATTTACATAGAATGGATTTTCTCTTTGGCATACAATATCTGATCGTTCTTGAACTGTCTCCACTGTTTGCTTTTTATAAACCTACAGTAACAAGGCAATTAGTCAATCCAATTTTTGTTGGGAGATATCAACTTACTTTTTGACTGTAATCTTTGACTCGCTTTTTAACAAGGACACTCTGCGCAGGCAAAATGACAGGGCATAGAAAATGGTTGGAAACGAGAGGAGAGTTTGAGTTGCGCGCTCCGCGGACAGAAAACTAACTTGTTGCGCGGGGTCCAGGTCGCTAAAAGCCTTTTGCTGCTCCCAAGGTTTGAAGTACAGCTTGCGGCCGTAGTTGCTCGAGTTGACTGCAGCCGCATCATCTCTTTTGACAGGCTCAGCGGCCAATTGTGACCGCAGCGCGTTATGTTCTGATCTACTAGCTGGAAAATATTTGCCGCGCCAGTGCCATTCCATAGGTCTAAACAGGATGAAATTGAAGACAGTAAATTTCCCAAAAGTCTAAAATAAGAAGCTGATTTGGATACCGTTGGCAGGTTTTTCCAGGCCTGTTGAAGTCGCATGCGGCACATGCGGCTGAGTCCACGATTGCCTGTCCAGGAAAAAAAAGCTCGGTTAGTGTGCACCGACTTAAAAGAGTCCACTGCAGCAACCATCGGCTGTAGTCGGTTCGTTAGAATTATATTTGGATACCTATTTACAATATTTAAAGAGGAAATGAGATTCCATTAGATTAAGAAATAGCTTCAAAAATTGGTACATTGCGGACACATCGAGGTGGTAAATCAAAGGCAAAGTCTCAATGTTAGGTTTGTCTCGGAGGGAAACTAATTTTGCAATAATGTCAGCACGAATCTACCAACAACAAAATGACAACTTAGATAAATTAATTGTATTTCATTTTGGCTTTCGATCTCGAAACCTCTTCCAAGTTCTCAGCATCTTCGATTTTCTTTTGTCCCTCTTCCACGATGGCGAAGTGCAGGACATTATCAACGTCGTCAATTAACTTTGCAACACAATATGAGGTGACATTTTATGTGCTGATACAAGAGCATAAAGTGTGAGGTTACTTGTTGCATTCTTTCAGGTTTGCATCGAAACTTCAAAGCGAGATCGGACCTTAAGAACTAAAAATGTTACGATATATTTTTCACGTATCTTCATACTTCAAAGACCTGAACACTCCACTTTCAAGACACTCAACATGTCCTCCAATGTATGTTTCGCTCTCCAAAAGATGCCCCTGCCGGGTTTTACATTTGAAGCAAATCTAAATATAAGAAATCTACACAAGACGCGAAAAACGGCGAACCTTGAAAAATTTTGTGTGCTCACTTTCCTTCTTGTTTGGGCACACAATGCCTTTCTCGAATGCTTTGACCATTAATAAGCTTTCGCATAGAGTCCCAGAACCCTTGCGAAGAACATCAGCTGAAAAAGAAAAATCGGAATTGGTTCTAGCCAGGAAATATAATATAAGTCATCAGAAATTTACCAGGCGGCATCGGGATGACAGTGCACAGCGCAAATATGAATGCATGCACGTATTTCGAATACAAATAGTATGTCGCAACAGCATCAGAAACTGCAGCGAAAAAAGTGCTCAGGAAAGGTCCGTCCAAGAGAAATAAATTTGAGACCTGAGTATGCAGCAAGAGTCTGAGGCTGCTCACTCGCAAACGGAAGCATGTCCTCTGGATCCAATTCCTGCAAGATTCGAAATGTTGTGTGGGGAAACGCTACAAAGCCGCTTGCAATGGACATAAACTTACCAGTGGATCATAATTCAGTTTGGCCTTGGTCACAGCTTTGAGACCCTTATAAGTGTGTATGTTAGAGTATGTGCTGAATGTGGGGGGGGAGGGGGGCAGAACAACAGACAACAAGCGGCGAAAACAAAACAGTGGTAAGAAGTAAGGTCTCCGACCTGGGACCCTTGCGGAAGATACGAGTCTCGTTTTACCCACGCAAATGCATCTAGATGCACAGACCAGCGACCCTAGAATTACACCAAGAAAATAGCAGTTGAGAACATCGGTGTGTTAGAAATGCAGCTTACCATATATTCGCCACTCCTGTTGACCCAAATTCCTATCTCCTTCATCATGTCAATTCCTGGGGAGCAAATAATGTGTCTGTTACAGAGGAAAAGTCGTAGCGTGCAGCATCTTATCCGCAATGCTACCATGGTGAGAACAGCGAGTTTCCACGAAAGGCCAGTCGAAGAAATCACCTACACAAAATGTTGCAGGGTTTCAACCGGCTAGGACTGTTGTGAACTCGCCTCTAACGTACCGTTGTAAGTGACGAAAATAAGAGGTTTTGTTTCTTTGATGTGTTCGATAAAACTGTGGGAAAATAAGGGGTAATAATGCGCAAGTCATATATTAGCGGAAGGGTTGAACCGCAGTAAAAGTTGTTTCTCATTCGACTCGTTGAATACTGCGTAAAAAAAGGGTGAAGTCAGCTGTGACTCGTGACGGATATCAGAATTGAATAACTGGCAAATGTACCTTCGAAGGGCCCAGGGTAGTCTGGCTTCGGTGTGTATTCGAAATCATCAATATCTTCGCTCACAATCTTGGAGACAAAAAAAATGTCAGAAAGCGGAACCTCGAAGATAGTATATTTTATCAAGAATATCACCTCTCTGTTCACTATTAAATAGCCTTCGCTGTCGAGCATGTACGAAATCATCATGACTTGATCAATTTCGGCGTTTGGGAACTTCAACGGAAGCTTTGTTGTCTGGAAAACAAGTATTCAGCAAAAATAATAAAAGATTGCGTCTAAGAAAATGTGACCTCGATATCAAATGCCATGGTTCGCATCAAGGGTCGTTGCTGCAAGTCGTCTCTTGGTTCAAGAATACACCTGGGCAATATTGTAAATGAGACGGATATTCAGCTTTACGAATGATAACCCCAATGAGTGAGTACCCAGAAGATCCTGTCACTGAGTGCACTGTGTACCATTTACCCACCCGAAGCCCAGTGTCGATGGCGACTAAAATTACGGCATATGCATTGAGACACAAATGTCGCACCAAATTCAATTTAGGCAGGCCCAGGCCCAGGTACCTCTTTGATTATACACCACGTCGTATTCCCTTATCTCCGCAAGGCACGAGAATATCTGGTGAAAAAGTCGAATCACAGAAAAATGACATAACTATTACAAATTCAAATGATTAAATATTACATTGTTTCCGTAGTTGTTTCGGCCCATGTCTTCATCCGATGGGTTCATTTTGTCCAAGTATGCATCCAAAGCTTCTTGCTCCTCAACATTTTTTTTTATTATTGGTTGTAGAACCTTAAGGCAAACCGAAAGGGGAAATGAGATCGTTCCCTTCAAGTCAAACCGTGTCGGGGTGTACCTTCCTCACTTGCACGAGCCCCTAGTACATTATCCAGACAACAAAGGGGAGGGAGGGAATAAAAAACATGTTTAAAAATGAAAAAGGATGAAATTTAATGCTTACTTCTATGGTGTAAAAGTTAATTTTCATAAAATTTTTCTTCGGTTTTGCCAGATGATTTAACTGTTTCAAAGGTGTTTGTCAAATAATTGTGACAAGGTTGTTCCAAATTTTTCACCATATCAAGATCTTCCTTCTCAATCATCTCCACAGATTTGATCATGCCTTCAAATCTACCCAGTACGAGAGGGAAAGTTTGCCAAGAATCAGGAGACAAATAGAAATACAGGCATGCCGATAGGGGTGGTGACAAAACATTCAGAAATTAATTGATTGTAAAAACAGTACCTTCGCATAAGATATGATTCCATTTCTTGGTATGTGCTGCTGACAACGTCCTCAGGGCACTTGATGAAGACCAAAAAGTAGGGGTCAAACAGGAAAGAAGCTTTGAAAGTCGATCCATCGTAATCGACAAAATAATAATCGATTGCGGTCATTTCTGTTCCGTCTTCAGCATTTACTGACGTCTGTTTGAAGTTGAAACATAGCTGTGATAATTTTCAAGATACAAGGTACAGCAGCGAACAACCGTTCGCATGTTAAAGCAAAATCCAACTTTTGAACCAGGTCCTCTAAATCGTTCGAACCCAAACTTGGCCTATTGAGCAAACATCAATGAAACATTACTAAAGAGCGGGTGAAAACAGCAAGCATATCCTACATCTAACTCATCTTCCTCTTTGCGAAGGACAGCATTTTCTTTCTCCTAAATAAAAATGTGGGTCGATCAGATATTTGCGTTACTGCGTACAGCAAGACAAGCACCTTTGCTAGCAAGCTTGCTTTGATTTTGTCCCAATCACTGCGATCGTTTATGTTTTTCGCGTAATTACCTGGATTTTTTTTGAAGGGGCCATGTTGAAGGAGGCAAAAATCGTGTAAATCATGTGCGCTCGGAAGGGTAGAGGGGCGTGCCATGTAGGGGACCTTGGCGCTTCTCTACGCGACGAAACCGTCCGCCCCCTTTGCTCGACATGACGACTAATAA
>JACKZZ010013056.1_pt1 | contig 13231 bp, 8 predicted proteins | sample 8027871 | NCBI WGS metagenome assembly JACKZZ01 (sample SAMN15724774, study PRJNA655200) | protist metagenome | isolation source: fluorescence activated cell sorting (FACS) single amplified genomes of... | place: USA: West Boothbay Harbor, Gulf of Maine | collected 2000-07-19
AGATGGTACAGAAGATTGAAGGCAACCTACGTGACAGCCTCAAGGCCATGGGCCACGACATCAATAAGTTTCGCATTGGCGGCCACGATCGCGGCACGTACGAGCGATTCTACAAAGTGGAGCCTGCTCGGTATATGTCAAAGCCGCAGTTTTTGACGGGAATGCGCCGAGCATTTGGAGACGATCTCGTCAAGTCACACAAAGCTCTGAGCAAGCTGTACGACTCCTTTGACCCAGAACATGTCGGGGAAATGGATTGGCGCGCGTTTCTCTTCCTTTTGACCATGTTCATGCAACCGCATGATACATGCTTTACACATTTGAGATGGGCATTTGCCATTTACAGTAGCATTGGCTCCTTGGATTTCGAGGAATGTCCTGAGAAGATGAGCATCGGTGAGATTAAAGACATGATCGTTGTACCCACAGTCATGCGCTTTCGTAAGGACATTAAGAAGCTCGTGGAAGACAGCTGGCTCGAGCTCTCATCTCGAGATCTTGAAGCAGAAACAATCACAACTGCGCATGGTGACAACGCTATTGACAAGATTAAAATATCATACAAGCTCTTCGAGAAGCTGTTCAAAAACACGAACCTCAAGTTTCTTATGGAAGTAGTCCGTACTTTCGGTTCCAAGGACTCTCGCCCTTGGCAGTATCGCATAGAAACTGATTTCTACCATCAATCGCTCACATTGGTTATGAAGAAAATTCGGCGTGAAATCCGCAATGATAATGAGGCAGATATCTTCCTTGCAAACGTGGCGATTCGTGTGCTCCAGTTCCACTTTGGGTGCATTGTCTCTTACGTTGCAAGGCGTGTGAAGGTGCGAAAGATGATATTACTTTGTAGCGTGAGATGGAGAAATGAAAACGTCGCATCTTTCTTTGATAAATGGCGATATGCTGTTTTGGTAAATAGCATTGTGAAGCAGATGCAGCGAATTGTTCGTGGTTTCAATGCTCGACGTAGAGGTAAATTGATAAAACGTATCCAAAACCGTGTTGTCAAGGTGCAGGCTGGTGTGCGTCAGATCCGTAAGCGTATTGTATTCAGTGAATACAATAAGAAGCGTGTTTGGGCTGCAAAAGTTATCCAAAAGATTGTGCGAGGTAGATCTGCCCGCAGGAAAGTTTCCAGTCGCATCGAAGCAATGTACGATGTGGGGGTGCGTATCGTTGACAAGAAGCGTAAGAAGTTCTACGAAGCGCGTAGAGTCAAGGCTGCTTGGAAATTACAGATGCTTTGTCGGCGATTTCGTCTTAGATGTCGTGTTATTGAAAGAATCAATAATCGCTTGCGCCTCGAAGCTCTTGCAATGAAGATGGACCAAGATAAGGAGAAGCACAGAATCGAAAAAGAGCTTTACAAGAAAACTGTGGAAGAATGGTTTATTAAGCGCAAGGAAGAATATGATCTGACGGTCATGGTAGAAGGAGCATCTTCCGAGGGACGCAAGAAAATTATGGCTTATCGCACACGTCAGCGTGAAATAGAACGCTTGGAGCGTGAGGCGAAGAAGGAGGAGCTTCTCGAGAAACAAGAGGAGCAGAGAATTGAGATGTGGATCAAGAGCTGGGAGGAGAAAATTATCCGTAGAGTCAAAGAAAAAGGGGTCCAATGCAACCAGTGTCTGATTATGCCAGAAACACCGGAAGATGTGGAACTCGCTAAGATGCTCAGTAAGAAAATCAAGGCGCACGTGAAAGTAGTCCTGCGTAGAGCTGACAAGCAGAAGATACCAATGGAGATTCCAGAAGCACAAGATCTCGCGAAGATGGAGATGATTGATCAAGAGATGGAAAATGAGCGCGCACGAGCTAAACAGCAAATGCGTGATGAGGCGGAAGCTGGTCAGAAAGAATTGGAGGAGAAACATGCTCGTGACTGGGAGAAAGTTCTTGCGCAGAAAGACCGAAAACGTGCTTGGGGAATTCTTGTCATTGTCGGCTTCCTACGACAGGTCGTTGCTAGGAAAAAACTCCGAAAGATTGCATTCGAGCGTTATGAGAAGCACTTTGATGTTCCCTCGGCATCATACTTTTACGTTGATAAGCGCTCAGAAAAGCCTATGTGGACCAAGCCAAAGAGTCTTGACGCTTATGACATTCGCGGAGACCCAGGCTGGGTGGTCATGTTCGACCAGAATGGTGATATGTATTTCTATCAGCCGTCTTCATGGCGAATGCAATGGGATCCTCCATATGGTAGCGCCATTTGCATGAATTGTGAAAAGGAATTCGCATGTGTACGCTTCACCAAGGGTAAGCTCATGTACTGTGAGGGTTGTAGCAACACGCATGTGCAGAAGCTTCTAGATGAGGGACAAGCTTCGAAAGAGATTTATTTTAAGCCTTTCAAGGGTAACGTGGATGGTGCCGCGCACCAAGTGTTCTCTTATATTAAGGAAACGAACTGGTGGAAATATATGCTCGAAAATGATCCCACGCTGAAGTTATCACAATTAGACATTGAAGCTGAGGAGCGACTGAATAATGCTCGAAAGGGAATTGTCGGGGAACCCTGCACACGTTGCAAAGGTGAACCTGATGGTGACAAGGCTGCTACTAAGATTTGTGATCAATGCATCGAGTATTTCTGTGATAGTTGTTATGATGTAAAACACGCAGTCTCTCCATGGAGCAATCACACATTTGCAACTTACGAGCCTCCCAAGCCAAAAAAGCGAGCTGCTTCAAAGAAAAAACTTTCTGAAACAGAGAAGCTTGCGAAGGAGCAAGAAGATAAGGAACGAAGAGAAAATGCATCAAAGGGGGGAAAGCAGACAGAGACACGTGGGCGAAGCACTTCGCCAAAGAGGGCTGCAGCGGGTGAGGGTGGCGCCAAAAGCAAAAGTCCTGGCAAGAAGACAAAGAAAAAGAAGAAGGGGTCCAGTGGTCCCACTAAGAAGGGTAAGAGCAAATCTCCTGGTCCTAAAAAGGTCGTCAAAGGAAATTTACCATCGCCATCTAAAAAAGAAAACTCCAAGTCGAAATCTCCAGTTGCCAAAACGAAGGCAGACGCAAAAACAGCAACACCTCAGCAAAAGAATAATATAAGCGCGGAGAAGATCGCAGTGAGTGTGAATATAGCAGAGACGAAGATAAAGGAGGCATCGGTGAAAGAGTCTGCACCACTGAAAAAGTCCATTTCAGCGAAGTTAGATATTCCCATGAGTGCATCAGAGCAGCGTAAAGCGAATGTCAAAGCGAAAGCTACGACAAACGGAAGTGATATTGAAGCTTCCTCCTCTACAAAGGTTGCAACGTCAGAGCATAAGGAGAATTGAAGAAGAATTTAGTGACATTTTTATATATTTGAAACAAATGTGATTTGACATAGACTATGCACTTTTCCAGGGACTCATACCTGCCTTTTCCCGCAAAAAGGCGCGAAGCCGCGAAGGGAAGTCGTGCACATGCTTGTAAGAAGGGAAAAAGTTCACATCGATGACATACAGCTGCTCTGCGACCGAGACCGTTGCAGGGGAAACGATCAAATCGAAGCCAAAAAGAGATAGGCCAAATTCTAAACTTATTTCACCAGCTATCAGTGAAAACCTATCTTGCATTTCTGTACTGATTTCACTCTCACTGTTACAACTAGTTTTTGAAGAAAAATACGAAGAAGGAGAAATATGGATCGCATCAGCCTTTTTTTCCTTGCACTCAGAGTCGCCACAAACATCCCCACCACAGAAACACTCCGTAAAGCCCTCAATGGTTGGAAATGGCAGTCGGCTATCGTAGTGGATCGATTCTATGCCTTTCGACAAGAGTGACTCTTGCATGGAACACAAGTCTGGCAAACTCTGCCGCCGTGACGCCATGACAGCCCCACCAAGTACGTACACCTTGTAAAAAATGCCTGCGTGGTCGTGTACCTGCTGCATGAGGTACGGACGGGGCATCCGGCTAAATCCACTTGGAGAGAGGACTACTTCCAGCATATGTGACTCAGGCGTGCCACATGCAACTAGAGGCTTACAGATAACTGGAAACACCATGCATGCATTCCTCATTTCTGACAACAATGCACTCTCATCGGCACTTGCCATAGTGGTGGTGGTTGTGGCGGGAGCGTTGGCGGCTACTTCAGGCACGACCATGCATGCTGGTAAGTTAAATGGGCAGTCCTTTCCGAGGCGATCTTGAGCAGCACGCAGACACAAAAATGTGAGGTTTCGGTCCAATACTTTCCTAACACATTCCAAAGGATCCACCACTGGTGTGTGTGGGTGTTGTGACAGACACTCCTCAAATGTGCGCATCTTTGCAACACTTTGTTCAGACACTTGACCCATATCTTGTGTGAGTTTATGTAAGATCACGTCGTATCTCCCACCTTCTGTGAACTGAGAGAACGCCACACCTTCAGTAGAATCACTCTTATTGCCATCCTCATTCACATTCTCGCCTACGATAGTAGCTAGACCTCCTCCACACCAGCCAATGGGAGCCGAAGGGGGAACAGTTGTTGCATTTTCTACATCTCCAGATGATGACCTTACACCGATAGTGGTGGGCGCAGGAGTCGCAAATACAGTTGCTTGACGAAGCTTTTTCTTATTGAAGGCGTAGCCCACATGGCACACATTCTGTGAGTCGTGCATAAAGGATGGAACCTCTCGGGCAAGCCAGGAGGAGCAGGTATCCGGCATCGGTGCATCGAAAGCTTTATGGGCGCCTTCTTTTACCTCTTACTTACATACACACGGGCGTCTCGAGGGGCCTTTTGAGGGGAATTTGGGTGATTTTGGACAGTCCCACGAGGAAAGGGTCAGCACCTTGTTAACGCTGGTATTAACGTATATAGCCTTTTCCCGTGTTGTGGTTGCGAGCCTTGCTATTGTAGTTGACTGACTTACGTCGCCGAACCATTATCAAGCAATTTGACACGTGGGCTAGCTTATCGTCGAAACTGCAAGAAAAGGCAAAAACGTTTCTCAGATGAGAAGGTCCGGATCTATTAAAGACTGGGAACACTACTTAGTGATGTTAAAAAGAACATAAACAATCGCAGAACAAAGATCCAAAAAAGAGAAAACTAAAGGTCCCACAGTGGGCCTAGATCTTAACTAAGATCGGCAGATCGAAAACTACCTTTCCTCCTGAATGCTGTGATCGTATTAAAAAAGGGAAAATTATCATTTGAAATATTACCAGTCTTGATTTCGACGGGAGCTCACGAATGGCTACAACGGTGCGGTTAGAACTATATGTCCGGAGCTCACAAATGTGGCTACAACGGTACAGTTAGAATTGTATGTCCGGAGCTCACAAATGTGGCTACAACGGTACAATCAAGATTACTAGGCCAGGATTCTAGAAACGATTCCATGGTCAGTATATTTACATTGGGGCGTGGCAATAGGATTAATAATCAACTAATGCTGTTTATGCCCTACTTCAGCGTGACCTCTACCTTTGCACGTACGTGCAGTGATGGTTTGGTTCACTTGGAACTTCAACTTCTTAGTCTTATCAAGGATCTCCACGTGTTCTCTTTCAACAATACCATGGGCAGTTGGATGATAAGGTGCAGTAACCATGATTCGGTGCGAGATTCGAAGGTTTGTAGAATGTCTCTCAAACTTGGAGGAGTTTCCATTCACATTGCCTTCATCATGAAGGACTTCAGAATGCAGCTGTGCACAAGGCAGCAGCTACCAGATCTGCAACACCTGACCATAAGAAAAGCAAGAAATGGAAAGCCCAAGAAGACCACAGTGACTCCGTACAGAAAAGACCTGACGATTCCAAGATATTTACATTGCACAACACATGAGGAGCCCAACTACCCATATAACACCGAGGTCAGGAACCTAGGGGCACTATTCTCAATCACCAGATATTGCATCTCAGCAAAAATGCCATATCTTATGCGAGTAGTATCACTCGACATCTGGGAAACGGAATACGTAGACTGTCGCTTTTTATGCCAAAGTGTAGATGATATCACCAAGGCGCTGATTACCGAGTACGCAAACATCGAACAATTCAGAGAAAAGCTCACCGCCACGGAGAACTGGAACCTATGCGTGCACACAATAGTTCCCTTCAAGGAAGCAGCGCTGCTCAACGCCTGGTCACCAAACGTAGCCAAAATCATGAAAGGGGCTACCGATCTTTAAGAAGACGCCCCGTAGACGAATTGACGACACAGCCACCATCGCCGCCATCAAACTTGCGGCAACCCGGATCGCAGCGCGCATCAACACCCAAGACACTGGCTCCCTGATCAACCTCTCACCACGCCAAGTGATCGATCTCGGCATCAATCCCAAGAAAGGGCCACCCCTGCTACAGTTCCTAGAGCTACTCAAGAATGATGCAGGCATGATCCCCAACATTACGGATGAACTGAAAGGTACACAGCTTCACAGGAGGGCCGTACAGAACGTACTCATAGCAAACCAGTTGACCAACACGTTAGTGGGAGGACCCAACATCAGTTTAAAGGATAAGCAGAGCAACGCCAAGGTACGCGCCTTCGTCGCACAGCGAAACCCCTTATCAAACAGGTGGGTTAACCTCGTGCACTGATGCCCCAAAGACAGACGTCTCAGTGTAGCTGAAGTCAGAATAGCTGTTAAAACTATCAACAGATTGTGGAAGCCCTATGTGCGTCAATCTGTACAATACCGTTGAAGCCTATATGCGCCGGCTTAACTAATAACAGTACCGTTGAGTGCAAGTAATGCGCCGGTCAAAATATATAATATTTATGTCCTAGTTAGTATCTATCACAGAAGGAGGAAGGCAGGCAGTTTGTCTTCACTGTGGGACTTTGTTATGTTCTCACCTTCCATGTTGTTCTAGTTTTGTTTTATGTGTAATCCTAGCTAAGCAGTGTCCACTATCATATTATAGCCGGAACGTTCACAGTAGAAGGATGCAATTAGGAGATCACACTTATATTGTCCAGGACGTTAGTACTTTAATTTTGTAGAAACCCACTTTCCCCCCGTATGACCTCCCCGTACATATCCAAAGATAACACAAAATAATTCAAAATACAAATAAAATTCCACAAAAACTTAGCAGCTGCACACGCACATCAGTGATCAGATGTGATTCTCGTAGAGTGTTCGCCAGAGCAAGCCAAAATGACTGTCATTGAATCTCGCACTATTTGTAAATGTAAACGGCGCCTTGTTTGCCATGTTGGGAAGTGTATAATTCCCTTTTCCAATTTGAAGCTTCATTGCATTTGGGATGTAGTCATATGAATGCCAAAATGGCATTGCCAAGACTATAGGTGTTCTGCATAAAATACTTGCAAGATGGCTGAAACCAGAGGTGCCAGTGATGAGAATATCTGAAGCACACATGTCATCAAATGCTTGAAGGGCGTCTGTATCGCCAGCTGAAAAAGTAACATTATCAAGAGAAAGTTCTCTCTTTAAGTTCACAAATGTCCCATTGACATCTTGGATTGAAGCAGGCTCTCTCATACCCTCACAAAAAAGGTATACATGCATCCTGTCCTTACCAAGTTGCATCAGCTTTGATGAGAGCTGCTTCAAGACTGAGGTGTACGCCGATACAGCAACAATTCGAAGCTCTGCTTTTTTTCTATCATCCCCGACATAATTAAACAAATCGCCCCTGCGTATGTGAACAGAAACCGTGACGACATTCCTGTCTTGTTGCCGTTCTTTTCGTTTGACGACTAATTTCCGCACACCTTCGTTGTGATTAAAAAGTTGACGGTAAAGTGGGAGGTTAATATTCACACCTACACCACTAGGGGTTATATTTTTGATGGTAAATATCGCACAAGATACACTCTTATTTCTCGCGTCCGATATCTGATGTTCAATTGTTTCCGGTGATGACTCTATTTTCGTGCAGTGCCTATCTGTAGGAAGTGGCGACTTAAATAAGTCTCCAAAAAAATAGCCCTTGACCCTGGTTGCCTTCAAACCATGTGCTTCTGCTTGGAAGGTAAAATGCGGTGTCACGTTGTTTTGATGTGCAAGTGTCACCAAGTGGTTAAATGACATAAAGGCGTGCCCTAAACCAGCGTTTTGGTTTATTCCTTCAAGATAGAAGTGGGCTGATTTGTCATGAGTTTGGTTGAGCAGCCAATAAGGTCCCCAGCCCAAGTCACCATCGGCCTCGTGTGTTCCGTCGACTACTGCCGTAGCAGTCGCAGGTAATATTGTAATTACAAATACTAGAACTGCTAAAAACAGATTCACTCTCATAATAACCAGAGCTTTATTACTAATAGAGATTTGCTGGTGAAGGAAATTGACAGACATCATGAACAGAAAGCCCCGCGTATGATAATGAGTACCTCCAGTATTCACAGGTAACGTAGGTTGAGCCTAAGTAAGAACTCTTGATCCCGATTCTTAACGTGGATTGCAACCTTCCCCTTCGAAGATGGGTGTTAAAGTGGATGGTAATGAAAGTGTATGTTAGCCGGCAGAGAAGATAGAGAAAATTGGTTTTCCAAACCCATCAAACCAAGGGAGCCAGCTTTTCTGGGGCTGCAGGTGGATGGGAAAATGTAAAAAAATCCAATGGAAATGCCATTTTTCCCTCCCTTCAGCTTTATAAAGGTGATCGTGATCTCCTGGGTGCTATCCAAATAAATAGAAGTTTAAGTCAGTCCATTGCACAGTTTCGTCTTATGTTCCTAGTCTGAAGGGTCTTATTAGAATCGCGAATCGTGCTTTTTGATACAAAAGCACAGAGCTTCTCTTGCAGGATTTTACTTCGTTTGTGTAAGGAATTGAGGCGTTGTTCCGTAGTATTGAAGGAAAATAATACCTTCTACATGTGCGAATGCTTTGACGGCAAAACAGATGGCCCAGAATCAGAATTGCAGAAGAAGTTTGACACTGTCCCAGATGGTCTCAATCCACAGCAAAAGTTTACTTCTCAGCTGGTAAGCATATCCAAACAGATGCTGAGGAGTTCTTCGGCATTCGTCATACTACACTCAGTACAATCGTGGAAATGATGTATACTGACCTATATGCACTTTTCAAGCCTCTCCTAATGGGATCTTATTAGTTCTTTGCAGCGCGTACTGGTATGTACAGAGAAGCAATACTACAAGATCATATCAGTCGTGGTCACAACAACATCAACGAACGAGTTGCAAACATGGTAGGCTTTCTGGATGGTGGTCGATGGGGTACTACACGAAGAACAGGAGAAAATCCTGCCTTCATGAATATTGATGGAGTTAATCGAGATGAAATGTGGAATGAGAAGACGCGTTATTCCATGCGCGCGCAAATAATGCATCATTTTGGCATTGCAAACAATCCTTGTGGTTTCAATGCAGTTCTATACGCTGATAAAGGGTTCAGAAATGAGTTACATGTGACACCAGTGCACAAAAAAGCAGCTGGGCAAGCAGTGCTCGAGGAATGGAAGGCGGCTGAGAACAGTATGATGGTGCCTGTACGGCTGGCTGTGGAAAACGGCTTCAATGAAATTGCTCAGCGTTGTAAGTCCATCATGACGCCTGTATTGAACCACACAAAGGAAAACCATTTTGGGAAACGGTTTGCCATAGATGTGCTTCTGGTAAACTGCTCGACCTGTCTCTATGGAAGCCAAGTGTGAAAACACTTTAACCTACAAGCTCCTTCTTTAGCAATGTATGTGAACAAGCCAGATTTGCAATATTAGTAGCTTGTTTGTGTGATGTGATGTGATGTGATATGATGTGAGATGTGAGATGTGATGTGAGATGTGATGAAAGAGTAGAGTAGAGAAGAGTAGAAAAGGAAAAGAGAAGAGAAGAGAAGCTCATTTTCATTTGTTACACATACGTACAATTGTCAACATATCAACATCAGTTTCTACCTTTCACGCCCTCCATAACTAGGCGTCCTTCGATCTAGCGTTCTCAAAGCACTTAGAAACTTGTCTAAAGAGAACAGGCTTAAGACAAGTTTCCCAAATCGGATCACTCCATTCATAAGGCTTCAAATACTGTAACTGCAAGTGGACGTCATATATTCCCAACTTGTGTAACCACTCAAACATGTTCTTTTCAAGTTGCGAAGACTGGTAAGATGTGTGTTTTAAAAGCAGAGTTGCGATCTCACCTAGCGAATTTTGAGTGCCGAGAATAGGCCAAACTCAACGGGGAGGCCCAATGACGATGTGCATACATGCACTCTCTGAATAATCTTTCGTATTACGCATACTGATAGTAGGGCAATGATGAATTGTTCCATCGCAGAGGTGTCACACACCAATAAATAGATGATGGTATCTTGGCTGATGGGTCTATTTAGTCCATACACTTTGTACAACACACTTCACCTTCTCCCCCTACCGCTTACGATTCTTGAGCGCAGCCTTTTTGGGCGTAAACTGCCTTGCCTGCTCCGGGCTCTTGCTTGCCTGCAACGCCTTGACAGACTTGTTGTGGCTCACGGTCTGGTCACTGCCGAAGCGCACGCACTTGGGGCTCTTGCTGGCGATGCCGGCCTTGGTAGTGGGCGTGCCGGAGAGAGTGCCCTTGCTGCCCCCGTTGCTTGGGCTCTTGTCTCTGCCACTGCTACCCTTGGCGTCCAAATAATAACCCACACCCTGCTTGTCTTTCTTAAACACATAGCCAGTTTTGGCTCCGCAAAACTTCTGGGAGGCGATAAAGGAGGCGGAATCATTCTCCTTCTTCTTGACAGGAGTCTTTTCTTTCTTCTTCTCTTCAACAGTGACAGCTTCAAGCTTCCTCTTTTTGGAAGGAGTATCTTTCTTGGCAACGACAGGTTTCAGTGGTTCCGGCTTCACCTCTTCTTCCTCCTCAGAGGACTCAAACTCCAAGCCACCGTCTGCATCGGAATCCCAATCTTTGGAATCGTCTTCTTCTGAGTCTTTCTCCTCAGCGGCGGCTGCGACCACGGCAGCGACTTTCTTCATCTTGGCCGCACCGGCGTAGTCCTCATCCACGAACTGTACACCTGTAACCTTCTGGAACAGCTCGTGCACGCCGTACAGCCCTTCGCGCTGCAACTTTCCTAGGCCCGCCCCTGCCGCTGCATTCCACACCAGGCCCTGCAGAGCTTGTGAATCGTTGTTGAGAAACAGAATGGGCTCCTCCTCAACAATGAGCTGACAAGCTTTGCCCGAAGTTTTGCTTTTGCGGGGCTTTTTCGTCGCAGGTTCACCTTCAGTTCGCATAGGAGCTAGCTCGCGGCAGTAGGACGAGGCGAATGCTGAAAACACCTCCTGCAGCACGCGGTTGCGAAAGACGTGATCGCGCTCTGAGCAGGCGATTTTAAGCCAGGGTCCCATGAGTTGATGCAGTGCGGAGTCAGGGAGTGTCTTGATACCGTTTGAGTCTATAGTGAAGCCATCCACGTCTGCATCAACAGCATTAGCGTTAGCATTAGCATTGGCTTTTTTGGCTTTCTTCTTCGTAGCTTTGTCATTCATCAGGCAAGATGAGACATCCCGCACTTTGCATGCGCCGTTGTAGACCTCCTTAAGGAAGATGTCCGCCATGTGCATACGGGGACCATTGGGCGCTGTGTTCAGTACGATGGCGTCAATGTCTGCCAGGAAGGGAGACACTACTCCTGCTGCCCACTCCCGCTCCTTGAGATACACGACGATTTCTCGCAGCATGATGCGGATGCAGGAGTAGAATTTGTTGACACGGTGGTAATCCATGCTGCCCCATTCGCGCATGATGGTCTTGAAGAAGCAGCGAGCGAAGAGCTGAGCCTGCGCCTCGTCCTTGCAGATGTGCACTAGGGAGCACACTCTTTGGGAGACGTCGTCCTGCACAGCGGACTTGTCTGCAAGCCACAAGCAGTAGTACAGCGCCTTCCACAGCTTCATCATCTCCAGCTCCTCGTAGTGCTGCGTGGAGATGAGGTTGCGGAGCAGGCGCATGTGCTTGTCTCTCTTGGCCTTGTCTGGGTTGCCAAGAGCGTTGGCGAACTTTTGCTGCATCTGCTGATCGATTTCCGTCATGGCAATGAATGTCAAACGTTCCACGCGTGAGTGCGCAGGGGAATGCGCCTATAGTGCTAATTTTAGGTCCTGGCCTGGCGAGCCCCCAGGAAAGCCGCCCGTGCGTGACCGTACGGCCGCACGGCACGTAGGCAATCGAGATGGTTCGTCTCTGTAGAGTACCCAGATAACCTTAGTTATAACGCCACATTACCCCCTCTTTCTTATGCGACTTAAACACACCCTTGCCTCTTCCAAAAAATTTCAGTATGGTGGAAAGCACCTTCACTTTCGATTATCGATCCTAAAAACCACCTAGGATCGATAAGGAGCTCCAAGAGAAGCCGCAGAAGGGCCTGATATGGTCAGCGGACTGGTACGCCGCGCCATTAGGCATAGTCCTATAAAAGATTATTCAAAACCCGTTTTTCATGTGTTTTTAACTTAACTTACATAAAAGCTCACACGCCAAGTATCTTTTGCATACGTGTCACCCAATACGCTTAGGACATACCTTATTGCATCCATGTGTCTACGCGGAGGTCTCTCGTGCGGGCGCGTTGTTTTGCGACGAGCGGCCGCTGAATTTCACGGATTTCGTAAAGCTGAGCTTGCTTGGTCTGATTCGCCCTAGAAACGGAGGGGGGGGGGCTATGCGGCTGTGCTTCTTGTTGCTTACAGAGGTGTCGGCTACCTCTTCGCTGTTAGGAAGCGCTTACACCCTAGAAAAGGTGTCTAGCGTGTATTAATGGTAGAAACCCAGCGGCGTGCAGCAAAATACGCAGACCAACAATTGAAGCGCTCATAGCATCCAGTTTCAGGGAGCCTAATGTCTTTGCATCCCTCTACAAAATCATCGGAATCCGTACCGAATCAACAGCAGCGTACGGCAAAAGGTTCGAAATGCAGGAATTCACACAATAGCGATTGCAAATGTGTATGGCACGGCCCAGTGCCATACACTACTATTGCTACCATTATTCGTTGTCTTCATAGTCACAGGTTTTATCTCTGAATGGATCACTGCGATGCTATCGCCACCATCGCCCTTGGACTTCATGATTGTTTACATTCCCCACCACAATTCATAATTACCCCACCATCCTCAGTACACACCTTCGTCGAGTGTGGTTGTAGTTTAACATCTATCTCGGTAATTTCAGAAAACCACAGCCCATTTAAACGCAAGCACTCTCTCTTCACCTCTGAGGTTCGTATCCAGTTAGCATGCACTGCAACTGGATGTAATGCGAGGTCAGTTGCGAGGAAGACATTACCATTGGGAAATGCAGCA
>JACKZZ010011889.1_pt1 | contig 13225 bp, 5 predicted proteins | sample 8027871 | NCBI WGS metagenome assembly JACKZZ01 (sample SAMN15724774, study PRJNA655200) | protist metagenome | isolation source: fluorescence activated cell sorting (FACS) single amplified genomes of... | place: USA: West Boothbay Harbor, Gulf of Maine | collected 2000-07-19
TTTAAGTGTTGTGTAGTGGACAGCAGTGAAGTTAAAAGTTTAAAAATAATATAGAAGCAAAATCTACATACGTAAAATCAAAAGGAAAATATTTTTTAAAAAAATACGAAAGTACAAAGTTTACAACCCTCTTTATATAAAAATATATGATATGATGCATACGTATCATACTGATTATATTTTTTGTATTGTACAAAAATGTTCATTTTATGTATCTCATATGATATATATATATATGTGTGTGCATATATTATTTTAATAAACCCGTCTTCCTACACTAACTTCCATTTGTCATCCAAGCAGGCATATTTACCCCTCTGCCACGGCCTCTGCCACGTCCTGGTGGGGCAGCATTACCAGGAGACCTTGGTGGCATCATCCCACCTCTTGCTTGGTTCATCCTCCCCCGTCCCGGAAAACGTCTTGGTTGACGACCACCTCTTGGCTGCATTATCATCATTCCTCTTGGTGGGATAGCTCCAGTTGGACCAGTTCTTGGCGGACCAGGCATCATGCCTCTTGGTTGTATATTGCCCCTAGCATATTGTTGTGGTTGTTGTGGATAACGGTTGTTTCCAGGCGACATTTGCCATCCTCGACCCATAGTATTATTAGGACGGCGTTGGTGAATTGGTGGTGGTGGTTGAGTACTTTTAATGTTTTGTATTAATTGTAAAAAATATTTATGATGAAGCGATCCTGGTACTGCAAACAAATAATTTCTATCCTGTTGTGCTCGTGCGCGTAATTGGAACATCAGGTTAGGATTTAGTGCACACATGCGAGCATTATCCCTAATTAATTGTTGATGCCCAGAATTTACTGGCACTTGCTTGGCTTGATTAATCGCATTTGCCAGATTTGCAAGATCTGTTATACTGCCCATTGATGCGGATGCCGTGGATGCAGGTGTGCCAGTATTAGCTCTAGGGTTTTGATATCCCCTATTGTTTCGCTGCATCATCATCACTCTACTTTTACCAGGGCCAATAGAACCTGCCATTAGCCTTCCATTGCCCATCATATTGTTACGGTTCATAGACGTTGAATGAGAATGTGAACGACTGTTGCTTCGACTTCTTCCTCGCTGCTGACTTACGCTATGGCTATTGCTTCTACTGCTGCTGCTGCGATGTCGTCTATTACTTGTTGCAAAAAATAATCCAATCATATCGTTTTGGTAATCTTCTGGGATAAAGCCTTTATAATTTATAATTGTTTCACCATCATCTAAAAATTCAGTCAATATCAAGAATAAAATTTGATCCTTTACTTTAATATATGCAGCCGGTTTATCTTTCTTTAACACTGCTTTAATTTCATCAAGTGCATTATCATCATTTATTTTTTTAACAAAAAATGTCGATATAGCATTTCGCGATTTTTTCGACTTTCCTATTTGTGCATTTACTTGGTCAAGCCCAATTCTTCCTTTTATTTCAATAGTTGATGGAAATTTATATGTGCTAATATTTGGTCCTGTGGACTCGCTGCTTCTTTGATGAAATTTGATATTAGTCATATTTACTTTATAATGTTCAGGATTATGGCCTTTGACAATTTGACCTTTCCAAACTTCTTCTTCTTGTTGAATGTTGATTTTTTTTGAAATTGGTGGCTTTTGCTTTTGAAAATTAGTGGACATAGATTTCTTGTTAATTCCTTCATCATCATCATCACTTATATCCATGTAATCCGCAGCAGTAGCTTTGGTGGACGCAGCGGTTGTGGTAGTTGTTGTAGTGGTAGATGGATGGATTGCTTCTAATCTAGCATTCATTTCTCTACTGTGCTCTGATCCAACTTGTTCTTGTGCCTGTTGGATTGTTGATTTTTCATTAGAACTATTTTTTCCATTCGTGGCATCAGATGAAATCTCTAACATTGGAGAAAATATTGTAGGTAATATGATTTCAGGATTGCCTCCTGCTGGAGAATTAGCAGCAATGATTGAATTTTTTGGCAAAGTTGGATTTATAATACTCTCTTTGATTTCACTTGCTTTCCGTCGTAATTCTTTCCTTTCCCGCCGTTGCTCTTCATTACTTAATTCAAACGCATTCATTAACACCAATTTATTAATTGGTAATCTTCCAGAGAAAACTTTATCACGCAATTCCCTTTCTTGTGCCAAATATGTTTTCAATGCGCGATATCTTGCTCGATATTCTTCTGAGCTGGTTCTAAATGCTTTACCTAGCTCGATTTCAATTGAAGCTGCAATTTTTGACGCGCTATCAAGACGAGCTTGTTGCTTTTCATTTTCTTGAAGTGCTTTTCGAAGCCCATTTCGTATTACGTATCTAATTTGAGGAATTTCCTCAGCACTCTTCTTACCACCTTGATTATTCATTGGGGAGGTATCGCCACTTTTTGTATCTTTACTTTCTGTATCGATTCGAATTCTTTTCTTTTTGTTCTGTTGTGTGGTATCATTATTGCTACTTTTGTTACTACTACTGCTGCTTTTCCGCTTTTTGGTAGTTGTAGTAGTAGTAGTAGTAGTAGTAGTAGTATCACGCTTTTTTTTCGGATTGGTGCTACTGCTTCCAATTACTTTTTTTTTACCACCATCTGCATCGTCTCCACCATCTGCATCATCTCTATTTCGCTTTTTTGTCGTTTTCTTTTTCTTTTTCTTCCCTTTCCCATTATATTCCGTTGCTTCTGCCACAGCATTGTCAAAATCAAACGATCTAAACTCAGGTTTGTTTGGGCATGGGTCAGTAAATGGTATAATTTTATGAAAATGTTTTTCTGAATTATTTAACCACCAGTACTTTTGCGAACCAAAGAAGTAAAATAAACTTTTTTTTGCCTTATTTTTTTCTCTTTCGCTAAATATACTAGTGTCTATACCCTGTGAATTAGCCCATTCCCGTTCTTCATCCATATCCATAACAATTCGAGCGGGCCAAAATGGAAAACAACACCTTTTTGCCCATTTAACAATTGTTGAATGGTCATCAATAGGTAACTCTTCATATTTCTTTCTCATCTTTTTTTCACTTGCAGGTGAATCCCGAAGCCATTTCCAGTATAATTTTTCTTCGCAATTAATTTGAGGACAGTCTTTTAAATAACCATTTACTTGACCTATAATTTTATTCTTTGTTTCATCTTTAATCTTTTCCCATTTTTTCCAACTTGTGTCTAAAATTGCTTTTAGCTTGTCTGTAAACAGTTTCATCTGGTCGTACGTTGTTTCTATTATCTCATGATTTTGAAGCTCCAATCTTGCAGTTTCTAAATACACATTTTTTAACATATAGTACTCTACAACATCGTCTTGTTTGTTTTGATCTAATTTTTCGATCAAAACTACCTCTGCTTCAAGTGCAGCTATTAACCTTTTACATTGATAAATCGGCTCTAATACATCTTCATCATTTTCTGCAAATTGAAATGGTAAGTCTTCAATCCAGGTCGTATCAATACTGTTGTTACTGATTACTTCCCTTCTACGTTCAAGAGTATTACTTTCATTAACAGCTTTTCGTATTCTATTTGCATTCGCGCTTCCGTCATTGTTCAATTTAATTATACGTTCTGATATTGTCTGTAACGAGTTGCAGTAACTTGAGCTTCTGTACTGTTGACATGCTTTTACTAATTTTTTAAAATAATCGTAATCAATAATTTCCTTGATAGAACTTGACATAGGGGTTGTCGTTGTAGTAGTAGTAGTAGTAATATACGATGGATCAACCAATTTTCTTGCATTGTTTATGTGATCTTTTGCATTCAATAATTTCTTCTCCAAAGCTAAAATTTTGCTTTTAATCTCGGGAAGAATACCTACTAGAATGTTCCCAGTAGTGCGATCAAACGGTACAAAATTGCTAAGAGTTTTTTCGATTGTTTCCAAAGTATACGAACGTTCCAAAAACATCCCTGAAGCAACAATATCATCTAGCCATTGTTTCGATTGAAGTAGTTTCATTAATTCTATTTCAAAATTACTGGTTGGGTATTTATTATTAGCGTCATCAGTTCGGTTTTCAGCTTCATTCAGTTTTTGTAATAAATCTTTTTCGTTTTGACATGTTTTTGCAGACGTGGATAATTCATCTTGCAATTGTTTGCCTTGTTCAATCTTATTCTGAGCTTTGTTGATCAAATGGGTAATGTCGCTAAGTGATATATTATTATTTGCATCTGTTAATCGCTTTTTCAACACGTGCAAGCTTTCCAATGTAGGACGTGGTTGTTTAAATACTTGATCAGATTCATAATAAACTATCCTTAAAGAACAATTACTAAACTTTTTATTTAATATTGTATTCATATTTGTATCTCCTTTATAATTGTTCCTAAGAGATGGTAAATTTTTATACTTAAATTTCAATTTCTGAAATAGTTGAAACTTCTTTTCATCCATAGGTGCTTTGTTTAGATAAATTTCGTCAAAGTTTTTGATCCATGCATGGCGTAGGCAACGACTGTGGACTTCCATTCTTAATGTACTGTTAAACAATTCCGTACTTTTATTATTTAAATCATTTAAAACGTCAAAATTAAACTTGTCCTTATCTTCCAATGCTGATTTGACTTTGAATTCCCAGTGGATAGTACCTTCGTACATACTATTCAGCTTTTCTAATTCATTGCATATCACTTTACTATTTTTAATTTCCTGAATATATTTTTTTATGTCCTCTACTAGCCATTTTTTTTTATTATCTATCTTATCAATGATACCTTTTTGGATCGATCGGCCAAATTTATATTTTTCTTTTATTGTGTTCAATTGTTCTTTGTGGCCATATCGTTCAATCAGCGATGCTATTTTATCACTACTTCTTCTCAATGTTTTTAATTCATCGACACTTATTGGTTCTGTAGCATCATTATTGACGATAGGGTCGACTTTTTTCAGCCATTTATTCAACTCTATCTTATTATGAATGTCCCTGCGCTGTTTGCGAAGTTTAATTGGATGGCATTTCAACGCTTGCTTCAAGGATGTTAATTTTTCAAATGTTTCAGGGGTCAAATCTTCGTTTTCCATTTCCTCTTTGACTTTCTGTTGCAATTTTTTGGTATTGGCAATAATCTTAGCAATCATATCCTTTTTTTGTTTCAGATCATTATGCAATTCATCTATCAACTTGATTCTGCTATACACAATTTCTAAACTGCTTAAATTTAGACTCTCCTCGTAGTCTAATTCATCATCACTGCTATTATCAGTATTTTCATCATCATTATCATCATCATTACCTTTGTCTGCTTCATCAATTAATCGCTTCTCTTCTTCATACTCCTCGCACAATTCAGTTGCTTCATCAAATAACTCGACCATTTTGATAAGATTTTTAAATTTCAGTTTATGTTCCGATTCAACTGGTATGTCCATCAATGAATTTTTTAATTCGATAAATCGACCATTTATCGACAAATTACTTAATGACATTTTTTCCTCAATTAATGTTTTATATTGTATTTCTTTTTTAGTTGCATTCATTATGTGTTGTACTAGAATATCATAGATTACCATTTTAACTTCATTATGCAAATTTGCATTAATCGCTTTTTGTTTCAATTCTTTTAAGCCTTTTAATGTTGCTTTAATTCCTCGTGTATGGTTTGGATTCTTATTATTACTTTCATTTCTGTTTGTTCTACGCAACGGTGGTACGTTTTGAATCGCTTCTTGTTCCCATGTATTAGCTTTTGTATAATATTCATCAATATACATTGGTAAATTTTGACATATTGATTTTGGTACTTTTGCATTGGTTAAATCTTTTAATTTTTTTAAATCGACTTTATTCCCTGTTTTAATATTACCCATAATTATCAAAGCTTTTAATGACCAATTAATATGTTTTTTTCTTTCTTCCAATATTTTATAATCAACGATAAAAAATAATCCCTTTGATCTTTCTTTATTTTTAGCAACTTCCAATAATTCATTAATTTCCTCAATCATGGAGTTTAAACTATTAGCTTCTTGTCTCATACTTTTCGCTAAAATATTATTTTTTCGCTTTTCCCAACTAGAACATTTTTCAATGTATTTTTTAATCAATTTCAACCGAAAATCTTTACGTTTTTTTGCTTCATTCTGCTCAGTTGTCAGTGTCTCGTAACCTTCAAATGTATGCAAATATTTTACTGCATTATTATATACTTCTTGGCATTTCAATAGATTCAATTTATCTGGAAGTTCGAGTGGATCAGGGTGACATTCCGCTGCTAATTCTTTTGCTGTTTTGTTTTCTTCCAAATATCGTTCAAATGATTCACAAATGTAATAAATTCGCCTGGTTTCAAGTGCAAGTGCTTTCAATCGCGGGTCGCGGATATACTCATCATCGTATTCAGTTATGATATTATAAGTATCTTGAAATCCATCAAATCCCCATAATTGAAAGTATCCATCATACAATACATTAAAGACTTCATTGCGTTCGTCTTTCACTTCAATAACAGTGGCAGGATATGAAACATTTCCACTATCCTCTTCAATGATAATGTTTACACGTGAACCAAGAGATAATTTTTCTTTTTTAATAGTATCTGCCGTGTTGTTTGTGTCTGCCGCTTTGGTAGTGGCAGTAGTACTAGTAGTAGTATTCGTATTGTTGGTATGACTGTTTTGTTTATTATTTTCTTCTTCTTCTTCATCACTGCTACTATCACTATCCCCGAAAATATTTTCAATTTCCGATAAATTTTCTTCAATTTCTTGTTCTTCTTTTCTGGTCGTCATTGTTAATAATAATTATACCAACAATTGCTTCTCATAAATAATAATAATTGTTAAAATATATGTGAATAATGATTGCTTCAAGTATATTTACAATATTATATTGTAAAGTGCTAAATATAAATGTAAAATACACGACGAAATCAAAGCAAAAAGATATGTTTTATTCATCGAATCTATAATAAAATGTGATGATGGGTGGTGACTACTGGTGTGTACATACTAATACTTTTTGTGATAATCGCTATAATTTCAATAATACCTGGTATTATACTATAAACATATATATGGTGGTCAAAAACCTGGTGCATCAGCTTATTCCCCTGCTATGCACCTATGATACATATTTGATTGATACTGTACTGTAGTAAGTACGAAATGGACCTAACAAATAAATAAATATAATATTACAATGCTATGTAGTGTATATATCTCTATAGCAGGTGAATACGATCCACCACCTTTTTGAACAACATACGTACTATAAGCTAGTATAGGATGAGTATACGAGATCTCGTAGCGGACATAGGGAAGAGTAAAAAATTTACGTGATTTTCTAAATTTGTTACATTGTAATAGTAGATAAATAGCATTGATGTGATGATAAAGTACATGAATAAATATCCATTTTTGATATTTTAGTATATTATATATTATATTACATCAAGTCGTCTATTTTGTGATTGTATAGTATGGATATAATCTTCCATAAAAATGTTATTTATGCATAAATATGAATGAAAATTAGGTAAAAACTACGTATCGTTTTTCCAATCAAAATGGTGAAAATTTCACTTCGTCGGTTGTTTGAATGCCAGAAATTATGTTAAAATATTGAAAATAGATATAAATAGATGTGTGTATGTGTGTCTATGTCTACATTTTATTTTTTCCTGGTATATCTATTTATATTATATATAATAGCCAAGCGAGTTCGTATATATATATATATATATATATATTTCAACAAATAATTACTTACGTGCGTGAGAAAATTTGTGTGTGTGTGTGTGTTTGGAAGAAAATGACGTCCATTGTATCTCCATCACAAAATGATGGTGGAAAAGATAAAAATGATGAGAATAATAATACTATAGTAAATAATAATAAAAGTGATAACAATAATAATAATAAAATTGAAACTGAATTACTTGAAGGGCAGGAAACCATTGGTGGTATAAAACTAGAAACATATAAAAGGTTACGACCAACTGGGCAAGCATTGGCACAAATATTTGAAGATGCAAAAAGGCGTGATGAAGCACCAGAGGAGGAACCTGTATATTATTGGGATGATGATTTTGAAGGTAACCCGGATGAACTGGAGGCAAAAGAAAAAGTATGGCATAATATTCATTCTATGGGATATAGTACGTTTAAAGGTATGGAATTTGCAGGTGAAATTGCAGCTAATTTTTTTGGATTGAATCAATCCAAATATCAATGGATTATAGATGCAAAGAAAAAAGAAGAAGCAGAGAAAGAACGTGCGTTGTTGGAATATCGTCAACGTAAATGGTTATTAGAGCAAAGAAAATTAAAACGAGAAAAAGAAAGAAGAGAAAATATGGAAGAAGAAATAGTAAATGATGCAGATGCATTGGAAGGTGGTGGTGGTGGTGAAAAATAATACGAACGACGTATATTTTTATTTAAATATATATTATATTAAAATTTTACACACATACAAACTGAGAGTTACGGGTGATGCGCATGTATAAAATCATAAAAAAAATCTTTTACGAAACACGTTTCCGTTTTTTTTAAATCAATTTTAACTCAGTCACTTCATCGTTTATTTGAATACGTTTGTTGTCTTTCTTTAACTTGTCCATAAATATATTTTTCAATTCTTTTTTTGATTTAGTTGTTGCATCTTCTTTATTGAATTTTTTATATAATTTTAACACCAATTTTCGTATGCTTTTAAAATCGCCTTGGCGATCTTCTTGATTACGTAACGTAGTACGTATTGTACTTTTCCATGATTTCCATTCAGTAATTTCTTTCTTATCATTGTTTTTCTCAACTATTCCATCTTCTTCAACAACTTTTTGTTTCTTTTTTTTTTTATTATTATTCTCTGCTTCATCATTATTATTATTAATAATATTATCAATCGTTCTTTTATTGTTGTTGTTGATCTTTTTATCATCATCTTCTGTTTTTTTAACATTTGTATTATTATTATTATTATTTGTTTTTGGATTATCTTCATTATGAATTTTATAAATAATATCCCATACTTTTTTAAATTCACTTTGTGCACCTGGTTGACGATAACTATTTTTTAAATAATTCATAAATTTTTTCTCTTTCCTTGGTATGTTATCTTGATTATTTAAATAACGCAACATATCAACAATGGTTCTTGATCCTTTCGAAGAAGTTGCAGCTTTTCTAACACTATTCATCCATTTTTCTTGTGGATCTACTTTGCCATTTTTTTTCTTATTGCCCCTGTACAAAGCACCTTGGTATTTTTCTGCCTCGCTTATACAACTGGTATGACTACGATATTCCTCCCCAGCAAATACTTTTCCACAATCAACACAACTTAAATACCAACAATCCCTACAACGCATACAATGTTTATCAACTGCACTTTTTTTCAACGTTTCTTGGCATACATCACATATAAAAAAGACCATCTTTCAAATCAAATCTATAGTGACGCAATATAACAATAACAAATTATATAAATAAATTACTACCCAATACTAGCACACGAATCCGTTCCTTTATGTATAATTATCTCTTTATATCCTACCCGACTGTACATCTTTATCTTTTCTCACCATAAATAATACATACCCAGTTGGATGGTCCATATTTATTAAGGAACATGAATAATAACATAGACATACCATTAGTAATTATACCTCTCCAAAAATGATTGATTTTTGTGCCAATCTAGGAATTTTTAGAGAGGATCCTCTCTAGGAATTTTAGTGCACGACGAGGTTTGATAGTAAAAAATTACGAACCGTATTTGTATAATTTTGTACATTTATTTAAAGTAATATAATAAAATTTTATTTGACAACACTGGAAGTCCTCTTTCTCTCGGCTCAGATAAACCGGGTCTTAAAATAAAGAAGAATAAGTTATAAAAACAAGCATAGAACATTTTTTAGCATCCATCATTTCCTTGTTGTAACAACCGCCTCCTCCTACCCCCATGTGAATCGTCCACCCTGTATTGCGTTCCCGTCAACTTCACATCTTTGGAATAATGTTTGTGGTCTTTGTCTTTCAATTTCTTTAACTTATTTTCACAGCCATCAATACATTTTTTGTAGTTTACTTCACCTAGGCAACAATTCTCATTATCCACGTAGGCTTTGACTGTCAGCTTAGCACCAATCAAATAGCGTTTTTCACTTTCACAACGCGGCAACTCGCTTTGCAAATACCCATTTTTATCTTCGGTGTTTAGATTCACCACGGCAACCCATTCTTTTTTAGTGCCCAAGGCATCCATTGCAACCCGTTGTATCGAAATATCTTTGGCTTCAAACAATGGGGATGGGCATGAGTCATCGGTCACCCGATAGCGCAATTGCTTGGACAACCGCAACATTTCTGTATCCGTTATATTGATATCCTGTTTCAAATACTGTACGGCCACATTTCTGATGTTGGTATCCTTGCTTAAATCCAAATGGTTGTATCCTCTACAAAAGAATTTCTTCTTCTCTTTCAGCTTTGACGAAACCCACTTCGAACCACCAGTACATGTCGCTTGTGCAGTAGCTTTAGGTTTCATTTGCATCACGTTTTGTATATTGTTTTTGCCAACCCGTGCTGTCGTCGAACGTTTGCGCAATACCTCCATGGTTTCTAAAAACGATGTTTGAATGGGCAGCGTTTGTGTATACAAGCTTTCAATTAAATTGTAAAATTGTGCCATGGAATGTTGGTACGGAATAAACAATTCACATAATTTCTTTTTATCTTTTGCACCCGGGGCATCCATAATGCGTGGACCACATGTTGAAACGCTTTTGAAAAATGCATTGACTAAATTTGTTGCTAATTGTTTTTTGCTTAAACGAATACGTTTCAATGACTTTAATAATTCAAGCATACCATTATGTAAATAACCTTTGTATTTAATGGTATCTGTCACTTCAACATATAAATTATGACGACTATAATTGCCACCAGATGATAATGCAAATGGTACAATTTCACCACGCTTTAATTCACCAGATGGATCTTCACAAACTTTTAATGTTTTATCATTACGTTCTTTACAACATATATTTGGCCAAAATGTTTTTGCTTCTTTAGGAATAGATTGTATTTGAAATAAATTATCTAAATCCGATGTAAAAGAACAAAATGATTTTAATAATTCATCACGATTTGTATCAATACATGTTGTATCTTCAATTTTTTCAATTTCATTTGATATTTCAATAGCAGGGAAAATAACTGTACCTTTTACACGTTGTTTTTCACAGGATGATTTTTCATTTTCATTGTCTTTTGATTTACGATCTTCCATGTATTTGTCATGTTGTATACGTATTTGTTCTTTTTGCCATAAACGTGAATTTTTGATGGATAAATCGTTTTGTTTTTCTTTTTGTGCTACTAAATCTAATTTGAATTGTTTTATTTGATTTGCAATTTCTGGATTGTAACATTTTGTACGATTTTTATCTGTTAAGAATGGTCGTACACATGGTTCGCATGTTGATCTACTACCAGCGCCACCTGCGGCGTATGTATCTATTGGGCATTTGAGGCATGTTTTTCGTCTGCATATGCATTTAAAATCATTACTACATTGTTTTGTTGATGTTGTGTTGCCATTCCAATAATATTTATTACCACTAATATAATAAAAACATCCAGGTGGATAATTCGACCAACTATCTCGGCGTCCATATCCTATATTTTTATCAATATTATTCTTCCTATTATATTCAGCTGCTAATTTACATTCTGCTTCTGTTGTTATTTGATGATCACACGTATCAGAATCACGTACATGTATTTTATCTTCGTTATGAATATATCCAGTGCCAGCTTCACAATAAAGTGGATCTTTTTCTGCAGCACAACTATTAATAGAAGTAAATATATTTTTTAAATTTGTTGCTGTATATGGTGCATGACGTGGACATGGTGTACATGTTGGGTTGATACCACCTTCACTATATGTATTGATTGGGCATTTGATACATGTTTTTGTTTTGCATATACATTTCTTACTATTACTACATTGTATTGTTGATTTTGTGTTGTAATTCCAATAATATTTATTAATATCACTCAAATAAAAACATCCAGGTGGACTCCTCGACGAACTAAATCGGCTTCCATATCCATCATTTTGATCAATATTATTCTCCCTATTATATTCAGCTGCTAATTCACATTCTGCTTCTGTTGTTATTTTAGATATACCACTACATTGTGAACCAGATGTAAATATACCAACACTATAACCAGCTTGACAAGTAAAATCTTCTTCACCACTAACAACAGATATTAACAACAAACATATTATAAATAAACTCATTTCTTTCATTCTAATTCAAACGTTGTCAAAGAAGAATTAAATAAATACAATACAAACAAAGTTTCAAAACGTATATTTCTATGTTATTCGTTTCAAATTATTGTTAAATCTTTCACCCCTGCAAAATTTATCTATCTCGTATTTATATCACAATCTTTACTAACTACGTATGCTTTTACAAATATAATATAAATATAAAGGATTTACATATATATTATAAAAAAAAATAACACAACACAAAAAGGGAAACAACAAACAGCAAACATACAGCAAAAAGGCTGTCGCATCTCGCAGAGCGCCCCTTCTTTTCATTTTTCTTGCATCAGTTTTTTTTAAATCCTCCTTCCTTCGCCCCCCCTATCTAAAAGAAACAAAGTATATAAAATATTATACTAAATTATTTCTATAGTAAATAGTTTTATTAAATAACAAAAAATAATAATAATTTTCACCCCATTAAATAAGTAGTACATTTACATTTACAACTTTGAATTAGTATATATTCGAAATATACATATACATATTTGTTGTTTCTTCTGTATATATATAATAGTCTCTCTGTGTGTGTATCGATATACATATATTGCTGTGTACGGATATATATAATAATAACAATAATACTAATAAAGTAGCTTGGTGGTCAAAAGGAAAGGGAAAAAAAAAAAACATTACGTAAATATGAGTGCTCGTATACACCAAGCTGTTGGACAAGTACGCCTTACAAATGTTGCAGTTGTACGTTTAAAACGTGGTGGTAAAAAATTCGAAATTGCATGTTATAAAAATAAAGTTATGAATTGGAGATCGGGTGTTGAAACAGATTTATCAGAAGTATTGCAAGCGGATGGGGTCTATGAAAATGTAACACGTGGAAATTTAGCCAAGAAAAAAGATTTATTAAATATATTTGGGACAAGTGATTCTGAAAAAGTTTGCTTACAAATTTTAAAGCATGGTAAATTACAAGTGAGTAG
>JACKZZ010008546.1_pt1 | contig 13223 bp, 7 predicted proteins | sample 8027871 | NCBI WGS metagenome assembly JACKZZ01 (sample SAMN15724774, study PRJNA655200) | protist metagenome | isolation source: fluorescence activated cell sorting (FACS) single amplified genomes of... | place: USA: West Boothbay Harbor, Gulf of Maine | collected 2000-07-19
CAATTGAAGAAGTACGTGTAGAAGAAGCAACATTTTATGCTCATTCATTAAGTGAAAATGCGGCCTCTTCTGAACTAACTAGTGAAATGGCCACAAGACTTGGAAGTTTGCATGCTTTACGTGAGAAAGTTCGTTTAAAAGAAGGTTTAAAATCAAAGATAGTGTTCATGGAAGAGCAATTAGATTCGTTACGTTCAACGCTAGCAGAACAAATGGAAGGTTTGGCTAAAACTTCGAATGCTTCCGGGTCTATAGTTAACTCCTCGTCAGCTCTTTCTGTCTCGATTGCTTCTGAATTGCATGGATTAAATACCGCTTTAACATCTCCAGATCGTACTCCATTATCAATAAGAGAACGTCATTTAATTGAAGATGCGATGGCTGTACGTACTGCTGTATTAGACTCACAAAAACGCCTAGAAGTGTTGGAAAGCTCTTATCTTCATAGTGTATCTGAGTTAGAGTATGTCGAACTGGAAATCACTGAAGTGTTGAAATGGAACCCTGATTTCGTTGATGGTGCATCTGCTGTAACCGTCGGAACAGGAGAGGCGAGTCCACGCCCTGGGGCAGCGAATGAGTTTGGTCTTGATGATTCTTCAGCGAACACCCCTAAGAAAGTCTCTGATTCTGATCGTGCTGCCTCATCGTACTGTCCTGTTAGTTTGCACGAAATTTTAAGTGGTCAAGGTCACATCAGACGAATTAATGGAGAAGATCCCACTAGATATCGACAAAGACTTGAAAAACGTCTAGCAGGTTTGATGGTACTTGATGAACAATTACAACGTGATTTAAATCAAAAAAATTCCTTAGTAACGCAAGTAAGATCTGTACTAAAAGACATGGAAATTAATCGTCTACGCAAAGAATTAGAACTGAAGTCACTTACGGATTCATTAACAGGTGATATGTCAGCACCAATTTTAGCAATTTATAATCAATCTTCACAACAAACGACGACAACAACGACTGTAGCTGCTGATGGAGTGTCAAATTCGGTATCTCAATCTCAATCTATTACACGAGGACGAACTGATATGGAAGCTCAGATGGAGTTAGCTGAGAATCTGTTAAGTGCTGATATGAAGCAAACTGTTGGGAATGAAGATGAAAATGAAGATGAAAATGAAGATGAAAATGATTTATTGCGGGGGGAGGATTTACCTTTGCATCGATTGAGTGGTATCCGTGCATCTGGTAGAGAAGGAGCAGAGCTTGAAGAGCAGTTGGCGGTGGGTATGGAGCCCGGTCCAGGTTCAGGTCCAGATCTTTATAGTAGGCACCATGAGAGCCTTGGCGCTTCCTTTACGAGTACACCAATGGTGATGAGCAACGGTAGATCGCACGGTACGCGCGAGTCCACAGATAATAAGAAGTTTTCGAAGGCGCATACCGTCGGTAGCACTAGCGATGCTGCCCCTGATGGAATTGGTGCCAGTGGACGTGTTCCGTACGCCAGTAAAGGCCCACGGAAGCCACTAGGGCACGTAAATGATGCCAGCCACTCTGCCCTGCACAGTTCTATGCCGAGTGGTGTTGCTAAAGAACAGCGTTTCCACCACTTAGGAAGTGCTACTGCCGCTAGAAGTGACTCAGGTGCAGGTGCAAATTCCAGTGCAGGATCAAAACGTGGTACGAAAGGACAAGTCGAGAATATGCTCTCACGACTAGAGAATCTAGCCCGGGTGATGGAGGATAAAATTGAACTTACGACAGGACATAAAGAACTCATTAATACAGTTCAACGCCAACAAGATGATTTGAACTCATTGAGAGCAACACAATCTAATCTAGTGAAATTGTTGAATTCTGAAGGTGGTGGAGATCGTGTTATCGGCGGTAGTGATGCTGATGCTGATATAGAATTTGAACGAATGCAAAAAATTCGCATGGATATTTTGAATGGAAGTGCAACTGAAGATGATGTGGATCCTGGTGGAGGAAATGGAAATCTGTCTGGGGATGGTGATGTGCAGCTACTCTTTGCTTCTGCTGCTGATGAAAATGATTTCAATAATAGTGTTCATGGTAGTGGTGGTCGCCGCAGTCGGTCTGGGTCTTTGGGTTCGAACAGAAATTCCCCGGCTCTCCACCGTGCCTCCCCGGCTAATCACCGTGCATCACCGCTTCACAATGGCGCATCGCCTACTCATTTGCATGGTGCACGTCAATCACCAGCTACTCATGTTGAAGTAGTTGGAGATGAAGAGGATGAGGATTGTGAGGACGAATCAAGTATTCATTTAGTTGAAACTCATTCCAGAGGACTTGATGAAGAAAGTTCTTCAATTCTGCGCTATGATGAGCAATACCAGACTCTCGTAAGACGGTGTAAGCTATGGCGAGAAAAGTATGCGGATGCGATAAATACTGAATATATCGATGTGTCTACTAATACTTGTGTTGATGCTAATACTCGGCGTTCAACAGCTACCTTAGATGTGAAAGTAAGCTCTGCTAGAAATCTACCAATAACTAAAAGAGTAACTGGTGGCTGCGACCCATACATTGAACTTTTTCTTGTATCTAGTACACCTTCTGGTGGTGTGGAAGGTTCAGAAGATGATACTGGTGTTAATTTAGGTGGCTCTGGCGGTGCTTCCACTCCGCTTTCACATCCGGCTCCTGTGGCAGTGAATGTGTTCAACAAGCAATCATTCTCTACTTCTGTGATACACAACGAAGTTCGTCCGAGATGGGAAGAATCTTTTCGTTTTGTTGATTTATGTAGTGATCATATTAATCCTAATGGAAAAATTAGTCATTTATCAAATCGTAATCGTAACAATGCTCCGATGGATATTTGTTCGAATTTGAGTGTATTCTTACTACTCATGGATCATAATCGTACAGCAATTGCTGATATTATTGGTGAATGTTCAATACCTCTTGTTGATTTCTTAAATCAAGAAAAAACTGTAGTATGGGCTTCTATCAAACCACCTGTAATGGATGTTGTTCGTTCTCGTCCTAAACTACCTTCAGATTGTGCTGTGAAATTAGAAGTGAAGCTTTGTTTTAATAAACAAAATCTCTTCAAAACAAGATTTCATTCAGTACAAAATGAAATTACTAGATACATTTCTCAATTCCATATTATGCAAGCTCAAACGAAAGAACGTGAGCGAAGATTAAAAAAGAAGAGAGATGAAGAAGCAACTGCTAAACGCAAAAAAGGTGCAAATGGAAGTGCAAATGGAAGTGAAACTTCGTCTGAAACAAATGGGAAGCGCTCCACTGAATCAACACGCTCTCGAGTCAGAACTAGGGGTGGTGATGGCGTTGTACGACGTACTTCAAATGTGAAGTTTAGTACGAAGCGTATGATGGCTCTAGCTGCTGCTGCTGGTGGTGGTGGTGGCAGTGGTGCTGGCTCAGGTACTGGAGTGGGGTCTGGTACTGATGAGGATAGGGTAGGTGAAGCGTCTCGGAGCGTTGAGCGTCGTGGACGGGTGTTGACTCGTGGGACAGGAAACAGGGCTACTTCCGGTTCGCGTTCGCGCTCCAGCTCCCGCTCGCCTTCCAGTTCTCGCTCTCCATCTGGGCACCACCACCCCACATGGACTCCTTCCGCCTCTGCTTCCTCTCCGATACGACGCGCACTCTCTCCAGCTGAGGCTATCAAGACTGCCCGTGGAGCAGCGATTCAATCCGCAGCACAGGCATCTGTCAGCTCCAACCTGAAGCTTTCGATGCAATATCGCATCGGAGGTAACAACACCAAGACTGTGATCCAGACACCATTCACAGGCCGTGCAGTTGACGATGCAAATGCTCCGGCGCCACACCTTGCTGGGCATATGGAAGAGCAAATGTTGGAGCGTGTTCCAGGGCATTCCACTGCAGCTTCTGGTTCTGCACCACCTAGAGCGATTGAAAAGCTGTTTAGCGATTCGGATAATGATGGCGAAGCTAGTATGAAGAAGTCTGCTTATGTTTCCATGCCTATCACACCAGCCACAAAGAAAGAGCTAGGTCTTAGTAGTAACGTGTCTACACCCTTTGCGCGCCCACCACATCTGCGTATGGTGCACCATTCTGTAGATAAAATGCATGTGAACACTCCTACTGCTTTCCATGCTCCTAAGGCTGCTTCTGCTTCACCTTGGGTATCTCCAGCTTCTTCTTCAGCTTCTTCTTCATCTACTGGTGCTGGGACACGAGGGGTTGGGAACTTCGAAAAGAAGGCATTTCTGGCCAATATGTTGGGTCAGGAACGAAGTGCAGCAGATGCTGCTGCCGCTGGACGCAGAAATAAAACAACACCTGCAAAGGTAGCTGCCTTTGATGAACTTGAAACGTACTGATTACGTGAATTGTGTATCTGCATCTGTATCTGTACAGTATTTGCGAAGGATATGAACCATGGTATTATATTATATATATACTGTACACTAATTTGAAATTTAATTTCTACTATTATCACTTGTATCAAAACAGAGATTTATATGTGGGTGTGAGTATGAGTGTGGGCGGGGATACGATACAGACAGCAGACATAGTTTGGGAAAGTAAGCAGCTATTTGAAGACATGTTATTGATAGTATCACATGCAGCACACGTGCCTCAGTACACAACACATACACATATCCACACACCAAAATTAGCTACAGCTATCATCCGAATATTATTCCATTCCACTTCACGTTAGTCCTTCTTCTTCTTGTTATCACTCGCATATAATACAGACTGTAGTAATAACATGCCATTAAGAACAACTGCAGTCACTGTACCAATCACAAGATATATATCATCACCTGTCTCTGTGATGCAGATGAACAGCTTTGCCACCACTCCAAGGAACGAAGTGAGTTGTGTAACCCAAGATTGCACCCCAATATTTTTCGTAGTAAAATTTTGCCAAATTTGAGGTAATTTAGAGATTGTGCTAATAACAGTAGCATAAATCGCTACAGATCCTAGATATTCAGCAGGACAGAAAAATAGACCAGTACCGAAAATTGCAAATACTAGAGCTGTTATAGAAATATGTCCAGCACCAAGTGCTTTGCCATCGATTCCATAAAACCAAATCATCAAGACAATCATCATATTTTGAATTGTAGCAGAAATGTTATCACCATAAGTTGAAAAATCATTTCCTTTCTGAAAATTATAATAAAACATTGAAATAAAAGAAGAAGATTCAAGATAAACGGATATAGGATGTAACCCACTGCCTGATTTGCTACGGAAAATGTTCATGACAACAGGTAACTTATAGAGACATGCACCAGCAATCGTGACATAACCTAACGCTTTACTAATTGCGAGACGAAGGCAATCAGGATCCAAGAAATTGGTATGAAATAATGTATTTGCACATTCTTTATTATTCATAATGTTCTCCACAAGAATAACTGGCCATCCGAATGCAGCAATAGCCACAAAAAGTGGTTGGATGGTTGCCAACAATATTTCCATTTTTTTTTGAAGATCAGAAAATATTACAAAGGGTATTGTGGAGAATTAAGTGGGGTATTTATCTTAAATTTAAATTCCTAAAGAGCCTAAGATTTGTAAGATAGTAAGTAATTGATGGCGATAAAAATTGCAACCCACTCTGACAGTCTGCTGTCAGCGCGGGCTCCGCTCACTTTCTTTTGTGGAACAATGTTGCTGCAGTAGATTATCGCTGGCGTTAATATTTTTCTGTACACCAGGTCATACTGTAGCTTCAATTATGACTGCTTGAGTCAATTTCTTCGTCGTTTTTTTTTCAAAAAGTATCACGCCGGTATTTGCCAGGCTGCTGCTGGTCAGCTTACCCTGCTGCTGGAGTAGCTGGACCCAGGACTCGTGGCCGTGCCGTTGGCGAAACGACCCCGCGAATAAAGAAATAATTTGATGTTTAGCAATAAATGAATCCAACTACATGCTGTTATTGGAAAAATTGAAATAGATTTACATTGATAATTTTCGGTAATAATTTATATCTCTGTCCAACGGGAAATACTAACGTTTAGGGTAAGATGGGATGTGGTGCTAGCACATATGGTGATGGGTCTAATTCTGCAGGGTTTTCTGAAGAAGGAAGTTACTCAGCTTCTGTAACAAGACAGTGGAAAGTTCTTCCAAGTCAGCAAGAAGCACGTCTGTCTTATTTGAATGATGGTACTATGGTCGAAGAAAGTTCAGTTGGTTTGTTGGAATTAAGGGCGTTGTTGGATTATCCGGTAGCCCATCCAATCATTTTGAAGTATTATACAGAAATGAATATGCTTAACGAAGTCGAGTATTTAAATTGTTGGGTGGATATTCAAGAATTTAAGAAAACCAAATTTGAAAAAGTTTTACGTGATAATGCGTTAAAACTTTATTCAAAGTATGTTACAAAATTTGAAAGACTTGATGCTATAAAAGTTGCTGAAGTAAAAGAAGATCTCAGTCCGTCTGTAAAAGGTTTGCATCATATGCCAATTGAAGAAGAACATGCTACTATTAATGTTTCAATGTTTGATTGGCTTCAAGTTGTAATGTTAGAAAGATTATCTGGTACTTTTCAAAGATTTAAAAGTCATGAATATCATGAACAATTATCCAAAGTATTACGTAGAAAATATAATAACATCAAATCTTCAGATTTCGAATATTATGAAGTATTAGGTGAAGGTGGTTTCGGTCTGGTTGTGCATGTTCGGAAGAAATCAACAAATAAGCACTATGCTTTAAAAGTTCAGACTAAAGAACGTGTCTTTGAGATGAATTATGAGCATCCTTGGCGTGCTGATTATGAAAAACAAGCTTTTGCCAGTTGTCATCATCCTTTTATTATCCAATTGTTTTATGCTTTCCAAACAAAATCTTTAATTATGTTAGTGATGAGCCTTGGTTCAGGTGTAGACTTATCAAAAGTATTAAAGAGACTAGGAAGGTTACCAATTGAACGTACTAAATTTTATTGTGCTGAGATTGCTTCAGCACTCATTTATGTACATAAAAAGGGGATGTTGTATCGTGATCTAAAACCTGGAAATGTTCTGCTGAATGACGATGGTCATATTTGTTTAGTGGATTTGGGTGCTGTTGCAGATGTCCAAAGTAAAACTCTCACCAGTGATACAGATGGTGCTTCTCCGAAACCAACAGCCTTACCTGTATTTGCTAAAAAGTTTGGCAGTGTAGATACGGAAGCAAAGAGTACTTTAATTGCGAAAGCTATGGCTGATGGAACATTTGTAGCTCCAACACTAGGGGATGCAGCTGGGGATTCAGACGATATGGACGTTCCTCCGAAAAGAGCCTTGTCTATTCTAGGCACACTCGGCTATATGGTAAGTGAAGCAAACGTACTTTATGCTGATAAAGCATTAAGCATTAAATATCTGTCTTTGTATCTTGAATTGAATTTTATTTTGTTTGTACCGTAACTGTTACTGTAACTGTTACTACTATGCTATACCAATACCTTATAGGCACCTGAAATTGTCATCATGTTGGCTCAACAACCCTACGAACGAATTGGCTACACCAAAGCGGTAGACTGGTGGAGCTTGGGTGTTACGATGTACAAGCTACTGTGTGGCGCATATCCATTCAGTGATGATATACCTAATTGGAATTCTGATGATTCGACTGGTATCGCACTGTCTTACAACATCACCCGTTATGCAGTATTATTTGATGAAGTTGACTTCTCAACATTAACTGATTATCCTGAAGTATGTGATTTTATATCACGTCTACTTGATGTTGATGAACGTACTCGTTTAGGGGCTGGTAGTCAAGGTCATCTTCATATCCATAATCATGCTGTCTTTAATGGATTGGATTGGAAATTATTGGAAGCGAAGAAGTTACGTCCGCCTTTTCTTCCAGATCATAAAACGGTGGATCCATTCGCACGTCCACGTTATAGTTCATTGGAGGATATGATCAAAGAATTAGATAAAAAAGATTGGTTATCTAATGGAGGGCCATTAAAACGTGAAGTACAGAGGTATTTTGATGGTTGGGATTATTCTTCGCCTGGTGCTACATTAGAAGAATATGCTGTGTACAAAGCGCGTCAAGGTAGTGGTTCTGTTGGTGCCCTACCAGAGAGTGAGACACCAACTACAACTGTTAATAGGCTTGGACAGGCAATAAATGTGGGAAACCTTTCACCATAATCTGTACTGTAAACCATCTATCGGAATTGTTATTGTAGTTCATATATGTTAATAATGTATTTATCCTTGTTGAGTGTCATTGTGATCTGATTGTGATATTTTTGGAAATTTTGTCGTTTAAATCACGATGGCTATAAAATTCATTACCGGTACTGGATTGTTCTACCTGCCTGGTGGGGTGAGTGTTGACACTTCAGTCAGTGAATAATACGCTGGCATAATGTTACAGTACCTGCTGCTGGAAGAACACCTATCCATAATTTTTTTGTTTGTTATTTAAAAAGCATTGTTTTATATTATCAGAATATTATTTATTTGGGCAATAGCAATTAAAGTACTACCTCTTATAGCAGACATTAGGTGATTCTTTAGAATCACACCTAAGCAGTAGTTGCAGGAGCAGCTGCAGCTGCCGCAGGAGCTGCAGCAGAAGTGGTGGGGGGTGCTTCTCCCTCAGCCTCTGCATCAGTGGCATCGGCATCATCGAATTCATCAAGCATTTCGTCCTCCTTTATGGCAAAGACCATACCATTCACCTGAACTCTGGACTCGGGAGCGCCAACATCGAATACAAAAACAGGAGGGCCTTTCACAGGCACAGCCGCAGCCGCCTTTGCTCTGCGGTACGTAGCTTCGCAACGTGCTCTCCACTCCGCCAAACGACGCTGATTCTCTTCTTCCTCGAGACGGAAAATCTCGGCTAGCTGCTCTTGGTCCTTCATCAGCTTCTCGCGCTCTACAGCGACCTTGTCCTCCTCTGCATCCGCCACCACTGCAGTCTCGGCAGTAAGGGCCTTCTCTTCAACGGCACTGATCGCAGCATTATCATCCACAAAGAGCTCTTTTTTGTAGTTAAACAACTCTTTTCCAGAAAGTATCGATAAGCCCTTGCCACCCTTCTTCTTCGTCTGTTCAGCTTTCATACGCGCCTCTGCATCCGCCTGGCGTTTCGCAAGCTTAGCAGCACGCCACGCACCAAACGACTCGTTAGTCACTGGGGTACCAGGTTGTCCACTAGCCAGTAACTTAGCACGTTGCTCTTCAATCATATCTTCAATTGTTTTCTCTTTAAAAACTTCCACTGCCTCCACAGCTTGTACGGAGTCATCTTCACCATTCACAAACACCATGTTAGCTCCTCCATTCTCATCTTCATCTTCAGATTCACTTTCAGAATCAGTTGATATTGTATCAAGAATTTCCATCACTTCTTTGCTTTGTTTGTCAATACCAAGCTTTAAAGCATCATTTGCCTTGTCAGCTTTGCTGCGCCCATGCTGGTTAGACACAGCATCATTGAATAGTGATCTGAGTGCTTCTTCCTCCAGAAGTTTGGCTTCTGCTGCCTTCTTTTTCGCTTGTTTTTGTTGCTCACCATCAGTATACAAAGATGTGTTCTTTACAGCTTTAGTAGCAGTAGCAATGAATTGCTGTACTTTAGACGACTTGTTCTTGTTCTTCATACCAAAAGTTTGCTCCTCAAGCTTCTTTTCCATTTTATCTTTTTGCTTCTTCTTCGTAGTACCAGCCTTTTCCTGGCTACCTGTAGCATGCTTCTTCGGACCCATTGTTGTTCACTTCGCAAAACTCTTAAAAATGTAATTTAAAAACTTTCTGAAGCAGAGAAAATGTGAGCATTATCACATCATAATTGATGATACACTGCTTAAATTCGTTTTGTTTATGTCATAGAATACGTGAATTTGATGAAGCAAAATTGGCAGCTGCTCTGCCAGGTCTGTTGGTGCCCGTCTGCCCGAGTCACGGCTGTGTCCGCTCGTTTCCACCCATTTTTTCAAAAGTTTGAAAAAGTTGTGTTTGTCGGCCAGTCTGTCCGCCAGTGGAATGTTATCAATACGTTACGATGCTGCCTTCACAAACAAGGATAATACAAAGCAAAATTTACTACCAATATATTATATTAGCAGTTACAAATACTTGTACGCGCAGCATCGCATAGCATATGACTTAAGCGACAGTGGGGTAAGAGGCGGCGTCGAGGATGCCGCACAGATCAGCGGAGGATCTCTCGATCAGGATGTAGCCATCCATGCCCCAAGACTCGCCCCAGGAGTTCTTGACCTTCCAGTAGGGGGTACCATCGGTCCAGGTACCGTAGCCGACAGCCAGGACGCCGTGGTCCAAGTTCTGGCCGCACTTGCCAGTCAGCACACCAGAAGAGTAGGTGGAGAACGCAATCTGGTCAGCCTGGATGGCAACAGCGACGGGCTGCTGAGCCACAGCCTCGGTCATGGCGTCCAAGTCACCCGCCTTCACGTCGGTCCAGCCGGTAGGGGCAGTGTGGGGCACGACAGTGCAGCCAGTCTCGCAGCTGGGGGCCTTGCCGGTGGAAGAGGCGTAAGGGTAGTCGGCCTCGGAGCACAGGCCACCGTTGGTCTGGGCCCACTCAAAGGCGGCATCCATCCAGCCACCGTTGCAGCCGGCGTCCTCACCCTTGGTGTCGCAAGACACAAGCTGCTGCTCAGACAGAGAGGTGCCGTCACCAGTGGCAACGTAGTAAGCACCCTCCAGAGCACCAGTAGCGGAGAAAGACCAGCAAGAGCCGCACTGGCCCTGGTTCTTCACCTCAGACACAGCCTTGGTGGCCACCCAGTCAACGGACTCAGGCACAGAGGCACCAGTGGCCACGTGCACCTTGCCGTTCTTACGCAGAGAAGGCTTCTTGATGCCACCAAGGTGCACCGCCTCATGGAACTCCTCCAGGGTCAGGTGGGAGTACTTGTTCAGGCCCATCTTGTAGGAAGAGTTGCCAGCGTTGTGGGTCTCGATCAGGTCCATCTTGTCAGCGAAGATCTGAAGTCTCTTGACGAACTCAGCACCATCCTTCAGGGTGATACCATACTGAGCCAAGTGGTCAGCGAAAGCACCCTCGTACACCTGGCGGGAGCGCAGGTTAGAGGCGGAAACACCAGAGGCCAGAGCGGCGATAGCAGCGATCTTGTACATCATAATTGCAAAAAATATGTGAATATAAAGAATAAACTAAATATGTGAAAACTTCAACTGAATAACGACGCTCAAAACAATTTCGTTTTGCTGTCGTTTGAACCACATCTATTCGCTTCGATGTTCATCGAATTTTCAATTTTGGTCAAAACGGAGTGACAGTTTTTGCTGCCAAATTTCTGTTGGCCACTGATTTTGAACGATGGGAAACCGATTGTCACGGAACGTGTGACAGACGAACACCGAACTGTGCCACATCTGCTGGCTTAAATTAGTTAAATAGGCGTATGCCACGTATCGATAAATATACAAACACTAATAAAAGATATCGCTCTCACACCCCAGACCAATTAATCACCACATGCTCTGGTGATTCATGAGTACCAAGAGAGCACTTTGAGCCTTGGTCGCCATAGAAGACATGAATTTTATTGCTCTGATCAGATAAGAAGGCAGCCTTCTGGCCAAACCCAGAAGTGCGTGTAATCACATGCAGGTGCGCAAGAGAAAACAAATGGATATCTGACGCTGAGCTACGCAATGCTTTTATCTGAGCAGAACGTGAATCCTGAACATTTTCAAAGATATGCGCAGGCTCAGCGAGCTCATCTGTAATCAATTGAGACCCGAAGAACTTCTTGGCCACTTTGCGCAGCTGGCGGGAGTCAGAAATAAAATAATACATCGCCTTACGGCCAGCATTCTCCACCTGCCGGGCTAACTTCCGAGCACATTGAAATGATGATTGAGCAGGCTTCTGCTTCACACCAATTGACTTCATTGCCGTTGCGTTGAGCAAGTCGAAATCTTTGTTGAATGCAACATCGCCCACACGCACCTGCACGCCAATCACAATGCTGCCCATAGCTTTCTCGTGTAAGATTTGCCTCTTGATACTCTGACATGACCGGTCGCAACTTTCAGGTCGAAGTTTGAACATGTAGTCGAAAATACATTTAAAAGTCGTCTCCTGTCTCAGTCCCATATCAATCAGCTGCTGGCGGTGAAAATCATTCTGAAACACCGCAAAGCTGTATCCCCTATTCCCGGTGACGTACAGCTGCTTGGTATGTGCGTAATCCGCAGGAATCGTGTTGAAATCCGATTCCAGGTAAACCTCTCTGTTGCGCTTCTCCACTGCCAAATATTGCGATTTTATTGAGCCAGCATTTAAGTACATACCAACAACCTTGTTCTTATCCACCCATGAAGGATACTCCGCGAAAGTCAAGTTCATTAGTAAATCATCATCAAACATAAAGTTAACTGGCATTTTACTTTCAATATTTCGTAGATAATAAACATCATCCATAGGTGGAGAAGTACTTGGTGCCACATGTAGAAATGCTCGTTTTGTGATTAGCGCAAAAATAAACTGAGTAACCATTCCACTGATTCGATCAGCCAGACCTTGTGGAGGAGCAATTGAAATCAGGAATCTTGGTGGGGATCTGCCGGCCAAGATATTCGCATGTAGTTTTCCATATCGTTGTTGCCACGAACCACAACCAAAACGTTCAAAGCGTGATATGTTCAGTTTTTTCAAATATTGTTTCGTAAAGGCAACTTCTTTCAAAAACATACGCTCAGTCCTGCGCTTCTCATCTGATGCTGCTCTGGCTGCTATTCTTTCTGCTCTTGTTGTCTTTACCACAGAGGAGGCTAAAGAGCGATTAAATCCATCAACATCAGCAAGCGCAGTGCTGCACCATAAGACCATCCATATAAGCACTACCCAACCAGTCCGAATATAACGATTGTTGCTCCCTTCGATCATATCATACGCATATATATGCAAGTATAATGAAAGAAGTGTACACAATACACAAGTAATAGCAGGTAGAACAGAACTCTGCGTCTGGTCACTCACCGGACAAACACAGGTCGCGAAGTCAACTCAATCTTCACTTCAGATGCTTCTGCAACAAAAACTTATTTTGTACAACAGGCATAGTTCTATATAGTTCTGGAAACACTTATAAATATTTGATCGCGACTTTAGCGTCAACTGCTCCAGCAGGTGCTCTGCTGCTGCTGTGGCACGTGTTCTTCTTTGGATCATTGGACGGTCCAAACTGCTGACAGTCAAAGGGTTGATAAAATGGAGGGCACCGTCGGGCAAAATGAAATAATCCTGGAAAT
>JACKZZ010016245.1_pt1 | contig 13223 bp, 7 predicted proteins | sample 8027871 | NCBI WGS metagenome assembly JACKZZ01 (sample SAMN15724774, study PRJNA655200) | protist metagenome | isolation source: fluorescence activated cell sorting (FACS) single amplified genomes of... | place: USA: West Boothbay Harbor, Gulf of Maine | collected 2000-07-19
GCGATCTGTACTCAACAAACCGATTCAAATCCCAATCAAAGTCTCTGATAAATTCCTCCATCTTTGGAGACTCCTGTGAGTAGATCACTTCTTCACCGAAATCATCAGAGTCACTTGGTACTTCGTTGTTTTGTTAGTGTCCAAACTACTGCGTTTTACGGTCGCCGCCACGACTTTTACGTGGACTAATTGCACGATGATCTGCACCACTGGTAACTCTACGGTCGTGACTACTGTGGCGACTTCTACGATCCTTCGAACCCAAATTGGAAGCACCACTTTCACGACGGTCACTTGATCTTTTACTCTTCTTTCTATTACTCAGCTCTAGTAATTTAGCATCTATATTTGATTCGGTTGCGGTGAGGAAACTTAACTCATGTCGAAGCTCTTCAATGCGGACTTTGATGACCATATTTTCCCCTCGTCCAACACTATCGTCGGCATCGATTTGTTCCTTGTATGCGTTGTATTTTTCCTGCATGTCTGCCAAGAGACCCGAAAGTTGCTCGGTTGATCTCTTGTCTTTACCCAAATTTACAAAGTTTATGTATATTCCTTGCAATACCGGCAGCCGTGCTTGAATATGCGCCTGCTGAATTTCTTGTTCCATTAGACGACTAAGTTCATCCTGGAATCGATGAGTCTCCGCTCTGTAATCTTTGATCTTCGAAGGTCCAATGTGACGTTTCTTCGCTGATTCCTCTTGCTTTTTCTTCGTCAGCAATTCTGCCTCAACCGCTATTCCCTCCCAATCAATGAAGATAGCATTGATAAGATTAAAATAAAATATATTTACCAGACCAGCGATTTCGTTTTTTGCATTGTGTATACAAGCTGTTTGCTCAGCAATCGAGGAATTGCTCGAAATCGCGTTCTCTGCCGCTTGTACTGTCGTTTCACACGCTTTTGCTTTTTCCATAAACGCTGGAGACTTCAATATATCCACTTGCTCATACAATTTTCGTTTGTACCGCTCCCGTTTCAATTGTGCCATCACTTCAGACAGTTCCTTTTGTAGCTGCTTCATTATTATTTTTGTCACTTTTACTTTATATGTGTCTACTGCTTTGCGCACTTTTTCAATTAACGAAAATCTTAGTGACCCGATGCTTTTCATCGAAAACATGTTCTCTTTTTCTGCCATATACACTTTCAGTGCGGTTTTTTGCCCAGAATTCCGTCGGTACCAACATCCCATTGACTGATTGTTCCTATGTCTTCCATGAACGCGGTCATTTGCCCTTGCATAGCTTTATATTGATTGTGTGGAATATCTTTCAATATCTTCTTCGCTCCTTCCACGTCCAGGACTAATGCAGCAATGGTTTTAGTTGTTTTGCTATCTACTTCGACGTCGGCTGCTTTGCTATGCAAGTTTCGCCACTGTCCTTCCAATTTCTCTCTCGTCATGTTGACCTTCTCAAACAAATTTTCATAAATAAAGGGCAATCGTTTTGTAGACGTCATCCGTATGACCAGCTTTGTGCGTATTTTGGGCTGTTTGCCGACAGTATCCATCTCTATTACCTTAACGCCCGTACCGTCCACGCTCTGGCATAAAGACTCTAAGTCGAGCCCGACAAGGTTGGCTCGTGCCAAAATATCGCTTGTTCCAATTTGATTTTTGCACCTGATTTCGAAGCTCATAGATCCGGAGGACAGCATGTCGATATCGACTTTCCGCTTTTTCATGTCTGATTTGCCATTTGTGCATACTACTAGCTCTTCAGTATTGCCGTACCATACGGGATTTGCTCCTTCCACCACCCCCGTTTCGCCGAGTACTTCTCCGTTGAAGCAAACCTTGCACGACGGCAAACAAGGCTCTCCTGGGTCGGAGCGTGGAACGTCAAAGGCCCTAACAATTTGTATCTTTATGCTTGATTTCCCTGGCCTCAACGGAAATGCATAGGAGTGCTTCTCATTTTCTTTGCTGTGACTGATGGAAGAAAGTTTTTGGAAGAGAACTTCCTCGACCTCGGCGAGCTTTTCTAGGCCGCTCGTAACAACTTTCGTTTGCGTGGATACCAGCGCCGAAACAGACACTCGCCTTGCCATATAGAAAAACTTGCGTCTCAGGCTCGTGCGCCTGGTTCGATGGGAACTCTACCGCTCTGGGGTATGAATACAACTGAAGAAAACAATATTCCATAGCATTCCTCGTGGATCGAATGGGCCATGCCACCATGCCCTAGTTGGAAGTAGCGTGTCAGCCCAGTTTCTTAATGGTCGTTGTTTGTTAGTATTACTCGTTCCATAGTGCGAGACGAAAATTCATACAGTAATAAGTGGATCATCAATCGTATCATCAAAGCAGTTTTGGTGAATGAACGAGGAACGAATTTTACAATACACGTTTCCCGAAGAAAATTTCTTATTTTACCACAAGTACATAATCTAATAGTAAATTCAAGGGATGCCCAAGAATAATTCAAGACCGTTACCTGCATAGAGAATGGATGACCGTGATCGGTCCCGTCGGCAGGGCTCAACAGGAATTTCCACGATTTCATGGGCACTTGTACCTTTTAAGAATCGTGTTATTGTTCGATCAAGCTTTCTTCGCCATCTCCCATGCTCGCTGCTACAGAAGTTGAGTGGGCTCTGTTGTTCTTCTTTGTTGCCTTGCCCTCATTGTACGCGCTCGATACGCTTGGGCTTCTGAGTCATAAGTCTTTTTTGGCATTTATTGGTGGCTTTTATGCCTGGTCTGCATTATTCTCTCCTTCTCACATACTTCATCCGTCGGAAAATGGAGTTAAATTTCCATCGAAGACGATCCTCTTTCCACTTCCGTCGTCTGGTTTTGATCCAAGTGTCAGTGTTGCCATTCAAACACTTCAAGCCTTCGGTCACAACGTCATAGTCGCGACAAAGAAAGGAGGCAAGCCTACACGTGCACACTGGGCAGATATTGACGGTTACCTTGGCGGGTCGCTGTTCCCTGCAAGATCGGACGTTGTGTCGGCGTACCGGAAGCTCGAGATCGAAGGCGTGTTTTCATCGCCAGTTTCGTTCAATGAAATTACTCTGTCGGAAATTGATGGAGTAGTGGTTTCGGACGGTAAACGGGAAGAAATGACTCGATTTCTGGACGATGACTATTTGCAATCAGATATCATTCTCCCGTTGTGGAAAGCGCGAAAACCTTTTGCTGCCATTGGTAAAGGGGTATTGTTGTTGGCGCGCACAAAAGATGGGGTAAAATCGATTTTAAATGGCCGTGTCACTTCTGGCCTTCTTGCACCAATGGAAATTCAAACAGATTGGATGCACTGGCTGTTCCAAACGCTCCCTAAGCTAACAAAAGATTACACCAGAGTGGAAGATGAGATAAAAGCTAGCATCGGTAATAGTGGGAAATTTGTACCTGGTCCGTTTCATATTTTGTGGCCCTTTTTTGGTTTCAGTAAAGAGGATGAAAGGTTCTCCTTCGTTCACGCAAACGAAAACTACGTCAGTGGGCGATTTCACGGTGATATTCACGTTGTCACGCGAGCATTCGCTGATTTGTTGCATGGCAAGGACTGTCCAACGGGTGCGTTCTCGAGTGTAGACACTGGAACTGTAGTTACAAAAACGCCCCTAAGTTCTTTAAGTAGTAATATATCTTTTGAATCGCAAGAGGGAAACAGAAACAAACAGTGTTGTGCAGAAGTTAGTGCTCTTGAGAATCAGATTAAAGAATCGTCTGCGAAAATACAGTTTGCAAAAACAGAATCAGAACGCCATCGGAAAGCTGCAGACGAGAGAATGATTGAAGTGGCGTCTTTACAGACTAAGTTGGAAAAAATGGGTGATCAAATACAAAACCTTTCGAACATTCAAGTGGAGAATAAGGAGTCGATTGTGGATAAATCTTGTCTCGATAACTTAGCACATCTGAAAGAGCAGATGGCAGAATCTGCTGCCTCTGCGGATGCGGAGACAGAAAGACTCCGCAAAATTACAGATGAAAAAACGTCGGAAGTTGCAGTTCTCCAGACAAAGTTGAAAAGTTTGAGTTCAAAAATCGAAGCTCTTTCGTCAAGCGAGTATATTGACTCTAAAAAATCCTCGTCGGACTGCAAAGAATGTTTTGATAAGAATTATCCCCTCTTGGTGATGAATATTAACCTCAACAAAAAAAGCGTCCCTTTTGTTATCTGGGAAGGCCAAAATGTGAAGGAACGGGCGATAGCCTTTATCAACCGAAATGGGGGTAAATACAACAGTCCGAACGAGTTCAACCAAGTTGTTGAACAATTAACGAAAGGGGCCACAGAGCGTTTACAGAAAATTAACTAAATCACTACCATCCCAAGCACAGTTAAATAAAGCTGTCAAAACGGAAATAAATCAGTTTCCTTCGTTGAAAGTGACATTTAAACAACAGGGAGGTTATAACAGTACACACACACAAAATATACTTACTTGGCCCATCATATTCGAAAATAACATACTACTGCGAAACTAATATTGGCTGTATTTAATTAATAAAAACGATGTTCATCACATGCCCTGTAAACAGACGTTTTCGTTGTTTTTTTTTTAACACCGACGTAAAAAACTACTACACACTAATTTATGGCATTCATTGATGATGATGAGGTTGCATAATAAATATATTTTTGACCAGAAGCGATTGTAGCAGATTTTGATTTACATCGGTTATCTTTTGGTGACCCGCAACGATAAAGCATGGCAGTAATTCCAAAATTAGATTTTGAATGGGATCTTAAGAAAAAACTGTCAGCAGAAGCACAAACTTCCCAAGCTATGGCGCCTACTAGTTCTTTAGTTGCTGAGGAGGGTAATGGCACGCGCTTGGAGTAAAGATTATTGCTGTATCTATCAATTTTAGTGAATCGTATAGAATTCCCACTGGTATCATCATAATGGTGCATGAAATAGGATGAGTGCACACCATGCTTCCCACCTCTTTCGCCGCTGGTATTTGAACGCCAACTTACCTTATCGTCGCCAAAAACAAATGACCGTAAGAGTACCAATGATAAAGCGTCGCCTTGTGTATCAACACAGATGAAGTTTGTGGATACTGCATTCTTGACCACGAGAGAAAGATCGATTACCGTTTTATTGAACACGAATGCTCTATTTAAGGAAGACACGAGCTTTGAAAAAAGCATTCCTTTCTCCCACATAGTTTTGGCTCTATGAGTATTGTTGAAGAAACATTTTGCACTGGTTATACTATTAGGGCTGCTTGCGTCCTTTGGAAACTGCCTCACCACGTTCTTCAATATTCCATGAAGTGATTCGTCACGAAAACAATTGAAGGATGGCTGATCACATGACCAGAGAGAGTCCACTCCATTGCAACAGTTCTGATGAAAAATTACTCTTGGAAATGACTCATCCCTTTCTTCAGCATGCAACACTGAATTCAGACTTCTGCGTGTTTCCATTACATCAAACAAGTGTTTCGATTGTCTATTCTCGTCTAATACAAAAGTTGTGCGAAAAGTAGCCACACTGATCAAAATACCAACGATGATTTGAAACCTCGCCTCCCACGAATTGGAGACATATTTTAAATTACAACCAAACGATTTGTTTTCGTCCGTTCTATATACTTCGCCATCAACCGACTGCTCTATTTCGAAATCTAAAAATTCTTGGAGGGTATCTTCTTTTCGATTTTCGTCGTTGATAATATTATTTAATTTCTCTAAACGCTCTCGACGAAATTTCTCAATCATACTGTTTTCAGGAAGGGCGAAGATGCCTCTACTTTTATATTCTTGGATCTTCTTCCGGTGATAACGTTTTGATACAGTCTTTAATATTAATTGTATTCGATGCGAGGCTCGGTACACATCTTTATTTAAATCTAACCACTTCTTCACGACATAAAGCAATGTGACAGACAAAGCGGCGAGAATGAACGATCTAAATTTCATCGGTACGGTTGCAACAATCGAACATTTTGATAATACAGCATCGACAATATCGTGTCTGTCGTGCTTAACTTAAGTTGTTCCTGATTGGTTCGGCTCGAAGTTGAAGGTAACTTGGATGATTATAAAGGATACTTTGTCTCTGAATGAGCAATGAAGGCTCTGAAAAATATTTGATGAACGTGAACAATTTGAAGGAGTTTCTGTTCGTAAGTCATAATAATGTAATAATAACATGGAGCATCTGAGACAGTTTAATTGCTTGATTGTACTTTTAATAGTGTGTCTCGTACTTTTACCTATAATCTTCCTATAAACACGGTAATCCTGTTTCCAAATGACAAACAAACTAAACAAATATGCAAATCATTCCTGTCATTGAAACCTGTGCAATTTTGTGACAATGATGCACGCTGTCACTTCGGCAAAAGTCGCAGGTTCTTGTGAGAGTCCTTTGCTCCGACATCAAATCGGCAAATATTGTGAAGAACATGACGTTTTTTGCCATCTGTGTGGTGTCTATTCTCTTCACTGCGTCCGCCGCAATACCTGAACACCGCACCACCGCGTGCGGTGAGGTTACATTCTGGTAAGACATTAGGAATGGTAATATGAATAAATAAGTATTGTATGTGACGAATATTGTTTATATTAATTAAATACAGCCATCATAGTAGTTTTAAATAATATGTATGGAATTCAGGAAGATGTTTAAATTATGTAAATAACAGCCAATATCTAGTTTATATTAAAAAATGGTAATATCATTCGGACCTTTCGTTTTTAAGTCACAGTCTCATCGAAAACTACACCATCCAAACCGATTAGAAAGTCATTTATACAGAGTATGGTGAGGAATATAAATGTTTATAACAAACACTTAAAAAAACAAATGAAAGAATATAGTTATATGAAAGCGTTAAGGGCTTTACGTGAAGGCAGAAATACCAATCCTGCACATAAATATGCCTTTAACTCACTTATCTCTGATTTGAAGAGGAAAAATCCGTATTGGGATAGAAAGTCAGGTGATGATCATGGTTCAACTACAAGGGCTCTATTTACGGGGGAGAATAATGATGGAGAAATTTGATTCATGTGATGAACACTGTTTTTATATTAAATTAAATACAGCCATTATATTAGTTTTATATAATGAATTAATAAAAAAGCAAATTTTATTTTCTTCACTTAAGCCAATTAAAAACAGCCATTATATTAGTTTTATATCTTTCGGACGTACCGGAAAAGAAGTTCACATCATTCTGCGATGAATAACTTACTTCAAACGAGAAATCGCTATTAATGACATCACTCGCTTGTTACTGGTTTGCAAAACAGAAACCAATATGTTTTATTTACGAAAATAACAGCCAGTATACTTTTTACATATCATATGAATCACATTGAACATTGATGAAAGATCATCAGATGTTGAGAGGATAAATTTGATGGAGACAAAGATTAATTTGACTTTTATGTCACAGTTTCTGAAACTTGTTTATTTACGTCGTAAATAACAGCCAATATACTTTCTACTAAGAATTCTCTTAAGTGACAAACATTTCTTTATTTTAATTGAGTACAGCCATTCATTTATTAGTTTTTATAATTTTGCTAATATGTGTTTCGTAAACAAAAATTAATGACGATCATAAATAAGATATACTGTATTTTCACTTTTTCTTGAATAACCCTGCAAGACCGCCTCCCTTCTTCGCCCCGGCCCCGCCTCCAAACATAGAAAGCGCTTTCTTTTGTACTTTTTGCGCATCTTGGAACAAGAGCGCAAGAAGAGCGGTAAGTTTTTCCGTGATATTCTCGCCATCACAGCGCGGGTGGTTCGCAGATATCCGGACCAAAGCTTCCAAAAACTCAACCATTGTCATAGTTTCATGACTATCTCGGCGCTTGTCTTTTGAATCCCGATTTTGTTCATCTAAGGTCATCATTTGACTCTGTATGTACGCGTCTACGGCTTTCCTATAGCTATAGTCGGCTTTGCTAACTATATCTACTGATCCCATCAATTTTAGAAACTCCTTCAGTGTCATCAGCTCTATGTAATCTTCAGTGGGCCCGGCAGTGGCAGAGTTTTCTTTGTATATTTTCTTTAAACCAATTATTCTTTTGTATAAAACCTTGTGGACGTCTTCTGTGTACACGAATTCCCGACGAAAGTTTTCAGAACTCCACGATTGATCTGCGTGAGCAACTAAATGTTTTTCTAAAAAGGTTTTGAGCTTCTCTGGTTCCGTCTTCAAGGTACGATAACGCATTAGTGCCAAGCGAACGATCGCTTCCAAAAATTCAAATCTTTGCAATGCTTTCTGGTGGTTTTGTTCGGCACCACGAGTTTGAACATTTACTTTGACAAAAATTTGATCGATGTCACGAATGCGTACATTCCTTTTGTCTAATATTTTCATATCGTTGCACCATTTTGAGTATGAATTCCATGACATCATGAAGTAGCCATGCTGAGGCTCGTCGGCAGCGTATTTCTTGAAGGTGTCGAAAATAGTGACGAAGTGTTCGGTCAGCAAGACTTGCACGATAGACATATCACTCTTATCCGGAAAAAGACCTTTAATCCGATGCGCATGTTTTAAATCTTGCAACAGAGCTTTACGTAAAGTTTCGGGAGTTTCAAAATAATCCTCCGAGTCGCACTCGATCTTTCTCTCCGCGAAAACAGAGCTGTCCAGTTCAAATGCTTTATCTTCTTCTTTCACTCTCTCTTTGCGAACTTTTTTTCCGATTTCAGGCTTTCTGCGAATAGCTCCTGTGTTTTCAAACGCATCAAAGTGTACCAACGGTCTGCGGTAGTCTTCGTCCAACATTTTCTGAATCCTCTCAAACATCTCCGCAAACTCCTCGTAGTCTATTTCCCCATCGCCCGACTCATCCCATATGGTCAACATTTGTTTGAACTGTTCTTCCGACAGTTCAATATCAAGAGAGTCAAAGCCCATTCGCAGTTCTTCATGATCAATCGTTCCTCCGCCGTCATCATCAAAATCTTCGAAAATCTCAACGATGGTCTTCCCATCCTCTTCTTGCAAACGCTTAAAGCGCTGTGCGATTGCGACTTGAATCTTAATTTCTTCCTCACGGCACAACCGCTTTAACCACCGCCTATTCGCATCGACTGCCTTTTGCTCTTTCTGCAACTGGGTCAAACCAGCCACAACGTTTTTCACTTTCTTATTTTGAAATTCCACCCAAATATTGTCTCCATTAAGTAAAATATCACGAATCTTGGTGCTACCATTAACTTTTGACATGAGAGGATGGGGTGGTGCGCCAAGTCTGTCTGTTCCTGCCGGTAACTGAGTAATGATATTGTAGGGTGTGAGTTGTCCTGATTGGACTAAATGTTGCCCGCTCTCACGTACCCGTGTCCTCCCATGAGGCTTGAGAAATCGGGAATAGCGCTGAGCAACGACCCCAGCAAGCCATTTAAAATCGGGGTCGGTCGCCATAATTTTTAACGGGAAGGACTTCGAAGACCACTCGTCGATAGCATGGACAGTAAATGTCAGATCGTTTTCCTTCTCCTCCTCGTACGCTTGTTCCAACTGAAGCCGATCTTTTTCCTTCGCAATGATGTCTTTTGGAATCAAAAGAGTACCCGTGAGCCGCACTTCCCCAGACATGTCTTCCGGATCGACTTCTCCTTCCATATCTTCGTGGTATTCTAGGGTATACCAGTCATTGAACTCGAATCGGTGGTGCCCTTCGTTCTTAAAGCCATGCCCATATTCGTCCTCGTCTGCATTGACTATGTGAGCAGTCACGTACACAGATCCTGATATTTTTTCAAAACGGTTCATGTGCCCAGGTCTCTTTCGAAGAGGCCATCTCCTCCCGTATTGCAAGGCCGATTCCTTCGATATATCTTGCCGAGCTGCCTCTCCTAACGCAATGTATGCCTCCCCCAAAAAATCGTCATCCCCAACCGCGTCGCAATCCCACACACTTACTCGCAAATCGGGGGGATTTATATTCACCCGGACAATGCCATCTTCGCTGGGTTTTGTAAGGGCAGGCTCGATCATTTCGTCTATCAACATTTCGACCTGTACCTTTGGGTTGCTATGCTTACGATAAACCAGCCCTGCCAAATACAAGAGACATTCAAAAAATTCAGATCGCTCCAATTGTGAGTCACCTTGCTGCCGAAATCCACCTTCAATTCCATCGACGTCTCCTTCGGATTCCGTGTTTACTCTCCTGAATATTTCTTTCAGAGTGCGCCTAGAAATTCCTGCTTTTTTGTTTAGAATTTTAGTATCTTCACAGAACCGAATAAATTCCTTGAATGAGATAGTTTCATCTGCGTCTTCCTCAGATTGATCCCAGGACGGCTTTCCGACTCGCAAATCCGCGGCATAATCATCTTCTAAATCTTCAGCGTCCTCATTGAAATATTCGTCGTAATTACTGTAAACCCGAAATGCTTCTGACAACAATTCAAAACTGTCTCTCATAATCAACTTCACACGATGCTGAGTCGTAGCGCCAGCTCTTTTAATCGCCGGGGTCATTTCCATTTCATCCCAATCTTTTTCAAACGAGGCGTACAAATCTTCATCTCGTGGGATGGAAAACCAGAAATCGGCTTCGTCGAATTCAGGACACAGTGTTCGCTTGTAAACCCTAGTTGCCTGAGCCATTCCACAGAATTGGACCTTGACATATGGGTCACTATACCCGTCGGCATCACCTGCAGTCAGACCAATGCACCGATGTATCTTCACCCTTAGGAATCGCTGGTTCGATGCCACAGGTTTCTTTTTCTTTATCATATCCATAATATTCCAAGACACCTTCCCTATTGGGTCATCCTCAGATAGTAAGTCTTTGTCATAGACAGTTATGGTAAAATCTATATCACTGATGTTCGTGTTGAAGAGAATAGGTTGGCATTCACACACCAATCGCTCGTCCCACTTTGGGTTCAAATTCTTAACAATATGCCTTGTTTGCGCTGGCTGCCCTTCCCCTAACCTAATTTCCAAAAGTGGATCACTTGCGGCATACCCGTCCAATAAATTCACGTCGGTAGCCACTAAGTTCCTCGCCTCGTGGGCCCAGACACGGGCGTACATTAAACCTTCTGTTTTCTCTTTGATTTTGTAATGCAAAGTTCCGTGAGGACGCAACGCCAACTGAGCTTGATCATTAATCCTACCTATGCTTACCTTTGCCATCTGACGCGTGAGATGCCCACCCCCCTTTCGATATTCTTTCCGATACTTTAAGTCGTGATAAAATCTCCAAGAAGATTCTTTCGCAACTTCTGGTGATGCATCTTCTGAATATTCGTCTTCGCTATGGCTGTTGTCCATGCTCGTACGCTTAGCGTGTTCCGTCTTCAAACCTTCGGGTTACGTGGAAAGACGGGTACTGTCCATATCTTTGGCACTACCTCTCAGTCTTCATCCGCGGATATTGATTAGCTGACCATAGCGAAAACCAGAGGTGGTTTGTATTTTCCTAAGCCGTCAGTTCATTACTAACGGAAATTCTGAAAAAACTTGCAGACAACATGAAGAGAATTATAACTATGCATTTTTGTATACTGTCCATAATTTAAGGATTTAAATAACCGTAAAAAAATGTCGGGACGGACTTCACCACTCGCATGTCATCTGCAATCACGTGCAATGCTGATTCACATTTCATCACGCCTTTCTTGTCGATCGTTTGCCCAAGCTCGTGCAGTGAAGGTATCAATTCGGTCACTGCAATCTTTTAAAATAAATAAAACTGCATTCGTGGAGTATTTTTGTTTGCATTTTCATCAGTTTTGAGTTCTATGGGTCAGTAGATACTCTCCAAATTTAGTCTGGGCGATGGAAAAATTTAGATTGATTAGAATTTTTTTTTTAGATAGATTAGGTCTGCACTGGCGAAAAATCTATAACGCAACCTTATTGGCTTGTTTTGAATCTCATCATCCATCTCATGAGTATCAAGTTCTGCTACATCGAGACGATGGTTCTGCAGTACAATCACTCTCCACAATTGGTATACTTGCGCTGCGGAAGATGCTAAACGACCTTCGATCATAAGCAGATGCTTTATCTAAGCCCTGGATTTTCTGCGGCTATTTACCATGGGTAACTTCAGTTGCCACGGTGTAGGAAAACGGTGGAACGAGTTGCAGAAGATTGAACTCCGACGTCTCCACCTGTCGAGTAGTAGCAGTTTTGAGCCAGACGAGAATGACAAAGATCTACAGTTACTTCGTTTCATCTGGATGGCTATGTCTCCTTCCAGGTCTTTTAAAAGGAAAAGCGAAAGATGGAAGTCGATGGGTTGGCAAGGAGTTGATCCGAAAACGGACGTTCGTGGTGGTGGCCGACTAGCTGTAGAGTGTTATGAGCATTTCGTTACTTTTTACACTGCGGGGGCAGAACTGATACTCCGTGAAATCAAAGCAATGGAGATCAAGAACAGCGAACGTTTTTATCCATTGTGTACCACAGCTGTTGTTATATGCACACATGTTGCTCAATTGATTGGTTTTTCAAAAAAAAATCTAGGCCCTCTTAGTCTGGCTGCGCTAGAGAAATATCTGGTAGCGCCGAAGCCAATACCTCTTGGTAATTCACTGTTGAACAACGATAAAGGTTTATCTTTTACGGAGATGTTTAGCCACGTTCTCTGCCATTTTCATATCATTTTTCGTGAAAACGAAAAGTATACCTATATGGATTCTCATAAGGTTTTAGAAAGGGCAATGAATTTCTTGAAAAATAGCCTGACCCATTGCCAGAATGTGGACTCTATGAGAGAATACTACGCCAGCAAGGAACCAAAGATGAAGGAGTTCTTGCGTGCCGGTGGGGGCGCGGCAAAAGGCTGGCGGCATGCTCGAACAGCTGTCCGATCCCAAATACACGAAGGTTTGAGTACTGAAGCAGGCGTGGTATATGCGTTAAAAGGAAAGTCGTTATTGATGACGGGGCTACACAGTAATGAACACAGAGATTCAAGATCTGCGCGACAGCATCTTGATGGTGACCATATTTTCAGTCCGCCCCCTATTCGTCGGTCTTTTTCTGGCTGTGGAGCCACGCCGCCACCACTCATACCCTTTGGGCTGGGAAATCTGAAACCCCCACCTGCTCCTCCACCTATAGACGCGTTGGGACCAAATTCGCATTTGTCTGCGCGACTGTCGCTTCAAAAAATGAAGAGCATTGTCGCAAAGCCAGCCTTGAGAAGGCATTCGTCAGCTGAAACGAAGTACCAGAAGTTCAAACAAATGAAGAAAAACCTTTGAGAGTTTTAATTAAACGACTGAGG
>JACKZZ010022024.1_pt1 | contig 13222 bp, 5 predicted proteins | sample 8027871 | NCBI WGS metagenome assembly JACKZZ01 (sample SAMN15724774, study PRJNA655200) | protist metagenome | isolation source: fluorescence activated cell sorting (FACS) single amplified genomes of... | place: USA: West Boothbay Harbor, Gulf of Maine | collected 2000-07-19
GCAGAAGAGGCTGCGCAGAGATACTACTGAGAAGTATTTTAAGTGCTTTCATTAGTCGCTATGGACTGCGTTGTCGTGTCACTGTAGAAAATGGACTTCGTGACCAGAGCGTTCATGACTTGTTGACAAACAACTGCGTTCCTGCACTCCAAATTATTCGCCAACTCAAGAAGATCGACCAAGCGCATAGATACGTACTCACTGAAATACTAGTCCCATTTTCAGAAGCAGTAAGAACAGGAGTGGATTCGGCGAATGCAAGCAGCTCCGCCGCCACGAGTCTCCCTCTATTCGATAAGCTCGCCAGCACCGGCAAGGAGAATGGTTACAGCTACTTGTGCAACTTGCTGATCGAGCACCCTTTGGTGTATTCTAACGCTGTAGGGGCTGGCGGTGTGTTGTCCTTAAGTGCAAGTGCCACTGGCTCTGGTCTGAAGGCAGCGTTGAAGCACCATTTGTTATTGCCACCTGCTCACGCTAGATACAACAAGAGTGCCTTTCCCGGTCCGTATATGCTTCGACAGCTCATCGGGGTCTTTTCTAACTACGCCAGCAGTAAAATGCTGACTGCTTTTGAGAATGTGTGGAGGGAAGTGATAGCTGACCATGTGGTCGATCTATGTACGAGTCCTGACAACTGCGGTCACAACGACAGCGACAATGGCTACGATTCAGATACTTCAAACGGGAGCGATCCAGGTAGACTGCATAGTTTAATGAACACAAAGATAGACGCTCTGATCAGTCTTTTGCACCGATGCAGAGACATATGTCGCATTGACCTTGGATTCAAGAATATGTTATGTCATATGTCCGCAGATCTTGGGTTCATGCTTGCGTACAAGCGCCTTGACAAACCGATAGTTCTTGAACTGGCGAAAGCCTTGTCCGTGCGAGTGAGTGGCCTGTTGGATTCACTGAAAAATCAGTCCTCGAATCAGAAGCGCGGGGACTTCGAAAGCGCTGGGTCTGAAGGGTACATATCTTTTGGGATCCGCGGCGTCATTGCAAGCGCAGGAAACAGCTGGTCAAACTATCTGGAGAGTGTCATTGACCTCATTCAAGTGTTCTGCAACCAAACAAACAGCACAGAGTTCAGCCACTTTTACGAACTTTTGTTGGCAAGACGACTTCTCCGCTATCGCTTCATTTCTCTAGCACTTGAAGAGCGTGTCTTGTCTCTTCTTCCAGGGGCTATGAGCAAGAATGGTACCAACATGATCCGAGATATGAAGATCACTGCAGCGAATATGCAGGCATTCCGAGCGTTCATCTTGAATCGCATCGACAATGGTTCTGGGTTTGGGGAAAGAAACTGTGCTTTTCCCTCGGATATGATGAGTCTTATATTTCAGGGTCACGCTGCAAATCGCAATCCTCTTAGACAAGGGAATACAAACGATAGGCTCAATATTCACCTCCTCTCTGGCACGGTGTGGCCCAGTCACTGGATTTCAGCGGTAAATTACTCCGGTCTCCGACTTCCAGATGGTATGAGTGTGGTGAAGGATTGCTTTGATCTTTATTTCGAGGTAGAAGATAGTAAACGCACTAATTTGAGTAGCAACGGCGATGGAATCACGGACTCTGGACCTGGTGATTCTCAGCGTGCATTTTCAGAGAACTCACCTGATCGTTTCCGGTACCCACTTCTCGTGTCCGGAGGATTAGGCATTCTCAGCAATACTAATGGTTACTATGAGTGGCTTGGCAATGAGATCAAGGACGGCATGCCTGTGTACACACTAGCGAGGCGGTTGGCGATGGATGGCACACAGAAAGGTTCGCAGCTGCAAGACTCTTCTAAAAGCAGAGATATTGTTGTTAATAAGACCTACCGCCTGGAGTACTCCGCACGTAGCTGCTGCTGGCAATTGAAAACCGCGGGAATGGGATCCATTAGTGAAACAAAGTTAGGGAAGAAAGTCTGTGTGGCATATGCGGCAGTGACGAGCCGCGTCCCCCCTGATATGATTCACCAGAGCTCTACCGCAGAAGTTCCCGATGACCAATCCATTAGCAACAGCATCAATTTACCAACCGCAAGAAAAAGTGGTGTATGGAAATCTCATAATTTGCGCACGAATAAGTGGGAAGCTCAACCTTCCTTCACTGTTACCAAAGTGACTGTTTTTGACTTGTCCAGTGATACTCCAGTGAGCACTCTCATGGATCCTGTATCGTCCCGCAGCACAAGCAAGAGCGACACTTACAGCTACAGATATAACAGCACTCGAAGGCGGCTTGTATGGTGTCATGCTGTCGGCAGCGCTATTGTGAAGGTAAACCTCCTTGCAGATAACGAGCTCCGTACCGAAGGAGGAGTTGGCGAGAGCAAAGCCGTTGAAAACGATTCTGTGGTGAATGCCGCATATGTTCTCTGTTCCGAGCCTCAGGTGGCTTTGCTCTTTGCCTTCAACACCTCGCTCACTTCTGATTCGAGCCCGGTATACAGTGTCGAACAACTGAGTAAACTAGTGGGGTTGAGCTTAAAGGAAACGCACGACGTCATCGACAGTTTGGTCCAGTCCCCGATCCCGCTACTACAGCGTACAGGACTGGCCTCAAAAGCTAGTAATGACGCACAAGACGACACTTGGAGCTACCAGTTAAGTGACATGCTTCTGAGTGGCGCGATTAAGAGCTCTGAAGAAGACCCGATGGTAGTACCGCTCATTTCTGACCAAACGAGTGCAGTAAGTGGGAGGTCGAATGGAAATAGCCAAGACTACGAAGGTGTGATAAATCCGGGAATAAATTCCTCGGCGTTTGGTGGTGATAGCAAAGGAGGAAACTATCTTCAAGCTGCTCATATTCGTGCTTTGCACGATTGGCGTAACGAAGTGCTAGACGCGTGCATAGTTCGTACTCTGAAGCAGGCTTTCATTACTCGCACAGGAGAATATACTAGTCGACATGGTGTTTCATTTTGCGCAGTTCCACTTGATCTTTTGACTGAAACGGTAAGAGCTAACATGGGAACCGGTGCCCCAACTGGAGCAAGAAGCAGTGGCACAGTATATGGCAGCAACGCCATCAGTGCAACCGATGAGGACATTATACGTCGCTCCGAAAGACTCGTCAGCTCCGGAGTGATTGACAAGGTAAGTACAGGAAGTAAAGGCAGCTTTCGAAGCATCGCATACTGCTACATGAGCGCCACGGTGATCGAGGAAGAACCGCAGGAGAAGCGTGGGATTTTAACTTCCACTGCGTCGGCTGAGACTGCTGGTGATATGTCCGTTTTGCTCTCACCTTCAACGGCGTCAGCGACGTTAGCTGCTGCAATGATGGATGCCTATGGGGAAGCCTACCTACCTGTCACACGAATGACTGGCACCGAACTCTTCAACCAGCTCAAGCTCCTCCTCGGTATCACGGACGCTGTCGGTGTCCCACTCTTCGATTCTCCTAAAAGGCGACAGCTGTTTGTGAACAGTATCAGCCGAGAAGTCTTTCAAATTCGGTTTGTTGAATGGATAGCTGCAGAATCGCCACTCAACGCTGCATGTATTGATGCACTGTGCGCTTATTACTGGGACTTGCGTACTGGCGGGGCTCACAATTCTGACGCAGAGGAAAAAGTTGGGGACCACTCTAGTCTCCTTATCGAGGAAATCTGCATAGAACCCAACGGAGAAGCTCTTTTGGACCACATATTCAGTGCAAGCTTGTACACGTTGTCCGCATGTGGAATGCAGCTGTCAGCACTGCTGCAGCAGCAGTGGGAGGGTCTCATGGGTGAACCTTTCTCTACCGGCACTTCAAGTCAAGAGCGCAGGCGTCTCACCATCGACTTTACGGATTCATTTGCTAGTATTGCCTCGTATGCTCGCCGGCTACGTCGTAAAACCCCCGGATTAGATCACTTGGGAATCGTCTTTGGTGTTACGGAGTGCTACTTCCGACACTTACCGTGGAATGTGATGCGTGCTGTAGGTGACACATTTTGCGATGCAGTTCGAGTGAAAATCGTTGACCAGGCTGCTATTATTCACACCACCAACGGCTCAGATGACTCAGAGGCAGACATGTCTGCGCATTATTTGTCGCAGCTGAGAAGCAAACGCATTCTATCAACCACATCAGAGGAGCATTTTTTCGTGCCCATAGCTGAAGCAAGGAGTGCGTTTCCCACCCCGGTCTTTGACAGACTGATACTGCTAGCTCAGTCTGTAGAGTCTACTGAGGAAAACACGCTACCCCCTTTCCCACTGAATGACGTCTCAGATGGCTCGCTGCATGACGAGCATTTATACTTTGGGAGTACGGACGAGTCTCCGATTCTCGGGCCTGCCCTCATCACTCGCGAATCCAGTCAATATCTGAAACTTACGTTCTATAATTACATGAACGCGGTGCTCAATGTTGCTTCAAGGCACCTGCGGGGAATGACTGAGTTGGCCGCTCTTGGAGCAGCGGCACCTCAGTTGCACACCTTCGCCGACATACTAGCAATTTATTACTTTGGCAGTGATCCTGATAGGTGCTGTATCGGCCTTGTCGATGCTATTGCGGCTGTTTTCGATATCCTCTCACCCTATGCAAATGTATCTTCCGAAGATTCTGATGGTGAACACTACCCTAGAAGCGGCAGCGCCAGTGAGGGCGACAGTGGCTTTGAAACGGAGGAAAGCGATGTGGACTCCGAGGAAGAAGCCACTGACAACAACACCATTCACGAGCCGATGCTCCCCTGCGAGTTTTGCACAGATGTATTCCGTCTTTCGCAGCTCCTTGAACATCAGCGCACATGCGGACGTCGGGACGTTGGAGATGCGCCAAATCTTATCCCAGAGCCCGCAGCACTACAGGCACCCGCAGCCTCAGATCTCGAAATCCGACGGAAGCACAAGCAGAAGAAGCAGAAATCTCTTGATGAACCACGCGAGCTGTTTGGAAAGTGGAGCGATGAAGGGGAAAGACCTGGTGCTACCTCGAGTGCCACTTTGGTCCTCGCAAGAGATATTCTGTCCAGTATCTCCGGTGCTGGGACTGAGAATGAAATACCACTGCTGGGCGAGGAGCTTGGGCGCGCATTCGACATTCTGGATGGTGATAATGATTCTAGACTGACCAGCGGCGATTTCTCAGGTCTTGCTGAGCTCACTTACGATGAGCTGCGCCCACACGTGGACCCTTTTCTATTGTACAAAGCGCCACTTGAAACGGCCAGCGTCCTCTCCGTGACCGCTGACGCCGTCGCACCTCCGCCCTTTGCATCGCCGCTTGGACCCCCGCTAGACCAGGATTCCATGGACCCCTCCCTTGGAGCGCTACCTTTGCAAAAGGCGGACTCCTTGTGGGTAAGCATCAGTAATGAGAACGCCGTGCTGCCGTCGACCTCAGATATGGTGCGCAGCACTTCTCTTGGAAATGTCAATGAAACGTATGCAGACGAGGTCAAGCGTGTGCTTCTGAAGTGCTCAGAAGTGCTTGATGAGTGTGAGAGCACGGCTCTTGCGTTGCTATTGCATTACAAGTGGGACACACGATTGCTCATTGAAGACTATGTGTGTGAGCTTGGACACAGGAGGGTACGAGAAAAGGCAGGTCTAGGAGCCAGGGCTTTACCACCTTTCCTGCGATACGACCTGCATAGCGACCTGGAAAATAACGGGAGTACCATGTACGCTTCTGCGTCGGCAAATTCTTTTGAGAGATGTCTATCACAGGACTCTTTTGCTGGAGTGCGAGCTCCAGTCACCTGCGCTATCTGCCAAGAAACAAGCGATACCGGCAATGATATTTTTGCTTTGCACTGTTTCCACTGGTTCTGTCGAGACTGCTGGCAAGGCTACTTAATGAGTGCTCTCGATAGTCGTAATATTAATGGAACATGTCCTATGGGTAAATGCAATATGGTGGTAACCAGCGATATGTACGCCTTTTTTTGCGATGATACAGGGTCTGGTGAGAATATTGCGCGGTATCAGAGCCTAGTGGGGCAGTCCTTCATCGAGGAGCAGGGCCGGCAAGACGGGCATACGCTGAGCGGCTCCACGTCAGTGTCCTACTGCAAAAACCCTCGCGGCTGCAATGGGGTTGTGCTCATGGCTGATGATGCGAGTAGCAGCGAAGCGAGGTGCTCGTTGTGCGGAAGTCACTTCTGTGCCTCATGTGACCTCCCGCCGCATGCCCCTGCCACGTGTGAACTAGTGGCAGAATGGGAGGCCAAAGGCGGATATCTTGAAACTGGGCGCAAAGAAGATGAGGAAGCGCGCAAGCTGAAGCATCTCACGACAAAGCCATGTCCAAAATGCGGAGTTCGCATCGAAAAAAGCGGCGGATGTCCGCACATGACGTGTATGCAGCCAAACTGTCGCTACCAGTTCTGCTGGGACTGTGGTGGGGAATATCATACATCTTCTCAATGCAGCCGTCCCAAAATAGTTGCTTCGGCCGGCAGCGTGCTAGCATTCGATGAATTGGACAAGAAGTGTGCGAACCACTTTCTCGCGCGAAAAATGGCACTTCGGGGTATTCGCACGTGCCTGTCTCTGTTGGAGCGTACCCTTAGCGCACAAACACAATCTCAAGCATTGGCGCTGCGGGTTCGCTGTGAAGCCTGGCAAGTTCTTTGTGATGCTCAATGCGCACTTGCTCACTCCTGCATCCTCCTGTACTTCATTCCACAAAGCGCAAAGCTACAGTTTCTTTACGATGACTTGTGTGCACTGACAACTAAGCTGCAGTCTCATGTTGAGGAGGGCAAGTGGGCGTCGTTGGGTTTCAGTTCGGCTGTGGGCACTGCTTCAGCTGGAAACCATTCTGTCGTGTCTTTAGATGCAGATGTTCAGGATGCCGCCGCTGCAGTTGCAGGACTGCGGTTGCGCCTGCGAGACTTTCAGCTCCTAGCGGCTACGGAAATCCCCCTCGCAGAGGGAAAGAATGCACGCAGCTCCCCTGTGAGGGGTTCTTTGAGCAGACGCACCTCTCTTGGGAGCGCCAGTCCCAGTACAAGCAATGCTAGCAGTCGCGCCAACTCTCTGCCGAGCACTCCCTATAGGAGGGGGTCTTCGCCCGAAAAGCATTCGGGTCTGACGAGTCCGACGGCCACTCCAAACGTGCGCGCTGGTGCGGATTCCGTGCAAACAGTCTTGAGGGGCCTACTGTCTCGGCGTGATGTGCCGGTTTTTGGTGCACGCTGATAAATAGATTCGATGAAATATGTGTCTCTTTGTTTATTTCAGAATTGTTCAAACTCAACAAATAAAGAAAAAATGTAATTATATATGACTCCTTCAACGCGCAACGGCTTTCTGACGTGCAATGTAATGACTCCTTCAACGCGCAACGGCTCTCTGACGGGCCGCCTCCCCAAGAATCACAGCGGCGGCCGTCGCAGCATTCAAAGAGTCCAGCGACTTAGCCATGTCAATGCGAACCCTCCTTGTAGCAGCAGCACGTGCACCCGTGCTGCCTCCGAAGGCTTCACCCCCAATCACCACGACTGTGGGTAGTCTGTAGTCGACGTCCCAGTAAGGGGTACAGGCATCTCCATCGCCACTCCCATCCGAGTCCGCCAGCACAACCTGCTTATTCCTGAAGAAATCAGCGGTAGTAGCGCTGTCCCATTCCATGCTAGTCACAGGAATATCCAATGCAGCACCGGCCGAGGCTCTCAGAGCCCTTGGCGACCACACATCCGCGGTGTCCTCGGAGACTTGCACAGATGTGCAGCCCAGTCCGACGGCAGCCCTTATGATTGTGCCTACATTGCCTGGGTGTCGCACGCCATCTAGAACAGTTACCAGTTCTGGCTGATCGGAACGTGGCGTAACTGCCGGCCACACTGGCTGCGCAAAGCAGGCCGTGACTCCTTGGTGGGTCGATACGTCCGCTAGTGCGTCCTTCAAGGCGCTGTCCGAGGCCAAACTGATGCGGAAGGCGTGTCGAAGGTCGCTGCGATTCTGATCATCTGCGTCATTCTGCGCAGGCATACCAGGAATAGCGCTTATGTGCTGCGACAAACTACTCGCCACTGCTCTCAGCAGCTCGTTGCCCAGAGGTGCGGTGAGAGCCCTCTCTGACACAACTATCTGTTGTGGATCATAGCCCTTATTTAGAGCATCTATGATTACTCTGTGTCCATCCAGACGAACAAGTCCAGTCCGGTCGCGTGACTTCTTGCTTGTAAGAGACTTAAGAAGCTTCAGTCGGCCATTTGTGCTGGATGTAATAATCTCCCCAGCACGACGAACTAAGATGTATTCTTTCAATATATCTACTGTCTTTTGGAGATCCAATTCATGGGCTGAGGAGAAGTTGCGAACGGGCCGACTCATTCCCCTGAGAGTATAGGAGTGCATCATGTCTACCAGAGATGGGCAGCACAACAGGCTGAATGCACGTCTTTTCGTCAGAGACTTATATAGGGACGAAATTTCCAAATTCTGATTGATTTTTGAATGGTTCGAGTCGAATCCTACCCGAGAGTATTCAATAATGGAAAGGAAATCCACCATGATGTTTCCAGAAATTCTTGAGGGTTTTATCTTTTCTGTAGTTCTGGAGTTTGCTTCCTTCCTTCCCTCAACACAATCAGAACGTGCTGTGGAAGAATTAAGGGCACTCGTTTGTGGCAAATCCAAAGATGAAATAGACCAGAAGAACCAGTTCATGCCCTACTACTTGGGTGTACTTGAAAAAAATGACTGAATGACTGTCTCTATCATGCTTACAGCTATTCGTAGATCACGAAATCATTGAACACCACAACTATGTGGCCTTGACTTACGACGGCTTCGCTGCTAAGTGCCTCAATGACGACATTGACTTTGACCAACACATTCAGCAATGCAACGAGTACATTCCTGCATTCCTGACAATACTGGGTTTGCAATTTGCAATGAAGCTTATCATTAAACCTTTCGAGAAGGCCTCCGTGCAAGACTTTATTATTGAGGAGAGACGCAAACTTCCTGTAGCTACTGCAGTTGCCATACAAGCTTTTGCATTGATACAGCTAGTAAAGGACTTAATGAAAAGGTTCCGCGGGAGCAGGAATGAGAGTTTTTTCTTGGTAACCTACTACGTGTATAGTAATGAGAGAAATGAGCCTTCTGGAACTTTATCGGCTAGTTCGTACCATGTCATGCAGCAATCCAACCGGTTTTCGAAAACAATACACTACAAAATTACAAAATCACTCCTGAAAAACACCGAGGAACTCAAATCCTAAGCTATCCGAATTCAGACTTCATCCTACGGAACGGCTGACAGTACAAAGTACAAGTGCTTCCTGGTGATGATTGATGTCCTTTTACCCTGCCCCTCGCCCCTCGCACCCTAGCTCTCCTTAAAGCTCATAGATGAATCGGGCTATTCGTATCCTCAGGTTTCGTCTTCGTCGTAACTACATCCGTCAGTTCTATACCATCCTTTTGTTCCGGGTCCGCGCCACCCTTTCTTTTCGGGGCATCTTGACTCTTCCACTTGTATAGCTTGACGACAAAAATAGAAACAAAGGGGGATAAAATCATCACAACGGATGGCCAAAGAGTAGATTCGTAGGGATTTCCGGAACTATTGGCCACATCATTTAATAAAAATGAAAGTACGGAAGCTGTAAGAAGAAGAATGACTACTCTGCTACTAGAGAAGATGGAGAGAGGAAGTTCTTCGCATAATCTTGCAACTTCCGTGACGGCAGCAATGGCACCCCAATATTCATCTACATCTTCTGCTTGCTTGTGGATTCCAGGATCTCTACTTATCGGCACGTGTTCATATTTGAGACCATCAATCATCGGCACATTTCTCTTCGAATAGATAATCACGCTGATCTCTCTCACTAAAAATCTACCCATTACTAGCTCCACGATATGTACTTCGGCAAACAATGCGGTGATTATTATCAAACCAAGTAATGGAGCAAGCATCCCGAAGGTCAGAAATACGAGTATGGTACCCAAGTTATTCGGCATTATTTTCCACAGCCATAATTTGGAACGAGTGGGAAATACACTGCCATTCTTGGATAGTTCCTTTCGCTGATGACTATCCCACATCAACTTGTTCAAGGGAAAAGTCATCAGCATAAGGTATTTGAACCATCCCACTGCTTCTGTGGGATCATTGTCGTTGTTATTTGCCACTCCAACGGTGGAAGCAGACCTTTGGTCAGTTTCTTGCTTTGCTTCGTTCAACAAATAGATGTACTGAATCAAGCATTTCAGAATCACCAGGCTGTACATATTTGCGTAAAGTGGTACATATGCATGAATGATCGCAGGGGAGCAGGTGTAGTTGTACAAAAACGGCACAGCTGCATTGATATCATACGCTGTATATGTCGTTACCCCAGACCAACCATAATATAAACACGCTTCAACAGTAGTAAAATGTGGGTTATTACATCGAAACGATGATACACTCGTGAAAGTATGAATGCTCGCGGATATGAAATAGTTGTAAAAGCAAGCAGGATCTACTATCATCTGCGTTAATACAGGAATGAAAAAGAGACTCACCGCATTCATTGTAAATACGAGCCGTAACTGAGATCCGCAATATTTATCAATCAAACGCAAGTGCTTATCATGAGATAAACCGAAAGTTAAAGCATCCATTTCAAACAAGCGATAAGTGACTACATTTACCCAGATCAACTTAACGATGGCAAAGAAATATCGAAATACATCTTGCGTGACAACAGGCAAGTTCAACAAGACATACAAATACAATACATTCCCTGCAATGAGAATGCCCCAAATGAAACTTGCTAAGCAAATCATCCGCAATGCAAAAGCTGCAAGTTCCTGAAAAGAATATTCCTCTTTCTTCTCAACACTAGATTCTTCATCATTGCCCTTCTTCGTCAGCAATAGCTCTTTGGCCTTCTCTTCGTAGAATATGATAGTGATACCGAAGATAACGGCGAAATAAATACACACCAAAGCTATTGCTGCACTACTTTCTGTAATATAAGCAGCAGTACTAACCCAACCGTAGCTGTACTCAATTAAACGAGATTTCCACAGGCTCAAATATGTTATCAATGCAACCAACAAAGCAATACCCATCTTCAGCACCGACCATTGAAGGTCAAACAAGTGATATGCGCATTTGTGTATCGCGATTAATGACACACCAATATTGACAGTTCTCCACTTCTTTCCCACTGTGACCTCTCGCCAAAATTCTAATTCCCTGAAATATTGAGTCAATACCGAGCAATACCATATCACAGCTAAGCAAGTCATGAGCAAAACCAAAAATGTATAGAATGATCGATTATATAAGTTGGACCCACACTGATATTCTTCCTTTGAAGGGTCTTTCAAAGGAAGATTGCGGTCACTCAAAGAACACTCAAATACATTGCCTGCAAGAATATCTATATTATGAAGTCCAAGCAAGGACTTTGGTATAATGCCACTAAGCCTATTGACGGACGCATTAAAAGCATTGAGATGAGATATGCCACTAAACACACCCAAATCACCTTGAAGCCGGTTTTGCTGCAAAGCAACACTAGAAATAGTAGGATTTGTCACCAAAGCTGAGGGTAACGTCCCACTCAGATGATTGAATGGTAGACTTATTTCTCGTAATTGAGTACCCAAAGCTTCTGGAATCTGACCCTGAATACGATTACCCCCCGCAAACAATGTGGTGAGATTTGGTAAACTCCATATGCAATCTGGTATGGTGCCTTCCAAATACTTGGATGTCGTAAAACCATCAAAGTAATGACTCAGAAACGTATCCTTGAAAGTGTCGTAACGGCAACTTTTGCCACCACCCATACTCGTAAGTTCTAGTAATTTCAATACCTTGAGATGGCATAAAGATTCCGGTACAATACCTTCGATACAATTGGAGCCTAAAGAAACATACATCAAACCCGTTAACTTCGAGAGCTGCTCCGGAATCGTGCCAGTCAGTTGGTTCTGATACAGCAAGAGGTCTTGCAACTGCGTCAAGCTGCTGAACTCCGGAATCGTGCCGGTTATATTGTTCTGATACAGATAGAGTTGTTGCAACTGCGTCAAGCTGCTGAACTCCGGAATCGTGCCGGTCAGTTGGTTCTCATACAGATAGAGTTATTGCAACTGCGTCAAGCTGCTGAACTCCGGAATCGTGCCGGTCAGTTGGTTCTGATACAGATAGAGCCAAATCAACTGCGTCAAGCTGCTGAAGTCCGGAATCGTGCCGGTCAGTTGGTTCTGATACAGGCTGAGGTATTGCATCTGCGTCAAGCTGCTGAACTCTGAAATCGTGCCGGCTATATTGTTCTGATACAGGTCGAGTTGTTGCAACTGCGTCAAGCTGCTGAACTCCGGAATCGTGCCGGTCAGTTGGTTCTGATACAGATAGAGGTATTGCAACTGCGTCAAGCTGCTGAACTCCGGAATCGTGCCGGTCAAATTACCACAAGCGAGAGCAATTCCAGTGACTGTCGAATCGTCGGTGCACGTTAGACCTATGAAATTGCTTTCTTTGGAACACGGATCAACCGCATATTCTCCTTTTCCATCGGTGGTGAAGTTCCAGACTTTGCCTGTCCCATCACCACACTGCGCCATAGTCGTATAATTCCAATTAGCCCCTCCAGTACTCTCATACAGATCGTGCAATACCCGTCTCGTGCTCTGTGGAGTCTGGGAGACAACCGTATGCAAGAGGGTAAGCACCAAACAACATATGTATATCACATGTCGCGCAGTAAACATCCTCAGTTGCGGTTCTCTTGGCAGACAGAGAGTTGAAATCACGGGGCCATGGGGTGCAAAGTGTTTGGATGTTTCTATAGTATGTTGGAATGATTCAGATTTCGATAGTCTGTGTGTGTGTACCTTTCAGCTTTTTAGGGTCCACTTTTTCTGAATAGTACAACCAACAAAGGCAGTTTTTTCTTCTCAAAAAACTTGGGGCTCGGGTTTTCTTTCGGACAAAAAATTCATCATTCATCATTCGACACTTCCGTATCACACCACCCACACCATCATTGGAGCCAATGGAGACATACATTCCTCCAAACTCGCCGACCAGGTAAGCACTTGCACTACTTTCATGACGGAAACGCGATAGGATTCGCACTTGACTCTATGGGTGGCATGTGGCATATCCATGATCCAAGTCCGCTAAGGACCTAATAGACCACCTCTACGCTCGAGGAGAACAGGAGAAGAGACAAAGATGGGACTCAGAGACCATGAGGATTGCGCTCAAGAAGGAATTCCTGGATCGGCTATCCATGGTCCTCTGCATCCAT
>JACKZZ010010921.1_pt1 | contig 13218 bp, 7 predicted proteins | sample 8027871 | NCBI WGS metagenome assembly JACKZZ01 (sample SAMN15724774, study PRJNA655200) | protist metagenome | isolation source: fluorescence activated cell sorting (FACS) single amplified genomes of... | place: USA: West Boothbay Harbor, Gulf of Maine | collected 2000-07-19
CTTCTTCTCAATTTCTTCTCGGGCAGTTTTGAGCTTGTCCTCCCGCTCCTTTTCCCGCGCAAGGCGCTTCAGTTCCTTCTGTTCCGCAACTATTGCATCCGCCGCTCGCTTCTTTGCCTCCCTGGCCTCACGAGCCGCAGTAGCTTTGTCCTGGCGTATCTTGCGTGCGGCCATGGCCCTTTCCCTTTCCTCCTCTCGCCTCCGCTGATCCGCTTGCTCTCGGGCAGCCTTTCGGGCGGCCAATATTTGATGCCGCGACAACCCCTCGGCGTTTGCGACCGGTGCGGGTGGAGGGCGGGGGCCATCCGCGGCGCCGTGTTTGCGCTTCAGTCCACTGTCTGAAGCGGCCGTCACCGCATCGTTCGCGTTCTCTTTCGTTGGCAGACCGCTCTGCTGCGAAACCGCAACGCTCGGGTCGGTTGCTGAAGATGCGCCCTCCATATTTCAAACTACGACGAATGTAGGAGTGAACTCGGGTTGGATTCTTTTCTTTTGCTTTCGCGTGTTACGGTCGTACAACTCTTCTTATGTTAATGCAACTTCTTGTTGTAGCACTGTTTAAACACTCTAAATTCCATCTTGATTCAATGAACGGACACAAATGAGTCTGTATCAATGACAGGAAGAAAGGATAGATATTATAAATATCCTATGTTACATATATTATAGAAGAGATAGATATGATGAAGAACATATTTTGAAGAAGAAATGAATGGTTCATTCCTTCTTCCTTCCTTCGTTCCTTCCCTTGCCTTCCCTCCTTCCAATTTCCTATCATTCGTACTCAAGACTACTATATTCAGTACATAATCGTATTCATTCTTCAATCTCTTCTTCAATGATTTTTACTTTGGTATTGTATTACCAAATATATATAGTCCTATAGTGTGTCATTCATATTTTTTCTTCAATGATACATTTAAGTACAGATTATTGTAGTCTATATTATATTATGCTATATATGATGATGGATTTGATAAATATGAATGGCGCGTAAAGAGGTAGGCAAACATAGTAATAGTATGAAGTAAAGGTTTGAAAATGATTCTTTCTCTTCTTTTATTACTGTATTATTTCAAATTCCTTGTTGGTATTATTATTTATTATTTTATATTTTATTCGTAACATTATATTTTTAATTCTAAAATAGAAGGAGGAAGAAGGAGTTACGCAGGAGAGAGAGATGGGAAGAAGGGTGGTGGTTGTATTTATTATTATTATTATATTTTTTATTCTTCTTATTTTTTCGTTCTTTACTTACGAGGAGTCTGTTATTTAATTATATAGCTAGAGTTAAATCTGAAGGTTAAAATCTCTCTTTCTTTCTCAGCTGCTCCCTACGGTAATAAAATAATACAACAACGACGTCCGTGTAAATTATAAAAAATATTAATAACAAATCATCATCAGTTCTTCTTCTTACTGTACCAAGTAAGTACCGGTACTACTTCTCAACAACAACAACAACAAAACAACAACAAAAAAAATAAAATACGGTAAATAAGAATAATTCTATTATTTTCTAATCATCACCAACAATGCTCATCCTTATCTCAAAATTATTCACAAGACAGTAAATAGGCGAATCTTCTTTTCAAGACTGTTATTTTCTTCACACCCTTTGACGCCCTCGGTATTTTATTCCCACGGCCAATGGCAGTCAATTTCAGAGGTCGCGAACTGCTTCGAATGTATTCCAAAGCGTAGGTTCAACGACTCGCGATATTTACAATTTTGTGAAAGCACGCCGTGCACGCACTTGTTTCGCGCGTTGCCACTGAGGACGTACAGGTCGCCTGCTTGGACCTGGAAGCGGTAGTACTTGGACGTCTGGCCTACGTCCCCGTCATCCACAATGATGATGTCCGCGTGGCCTGCCATCCCCACGGTTACGATCACTACGCCAAAGCCTTCGTGCCTCGGGGTATCGTAATGCAGCGGCAGATGTTGCGTCTCGTTGTGCAAGTTTGGCTGCAAGGCCACTAAGTTTTTCAGGGTAACATAGAACCGATATTTCCGTTCAACCCGGTCCCGAACGTATTTACACAAGTTTTCCAGCACAGCCCTGACGTCATCACCCATCTTCGTCGAGTCGACATCAACACAGCTGCTTTCAAACGTTCGCTTGTTTAGCTTTTCTGCACTTTTCCCATAAGTTCCTTGCGGGTTCATTTGTATCCCCTCCGAAATCAATCTTTTCGTCCCCCCGCTTTCGGACAAACAAACGTACCCTCTTCGGCGCGGGTCTTTTTTCCCTTCTCCCCACTCTATCATGCACGGTATAGAGGGTTTGATGACGTTTTCGTACCAGTTACGGAGTACTTGGAAGTCCGACTTTTTCAGCGTTTTTTTGAACAGGCCCGCTGCGCGAGGGTCCCTACAACTGGGCTGCACGTGACCATCCTTGGTGAAGAGGAGCTCCGTGGACTTCCTGTGACTATTTACCAGTCTATGGTACTCAGCATCCTCGGGATTAGCGCCCCGTTTGCGCTTCTGCCGTTTGCTATTAGCCCCCCCAGCACCAGCCCCGGATGGACCAATCTCTTCTGCCTTCCTTTTATTGGCTTTTTCTTCCGCCTCCTTCTTGGTCTGCAGTAAAACTGTTCGCAATGACATCAGTCAGTTGAAGGAAAGGGTGAATGAATATATTCAGTCGAATCGGTTTATGGTGGTGGGATCGTTTCGGTTGCGTATACCCTTTTCCTTGGTCTTTTTATGTCAGATGTACAATTAATAGTTTCTTCTTAACTTGATAGAATATATTGATAATTATTACAATCAACTTATATATTTAAATATATATACTACACGCTGAATGAATTGAAAATGAAGGGAAAAAAAGAGGAAGAAGACGAGGAAGAAATGTCTTTCATTCATCATCATCATATTTTTTTAATATTTTATTATTTTTTTATTTTATTATTATTATTATATAGTATTATTACTGTATTATTATATTATATTTTAGTCGTCGTCTATTATATTATAATACAGTACCAATTATTATTTATGTGTAAGTAATAATAATAAAAAAATAATAATAAAGATAAAAAAAATTATTACTACAGGATTTTTATTATATTCTATTATTTTTTATACTACTGTACACTGTACACCACAGTTTAATGTATGAATATATTATTTTTTATCACATCATTATTATTTTTTTTAAAGTAGAAGAAAGACGACGACCGTGTCGTGTCGTGTTTTATTCTTTATTTATGTACAGCATTTTCTTACATTTCATTTGGTTAGCGACAGGGTTACGAGCGCTATGTGATGTAAATAAGAAAGGACTGCATTTTCTGCAAAATGATAGGGTTAGAGGGTTAGAGATAGAGTTAAAGAGAGGGTTATATATATACGAATGTAACCAGAGAACCCTTGTTTGAATTACTACTATTATTTTCAAAGAATGAAAAGTGATGATGGGTGTGTTGGTGTTGTTTTGTTGGGTTTTTATTTATTTATCTTATTGTGTATTAGCTTAGGGTAGTCGTCTATTGTGACATTGTTGCGTTATTATTTTATTATGTGATTTTCTTTCAGTGATGATTGTTTTGTTGTTGTAGTATGTTGTTTGTGTTTTTTTCCTTCCAGTTTTTCAAAAATATATTTATATGGCCGTATATATATAACCAATTCCCAAATACCAACAAAACATGCATTTAGTGCATTGTATTGATGATTTAAATAAATTGATCCCGTTCTATTGAAATCAGGCGAAAGAGGAAAAATCTGCTTTACATTTCCAGGGAGCCGTATCCTTTCAACCAAAACCATTTTGGTACACATTGTGGGGTTGAATAGTTAACCGTTGGTTTGTAGGGAAGATACAACAAAGCGATGTCCGCCAAGACGACGGTTTCCTCAAATCCTGGCGGAGTAATGTCTGTGACGTCTTCGGGCCTTCCACCAGCGGTTTCATCGGTTGGGAAAAGCGGTGGTGCTGCGGAAGCGCCCGCACCAGTGGCCCGAACACAAGCTGAGACGGAGAGTGTGACGCTACCTGCTTTGGAACCTAGTGTGTCACCGACCATGGAAGTTGTCGTTGACTTTAATACACGTTCACCGTTGTGGGCCGCGTTTGCGCCTTCCAAGACGGACGCAAGAACCTTGCATGCAGCCATCCAATCGGAGATAGGGCACTCATTTTCTCGCGTTTTGAATTGCATGTCTGTTCTCAACAGTAACACACTCCCAAAAGAGACGGCAGAAGAAGTTTTAGAAGAAGCAGAGAAATGGGAGAGAATAGACGTCAGGGAATTAATTTCGGCGAAGAGTATCGCGGAGAGTGCGGAGAAGTTGGACTGGCGGCCGATTTTTGCTTCCCATTCGCATCTTCTAGAGCAGTTTAATAGCTTCCTTACGGCGGCTTGTGCACTGTGTTCTAGCAAGACTGGGGCGTTCGAAGTTGACCCAAGCTGTAAGTTGCTGGCGCGCATCGGTGCGGCTTTGTACAGGAATCGTTTTTGTAAAGTTGTGCGCACGGCACGACATGTGAGAAAGCGGAGAATGAATATCGTGGAAGTTGTTGGTGGGCGGCTCGAAAGCGGGGAAGCAGTGGCGGGGCCAGATCTTTTTTCCGACGGGTGCACATTTGATCATCTTCGACCAGATGGAAGGACATTCTCTGTACAATCTTTCGAATTCAATTGGAGCATGTTGTACGGTGCACACACAAGATTGAAAAACGAAGAAACGGTTTTTCCGAAAATGATGCAGCTCCAGAGTAACCTTGCACACCCCGAGGTTCTAACAACTTGCAGTGAGGCAAAAATCCCACCCAGCCCCATCAGCATGACAAAAATTGGTAACATTATGCTTCGGACGGTAATGTTTTTTCACCACAATCTGGTTCGGCCTGGGGTTTTCAAATCGACGGACCTATTAAAAGTTGGGCCAGCAATGGTTCGCAGATGCACGGCAGCCATGGGGCTGTCCTATGGTTTACACTTGAATCAGTGCCAGCGGTGGTTGCAGATGTGCCAGGAATTGCTCCTCAACGGAAGCGTAGATGTATACAAGAAAACATCCTTGTTGTATTCTGAAGTGCTATACTTGTATTTTTGCTGGAAAAATGCAGTCACAGGGAGACTGAATCTAGACTACGATGAGATTCCGTATTACAAGCTTGGCGTCATCATGGGAAACTTGCAAGAAAGCATCGGGGATAGTGTGGGGCGAGTGGCATATGGCATTTGCTCAACGAACATTCGTAAAACCGATTACACGAAGAAGTCACAGGGTTACAACGCTGCCGACGAAACATCGTGGTGTAGTAAATTGTGGAAGTCCACCCTTCAACCGATTGGGAATGCGTTGGGAGAAGCAGGAAAAACGTCGGACGCCATAGACAAGGCACTATCCGAAAAATGTCAGTTTCGCTCTCTTTTGCGTGCGTTTTATGTATATGTTATTGAGTGTTCCCTGCGTAGCGCAGAAAGTTTTTTCCGCGCGGGCAAACTAAAAGTAACAAGGAAAGGGGCCTCGCAACTTTTGTCAGAGATTGCGTACATAAAACAGCGCACCACTGCAGCACTGATGGACCTTGCGGCACACGCTGGGCCATTGCCAAGTTACGCTCGTTGGCACAACATCTTGCAATTGCTAGCAGAACCCGTGGCGCCTTCGAGCTCAAAAATCGTAGCAATGAATCCTGTGGTGGAACATGCCGACAGAGCAACGAGGGACAGTGCAGCATGGAGCGACTTAAGACGCCCTGGAGGAGAACGTTGTGATCCTCAAGTAATCCAGGCAAACTTAAAAAAACTTTTGCTTCAAAAGTAAAACTTTGAGCTCAGGGTCTTATAGTAAACAAAATAAATTACATTTGCAAGGAAGAGTGAATTGGGAGAAATTTCAGTATGGCCTCGCTCTCTATTTGAAGTTACTTTGTAGACTCTCGCTGAAAATTTTTTTTTTTTGAAAAAGTCTTTCTACGATTCATTCACAGCTCCCTTGGTTAACATCCATACCAAAGATTAGAGGCAGAAACTAAAAATTGACGATTTTACAGCCGTTCGCCTCAGGAAATTCTTGGTGCATGCATCATATTCATATCATATTTTAACTTTTTAGATAACATATCTTATGAGATAAACTTAACTTAAAATTGATGTACTCACTTCATTTTAATTAAAGTTGTTAGCTAACTTCGTACCCCCTCTACCTTAGTTTAATTTTTAGCACCTGTGTGGAAACTCATCATGCACCAGCACTCGTTTTCGCGGACCTGCATTGGCTGTACATAGCCATTATTAGACATTCTACCATGTGCAGCCCGCCTGCACTTAAGATAGAGTATTCAAAAAAGTACATGCTCAATATGCACTGTTCATTGCAATCTGCAACTGTCGTGAACAGACTCGTTGTGTTCCACCTACTTTGGATCTGTAAGTGCTCTATAAAATATTTATCGCAAATTCGAAGACATTTATAGTCGATCAAATCAACAGCTTTCAATATAAAAAAATGAACGAAATACGAAAGTGACAAATACAATAGGTATTTTGTCTGTTGCGGTTGAATTTGTTTCTGTGTAACATTTCCTTTAATTTCCAACGACAAAATTATGGTTATGGTGCCCTGGAAGACTGACGACAACATTGACAGTCCATACTGTGCCGTTCCGCAAGAGAAAATCAGAATGAACCCAAAAATTGTTCCAAAACTTAAAAGGAGGGATAGGATTATGCGTGACCAGCGGCTGCATATGTTGCCCCAAGACGATTTTTTATTTCCTTGGTCTTGTTTACTGCGAAAGGTAACTTGGGAAGACCGCGCTCGACGCATGGTGCTCGTGCTAATTTAGCTGGCTACTGAAAACACCCAGGTGCTGATTCATCGGTCAGTGTCCAGATCATCGCACCGTCTCTACTAAATTTAAAAGTTCATTTCTACCATTTAAACTAAACTATGAAATTCAATATATATTTTATACAGTTATTGATTTTTATGTGTGAATGAGATATATAATAATAATAAATAAATATATTATATATATTTATATTATTATACTGTAACAACACTACTATATATTGTAATAATAATAAAATAAGAAAAAAATAGAGTAATAGTGCTGTAGTGTATAATAAATTATAATAATAGTTTTTTTCGTTATTATATCATCTTCCTCCTTTCGTTCTTCTATTTTTTTAATTAATAATAATAAATATGACAATATCATCATCAGGGGTACGAGTAAAGCAATAAAAAGAGAAAGAGTAATAATAATAATAATATAATACAATATAACTAAAAAATAAATAAAATATACTAGTCTATTATACTGTAATATTATAGGTAATAATTAATACAATAAAATGTAATAAAACAAATAAATAAATAATTAAATCTTGTTGGATATTTAGTCGTCCCCGTCCGTTCCATACCGTACCATTCCGAAATAAAAATAAGGCAAAGACAACGAATCTCAAAGAGGAGGACGAAAGTTAGAAGTTCGAATAGGCGTATATTTAAGGTATTATTCAATGTAAATAAATAACATATATATACCATTGGAACTACCTGTGTTGTTCATCAGCCAGCAGCCCAGCTCAGCGCCGAGATTCTCTTCTTTCTTCTTTCTCCTCTACAGTTATAGTTATACTCTACTAATAATAATAATAATGTAATAATACCGTAATATAATAATTATTAAATCTCGTCTCTATTATTATTATTTGAGCTGCCTTACCAATTCTTCCATCTGAATGGAAGTAGAAAAGTGATTTAAATTTTAGGTCGAATTCAACCCATACGAACTGAGGCACATTTTGGACATATATAAAAAGAGCAGGTTACTGGAGGCGTTCAAGTTTACGGGAAACTTCCTTTTCTAGGTATTTCGATGGCAACACCAAACGGGTCCTCGACCCTGGCCCGTTCGGCGATCAACCTTAGCGCCCTGCGGGACGAGGCAAACATGGAGCTTGCAGAGATCTTGGACAGTATTGGCGGGTCAAAATGCCTTGTACTCGACCCCTGCTTGGGGGGCCCGTTGAATCTCGTCGTTACTGAAGGGCCAAAAATGTTTAAATCCCATGGAGTCGAAAATTTTTTGGAGCTTGGGTGGAGAAAGCCTTCGACGACGTGCAACAACATAGTCTATATCGTTCGGCCGGAAGTAGTGCGAATGCAACAAATAGCAAAACACGTCCGGGCACACGCAAAAGATCACGTGAAAAAGAACTACCATGTATTTTTCACTCCCCGAAGGTCATTTATATGCGAAAAAGTTTTAAAAGAAGAAGGCGTGTACGCCAACTTGTCAATTTCGGAGTACCAGTTGGGGTTGATCCCGTTCGATGACGATATCCTCTCGCTGGAGCTTCCAAACCCCATCTACGAGTGCGTGTTGGAAAAAGACAATTTTCCGTTGTACACGATGGCTCGGTCCTTAATTGACATCCAAACATTGTATGGGATTATTCCCAGTGTTCGCGCCAAAGGGTACATGGCAAAGAATGTGGTTGAACTGATGCTGCGGTTGCGGAAAGAGGAGGGAGACCATGGTGACCACGGGGCCAACTCCGACATTGACTGTCTTCTGGTAATTGATCGGCTGGTCGACCCCGTTTCCCCATTGTGCACCCCATTGACGTACGAGGGGCTGATCGACGAGTTGATCGGCATACAGAACACGTACGTACAAACCGAGCAGGACAAAGAAGACGGAGAAGGGCAGTCAAATGCCCCAACGCACTACCCAGACACCCCGTGGAAGTGCACCGCATGCGCCTGGAAAAGCGCAGCAAACGATATATACTGCAGCATGTGCGGTTTGGAACGTCCTAAGCTCCACATGACTTCCCCGGTTCCTTTGAATTCAAACGACCAACTATTTGCTGAAGTTCGCGACACCAACATAGGGGTGCTTTTACCGAAACTGTCGCACCGGGCGGCGGAAATGAGCCAGCTAGAGAATTCCAGGGAGCAGATGGAGAGTTTGGATGAGATCCACCGTTTTGTTAAGGACTTGCCGATGCTTCAGGCGAATAAGAAATCGTTGAAGCAACACATCGATCTCACCGAAAAATTGCACACGACGACGAACTCTATTGCATTCAAAGAACTCTGGCAAGTGGAGCAAGAAATGCTGGAAGGAAAGAGCAACATCCCTTATATCGAAGAGAGCATAGCCCGGAGCGAGCCACTGGCAAAAGTCCTTCGTGTCGCTTGTTTGCAATCGCTTTGCTGCGGGGGATTTCGACAGGCTAAATTCGACCAAATTCGGAGGGAAATTCTACAAACGTATGGGTACGAATATATGTTTACGCTGGATATTCTAGAGCGAATGCATCTTTTCAGCCGCAACGTGTTCTGGGAGTGGAAAAGTCTGAACCGCACGTTTTCACTGTGCACCGACGAAGTCGAGGTGCAGAACCCCAACAACATGGCGTATGTCACTTCAGGCTATGCCCCACTTAGCTGTCGAATTGTAGAAAGTATGATCCGGACTGGCTGGCAGCAGACCGCAAACGCTCTCCGCGCTATACCCGGACCAGCCGTGGACACTAAACAGTCGCGCAAAACTCCGAACGTTCCTGGAAAGCAACACAACCAGCCCACAGCAGAGATAGCTGGTAGAAATAAACGCCACGTGATCATGGTGTGTTTCGTAGGCGGGGTTACGCACATGGAAATTGCTGCTTTGCGCCTTTTGAAGAGAGAGGGTGTCTTGGCCCAATCCGTAGAAATTATCATTGCCACCACCAAAATAATAAATGGCAAGTCCTTTATTACTGGCATGATGGATAACCCCAGGGCTAAATTAGACAGGGTATAAGAATATTTGTGCATTATGCACTTAATGCTTTCAATTTACTTCGTAAAGGGTAAAATTTATTTCCTTTTAAGTTTAATCATTTATAAAACGGGGTTTAAAACATTTCTTCGTCCAAAGACACCACCACGCACCCGAACCAAATAGTAAGTCTAAATATTCAATAAAAACAAAATAAATGGCTGTTATTTAAGGTATGATATGCATATTATTTAACATATTTCTTTCTTAAAAACAAACAATTGGCTGTTATTTAAAGTAATTAAGAAAGTTTTTCTTCTTCATTAATATTATTATTAGCTTAATAATATTAGCTAATTATAATGGACAAAAGGAGCAGATTCATTTTCGCGGTACATATGAGGAAGATAAATTTTATTTAATTTACTTTATAAATAACAGCCAATTTTTTGTTTTAAAGTTGTAAACTTTCACAAGTTTACCCCTATATTTCATACCCCGGGAGTTATCCCATTTTCCAGACTACGAGGGCGGTAATCGATACGAAACGCCGCAGTATGCCGCATCGATTTTTTTGTCTTGGCATTCTTCTTCCAGCATTAGCAATCGATTGAACTTCGCCATCCGTTCTCCCCTGATGGGGGCGCCACACTTTAATTGCCCAGCACAGGTCCCCGCAACGATATCGGCAAGAAACGTATCGCTCGTTTCACCACTGCGGTGCGCGAAACAAACGCCCCACCCGCATTCTTTTGCCGCCTTGGAAGCACGTATGCAGTCCGAAACGGTCGCTATCTGGTCGATCTTAAGCGACACAGCATTGCACGCCTGTTGCTCTACACATTTCAAGATCATGTCGGCATTGCTTGCGATCAATTCATCGCCAACGACTTGGATACTCTCCCCGTAGTCACTGGTAAATTTAGCAAACCCATCCCAATCTTCCGCTCCAAAAGGATCTTCCAAAGAGACAATCATCTCAGGAAAACTTTCAAACATGTCGTTATAGTACTCGCTTAAGCTTTGGCTGTCCATTACCTGGGGCTCTCCTTCTGGCATTTTATACATCAAATTATATTTTTGTTTCGGTTCTGCACCCTCTTCTTCTTCCTCTTCCTCCTCTCCAGCGGCGTGTTTCATGCTGGTCGCGGCAACGTCGATTGCCACCCTCATGAGATCCACCGCTCCTGCTTCCGAAATAGCTTCGCATAAGATCTGGATGGCGTCCAAGGCGTTGTCGATGGGGGGGCAATATGCTCCTTGTTCATTGATGTCGGTTAATTTAAAGGTGTCTGGGTACTTTTCCAGCAACATCTTCCCAAGCGCGGTGTACACTTTCAGCCCCGTTTCCATCGCTTCACGAAATGATTTGCAGTAAATCGGTGCTGCCAGAAATTCCTGAAAATTCAATTGCGAATTAGGAGCATGCTTCCCACCTGCAATCATGTTGAAGAACGGCACAGGTAGATTCACGCAGTCATAAGCGCTCAGCTCCGAAATGTGCTTGTACAAGGGAACATCTTTTTCCGCAGCACCCGCCCTGCAACAAGCCATGCTGACCGCAAGGATAGCGTTTGCCCCTAGTTTCGTAAACCTGTCCGTACCATCAAGGTCAATTAGCGCGCCGTCGATGGCATCTTGGTCCACCGGGTTCATATTTACGAGCACTTTGGCGATGATGTTGTTGATATTAGCCACTGCTTTGGTGACGCTCCCGTCTTTATCTCGCATTTCAGCCATTCCACGTCCCTGGGGGTCTTCCTCAGGGTCAGCAACCGGAACCGATGCAGAAAAGATGCCCTGGCCTGTCGTTACCTCCGCAACCAAGGTTTGAACGCCACGGTTATCATATACAGTCCTGCCAACGATGCTAACAATACCCGTGGTAGTCGACGAGCATTCTCTCAGAGCGGTTGCCAAATATATGTATGGGTCCGTCGGCCTCTCTTTCACACAGTTATTTAGTATTTCTTGCAGAGTCGACTCTAGTTCATGCTCTGCCAAATACTTTTCGACCAGCTTCCTTTGTGTCTCTTTCTGTTTGGACATGGTACCGCACTAAGGCTCTCTGATTCAAATCGCAAATTGTTTTGAGGGTGTTATTTCCTCAATATTCTTCTTGTTGGAATATACACGCGTTTTCAGTAAAAAGAAACCCTTTGACCATAAATTTTTCAAATAATACATTCTCAAGTCCAGAACAAAATCAAAAAGAAATAATTATCGTCGTAATAATAATATAATAATAATTTTTTTAGAAGACTATTAATTATTATATTATTACAGTATTATACTGTATAAATAAATATATTTATATTTTTTTTATTTGATAAAAATAAACCATGCTGTGTGGATGTACAAAAAGGCTGTTTCCAGAAAACGTTCGTTGTTAGCTCTCTTCTATTATTGTTGTTCGTTCCGGTATTTATTTTATTATTATTAATTTTAATTATATATTTTTTTTTTGAATATAATACTCTGTGGTATTATAACATGTTTAAATTTTATTTGTCCTGTCTCCAATTACTGTAATACTCATTATTTATTTTTTTATGAAATATACTGAAAGCTTGTTGGTGTGTTGTGTTGTTGTTAGTCCTAAATGTTTTTAGAGTTTTTTTAATACTACAGTATTAATATTTTTTTTTTTCATCATAAATATTATTTTATTACCAAGGGTATTTATAAATAATAAAAGAAGATTAGATATTATTACCATAGTCGTATATATAAAATAACAACACTTCTTTCGAATTCAAATTTTGTTGTTCAACACCATTGAACCAAATACAACAGACACCGGAACAGAAGAACCATTGTGCTATAATGTACATTGGATGTAATACTGATGATTTAAATTGGAGTTAATTATAGCTCTATTATTATTATTATTATTTTTTTATATAGGTAGGTCTACACAATGTAATACTATTACCGTCGTACCGTGGTGTAATAGTTACGAGGTCGTATTTTATTTAATATATTTAATGCTACTACAACCCTTCTTCTAATTTTATTATATTGACTATTATTCTTTCTATTAAAATTCGTTCTCTATGAAAGCAGGGCAGGCACACTACCCGCATTTGCACCCCCCACCCACTCTAATTTTTAAAAAATGCGGTTTCTCTAGTGGTCTATTTGTTTTTATAATAAATAAGATGGGGTAATGCAAAACCCTTCGCCATCAATTATACCTCTGTCATGCAAATAATTGACAAAAAAATTAGGCAAATAGCTGAGACCCTCGCAGGTGCTGTACGAGCGTGCGGCGACCGAAACGCTAGAACTAAGGACAGTGACATGGTGCCACCATCCGCTCGGTATGTAAATGAATTCCCCAGGTTTCAACACAGTTGATAATCCCGTGGCATTTTGGAACAATGGGAACCTATGTCTGTTGTACTCAACATCTTCAATGTTTTCCAATAGGCTGAAACGGGTTCCATATTCGCTATTGTCACTGCACG
>JACKZZ010004239.1_pt1 | contig 13210 bp, 1 predicted proteins | sample 8027871 | NCBI WGS metagenome assembly JACKZZ01 (sample SAMN15724774, study PRJNA655200) | protist metagenome | isolation source: fluorescence activated cell sorting (FACS) single amplified genomes of... | place: USA: West Boothbay Harbor, Gulf of Maine | collected 2000-07-19
AGAAAAGCAAAGAGTGCTGTTGATGATGATAATGATTTTTCTGAGTTTCAGAAAAAAGAAACAAAAGAAACAAAAAAAAGAAAAGAAAAAAAAGAAAAGGGGAAAGGGGAAAAAGAAAATAACCGTGATGACAAAATGAAAAGACATAAAAACGCTTATGAAAAACTACGAATAAAGGGAAACGGCATAGTAACAGTCGAATTTGTAAAAGCGTATATGGTGCTACTAATGGAATCAGATAAGGGACCAGTGAAACCAAGTATAGATGACATTATAAGTGATGTTACAATTAACAATATAAATTCAATATCATTTGATGAATTTACAAAAATCATTAAAGGTATTACACGAGAAAAAAGAATCATAAGTCGTACACTATCAAAATTTTTAGAAATGGCAAATGATTGTGATAAGGATGAAATTAAAAAAGCAAAAGTTGACAAAATAGCCAATTATTTAGCTCATATATCAATTGTTGAAATGGGTAGTGATTTTTCAATGACAGAAGTAGAAAGAAACATTGCTTACAAAGAAGCATTAAATGAAATACATAAATATATACAATTAATTGATACAAGTAATAGTGGTTACCTAAATTTTACTGAATTTTGGGAATTAACAAGAGAGCAAAGATCACGTCTAAAAGAAAAAAAAAAAATCGAAGAAAATAATAAATTGAATAGTGACAATATTTTACCTGATTTAAATGAAAATGGTTTTAAAAAAGTATTTAATCATTATTGTGGTACTAGTAATAATTTGACTAGCAATGACTCAACAATTAGAAATACATCTACTATGACTAAAGAACAATTAAAAATATGGATGTTAGCAATGATAGATAATGATATACCAATACCAACATTAGATGTAGCAGAAGCAATAATTGCGACACATGGTCAAAATGATAAAATTACTTATAATGATTTATCGAGATGGTTAAATCTAGGGTCATTATTAGCATCGAATGAAAAAAAAATATTTGGTGAAAAATCTGATATTTATCGTGATTGCTTGGAATTTTTAGAATCATTAAGCTCATTAAATAATGAACAAGTAGAAAACAAATTTTTTAAATATTATCTTAAAAAGAATAAGAACAAACTAGATTACAATAGTGAAACATCTGGTTTATCTCCCTCACAACTATTAATTTGGTTGATAGATGAACATAACAATAAAAAAAAAATAAAAATTGGTGGTACAGATAGTAAAGATACAGTATTTGATTCTGTCAATGATATATTTATACAGTGTAACTCGTTTGGGAACACCATTACGTATGATTCATTATATAATTGGTTTCTAAAAAAATCCAATTTGACCTACATTGAAAGGAAAGATATCATTGAAGATACTACAAATGTACTTTTATCCAATCAAATAATTTTTTTACAATCAACAATGCTATCACTGGAAGAAAACAACCAAAACTGGTTACCAGAGATCAATGAAAGAAACATACGCTATATATTTAATATGTATGATGTTGATGGTGATGGTGCATTAGATGCAGAAGAATTGTTAAATTGGATGATAAACGAAGGTCATAAAGATGGTCTAGAATATACCATCGATAAAAATAATAATAACGAGAAAAAATTAATAAGCCATCAATTTGGCCCACCTACATTAGAATTATGTCAACAAATTATTAAAATACATGATGATGATAATGACGGATATTTACAATACAGTGAATTAAAAGATTGGTTAAAAGCTGGATGTCAGCTAAATAAATCAAAAAGAAGATTACTAAGATTAAAATCGCCAATATATTTTCACTCAATTACATTTTTGGAACAAGTTGCTCAAACCTGCGGGTTAAAAGGTAATATTGATGTGGATGAGGATGATTTTTTTGAAGAAGAAGAAGAAGAAGAAGAAAAGAATGATGATTCAATATTATCAAAATATGTAAAATTTGAATTAGATGAAGCTAAGTTACAAAATACATTTACTCAGTATAGTACAAATAATATTAGTTTAAACGGAAAGGAATTATTAAAATGGATGAAGGATTGTGAAAAAATGGTGGAAGAAATGGAAAATATGAAAAAATTGGAAAAAGAAAAGGAAGAGAAAAATAACTGGCTGCCACCAGATTCAAAAAAACTGAATAAATGGATATTAGCATCACACGCGCCGCCGACATTATTTGATGCAGCACAAATTGTAAAAGTGCATGATAATAATGGTGATGGTTATTTACAATATGATGAATTAATCGAATGGATAAAGAAGGGTAGTAAACTACCAAATGATGTACGAAAAAAAATAGCAAAACGAGGTAGAGTATATAAGAATAGTATTGAATTCATGGAACGATTAATCAACAATAGTACTACTGATAATTGGATACCTGAAAATGAAGTTGGTATTATTAAAAACCGAGGTAAACGAAAAGAAATAAAGGAAAAACACCAAAATATCGATTATGTACAAACTATTAAAAACAAATTAAAGGATGCGGCAAATGGATCAAATGGCATTAATTGGAAAAGATTATTTCATTATTATGCAGGAGCAAACAATAACGCATTAAATATCAATACATTTACTAATATGATTAGGAAAGATGGCGGCTCAATGAATTTGTTAGATACAGATATATTCTTTTTATTTCAAAATGTTGATTTTAATCAAGATGATTTAATATCTTTTAATGAATTTAAAAATTGGTTGGATGATGATGGTGTTAGCAGTGGTGGTATTAATATTACTAATAGTAGTAATCTACTGACTACAGCTGCTGCCACTCACAACAAGTTAGAATCTGAAGTTAGTAATGATACTTTTAGTGAAGAAGAGAATCAATTAACAACAGCAGAAAAATATTCAAAATCACATAAGTACATACCAGACAAACATCAAATAAAATATAGTAAGAAAAATAGTAATTTTCAAAGTCAATCAAGAACACTGTCAGTTGCTTATAGTCGAATATTAAAAGAGGTACTACCTTCATTTGAAATTCAATTTATTGAAGCACTAGCATTGAAAAAGCATGGTGATAAAAGATATAAAGAGGATGAATCTTTGCCATTATTAACATTTCGCAAACATGATATTATTTTTGTGCATGGTGCATGTGATCAACATGGTCAAAATAAATTAGAATCAGAATTTCCACAACAAAACAACGAACATTGGTTTGGTTCTGTTAAGGGATCATCATTAATAGGATATTTTCCAAAATCGTTGGTAAAAATTATCAAAATTCCAATAGAAGAAGAAAAGAAAAATAGCAAAGAACTACAAGAAAAACAACAATTAAAATTATATAGAAGAAAAAATCGTGGAAATTTACCAGAAACAAAAGCTGGAAATAAAATCAATTGGGAAAATGAGGACACCAGCAGTGACAATGAGCAACAAATAAAAGAACAACGCCGTGTAATTACAAAAGATGGTACATATTTGGGCTATATTGATGCGCCAATTATGAAAATGAAAATGGAACCAATACAAAAAAATAGTCGTAAAGTTGTTGTTGAAATAAGAGCATTAATGAATGACGATGTACTTTTAACACATGGCAGAGAAAGAGTGAAGTATCATTTGAATAAAAATAAAATTAATATAAATAAATTGAACAAAGTCATGAATATATTATTGAAATATAGTATTAAAAAAGGGTACAATGAAAATACAAATGTTGAAAAGAATGGTGATGATAAAAGAAAGAGAAAGGGTAGAAAGAATGTTAAATCTACGGACAATAATACTAAAAAGAATCAAATCAAACAAGTCAAAGAAGAAGTGGAAGACAGTGCTACACCAAAAGAAAAGGAATTACAATTAGCAGAAATATCTAAAATTGCCGCTACCGCTGTTAAACATATGAATGGTATTGATCATATAGCATTAAGTGGAATATTAAATATATATGATAGTGATAATGATGGGTCTTTAACAGTTGATGAAGTACATCAATGGATGGTCAATGCAAGAGATGCCTACGGTGGTGAATCTGGTCCTCCAACTAAAGCTGATGCATCGATGTTAGTACAAGCATTTGATGAAGATCAATCGAATACATTGGATGAAAAAGAATTATCAGCATGGTTACGAGAAGGTAGCCAATTAAGCCACGAAGAACGAATGAGAATGGCAACAACAACTGAAGAAGCTGCATCACAAGGTGCTAACCATGGTCGTTTAATGGAATTTATGACAAATATTTTACTCTCATTAGATGATAGTGTCTTATCAACTGATGAATGTCCGCCAGTTGGACCTGATGAAATCTCAGTTGTAATTTTATCAGATGCTGATTGTGCGAATGGCAAGTGTTGTACTATTAATAGTGCATTGTGTATATCCTCTTTGTTACCAAATGGTATCATTGAATCAAGTGGTGTACGAATAGGTGACCGCTTAATCAGAATTGGTACAAATAATTTGATTAGTGGTATAAATGGCAACGATTTTAGTTTAAATTTTCAATCATTAATCAAAGAGAGTGGTAAACCATTAGAAATAAGATTTAGAAGAGATAATGGATTGCCCTCTTTAAATCGTAATGTATTAAGATCTATGTTTAATATACATGATTGCGACCAATCTGGTGCATTGGATTGTGATGAATTAAGACAATGGATGTTAGATTTAAATGTTGATGCTGTATTAAATGAATCACCATCAACAATGGACATGGATTTGGGACCACCAAATAAATTAGCAGCAAAATTGTTGATATCTGCACATGATAATAATGGTGATAATCAATTGAATTATACTGAATTTGAGCGTTGGGTTGCTGGTGGATCTAGGTTATTACCGAAACAAAGAAAAAGGTATGCCAGTAGAGGTGAGAATTTTGCTGTGGCTGTTCGATTTTTAGAACATTTAATTTTTGATTCATCAAAAGAGACAACAAAAAAAGAAATGAAGGATAGAAGAAATACCAGCACGTTATCAAATGATGTTATTCAAAATGATTTAAATGATGGTGAATATATTTGGGACATAACAAGTCACGACATAGGATTTAAATTAAATGAATTTCATCAAGTGACTCATATACAAGAATTCAGTAGTGCTAGTACAATGGGTGAAATATCAATAAATGATGCATTACTATCTATAAATAATCAAGAGATCTCAGAATGGACATCAAAACAAGTAATGAATTCTTTAACAAAAGAACAAAGTTATCCGATACAGGTTATCCTTCAAAAAAGTTCAAATGGTATACCACCAGCAAAACAAATATACTTGAATAAACAAAAAGGAAATAAAGTGAATAAAGAAAAACGCACAATACCAGAGATTGCAATGAAGACACCACTAAACAAAATTTATTTAACAACAGATAGAAGAAACGAAATGGGTTATTTACCGCGTTTAAATCGTACTAATTTATTAAAAGCATTTCAAAAATATTCAGTAAATGAACAGAGTGATGCATTAAACAGTGATGGATTATATAAATGGATGATTGCATGTTATAATGAAAAAGAAGCAACCATTAAAAATACATTAAAACAAGATAATATATTTAATATTAATACTAGTGCTTCTGTCCCTGCTACTGGCGATGATAACAATCATGCAAAAAAAGAAAATACCATTACAGTTGATATAGCAAAACAAATCATAGCCTTACATGATGATAATAATGATGGTTTGTTACAGTGGAAAGAATTCTTGCCATGGATATCGGAAGGAGCAAGATTAACAGTGAGTGATCGTACTATGTTATCAAATCGATCTACGTTGTACAAAGAAACCATATCGTTTTTGGTATCAGTTATTACAAATGCAGATGATATTAATGATGATAGTAATGATGGTTGGCTACCATATCTCGATTTAAATAATTTAAAAATTTTATTCGATCGACATGATGAGGATGGTGATGGATGTATTGATAAAAATGAAATGTTAAGATGGATGATGGAAGTGATGATGGCAAATGAATCTAATACAATAAACTATCCAACATTAGAAATTGCCGATTCAATTATACGAGCACATGATGGTGATGAAAATGGTGTATTGGAATATAACGATATAAAAACTTGGATTGTTGAAGGTAGTACATTAACACCAGAAGAAAGGAGGAAATATCAATTATTAGGTGAACATGAAAGATTAATGACAATCTTTTTAGAAAAAATCATTTATTCGTCAACATATGAAGCTGTATCTGAAAAGGAAGAACAAGAGGCTACTATGATTAATAATAATAATAATAATAATAGCAATGATAATGATGATGATGATGATGATGAAGATACGGAATATATAAAAGGAACATTTTATGAAGGTGACTTTGGTATACAATTGTCACATGAAAATGAAGTGTTAAGTATTAAAGCAAATTCACAAGGTAATTCATTTCTAGGATTATGTAGGGGTGATTTATTGGTCAACATTAATGACATTAATGTTAAAGGATTATCATTGAAAGAAACCATTAATGTATTAAATCAACAAAGTAGACCGGTGAATGTTACATTTGAAAAACATCGTAAATGGAAAAGAAATAATTCAACTGGTTTACCAAATGTTGATTGGAATAATTTAAAGGATATTTTTTTAAAATACTGTCCCCAAAACGGTCAGCTAGATGGTATCGAATGTAACCAATTTGCTCTATTTATGTCTGAAATACATAATTTAGCTATGGGACATCAGGGCAAACAGCCCATACCATTTGTTGATTTAAAATCAATTGCATTAGCACAAAGTTTAATCAATGTCTATGATACTAATAATGATAATAAGTTAAATTGGAGCGAATTAAAAGAATGGTTGTGCACTGGTCTTAAGATGAGTAAGGTAGAAAGACAAGCATACAAGCAAAGAGGTGGATATTGTCCAAGTAGTGTACAATTTTTAGAAGATGTTGCCTATGGTTGTCAAAGTAGTGATAGATTAATTGATGCAAATGGTTCAATTGTGCCAACTACAATTAAAGATGGTAGAGTTTTCAATATTATCTCTTCTGTGGTATTAACAGGTGTTGAAAACGGTCAAATAAATATGAATAATGCAAAAAATTTATTAATGAAAATATTTGACATAGTACCACCATCCAATGAAGAACTCAAATTACCCTATCATTTCAATACAGATGTGATAATAACAAATGTTACAAATACTAATCATCAAAAAATTGATTTTAAAATAAATATACAAGAAAAGATTAAAGTACCAATAATTGAATATACATTGGGTGATAAAACAGATGAAATTATATTACAGGCTAAACATACTTTAGGTATGAAATATCACAATGATAAGAATAGAGTTATTATAAAAGATATTGAAATCAATAGCCAAGCTGATAATAATAATATCGAAATTGGATGGATTGTATCATCATTAAATGATATTGCTGTAACTGACTATAAAGGATATCTGAATACATTAAAAAACTGCAGAGAAAAATCACAATTAGTCTTTGAAATGACAGAAAATGTACCAGCACCACATCCACATGCAGCAGTTGACGATACAGATAATCATATGTTTGATATTGATGTTAGTAAAAAATTAGGTATGTCAATCGATCATCCAGATGAAGATGCATCACACTATCCTGCAGTCATAACAAGAATTACACCAGGTGGTCAAGCAGATAAAAAATCTGTAAAGCTTGGAATGCACATCCATTCTATAAATGGGGCTAGTGCTCGTGATAAAAAATTGAAGTGGGTAATGGAGAAAATCCAAACTGTTAAACAATACAATATTTTAAAATTCATATTTCAAAAAAGAGTTCAAATTAATATACCAGAAAAAGATGTTTACGATGAAGATGTTGCTTTTAATGAATTGGAAAAAAAGATTCTGTTGATAACGGATAATATCATGAACATGTCTTCAGCTACTGGTAAGATGAATTTACAAAAAATCTTAAAAAATGATTTAAATATAAGTACACCATTAAGTATGATCAATACATCTACTATTGATATTACAAATAACTATGATGAATATTATGTTGACGATATGGAGAAGGGGGGAGAAAAAGGAGAAGAAATAGTTAAAGAAAAAAAAGAAGATGTTTTATTATCTTTTACTATTGATTTAACAAAACCATTAGGTATGAGTATTGCAACACCATTAGATGATATGTCACATTATCCAGCAGAAATAGTGCACGTAATACCAAATGGTCAAGCAGAAATTAATGGTATAAAGAAGGGTATGCACATTCATTCAATTAATCACATTGATTGCCGTGATCAAAATGAAGAGTTTGTATTAAATTTAATTAAAGTAACAAAAGAAAAGGTAGCTGATGGAAATCAAACAATGGTCATAATGATGACGAAGGCAGATGATGATGTCGGTAAGGAACGAGAGGAAGAAAAAGAATTGACATGTTTCATTGATTTAGCACAACCAATAGGTATGTCGATTGGTCACCCAGAAGCAGAACATTCACAGTATCCTGCAGTTGTTCTTGATGTTGAAAAGAATGGTCAAGCATTGATCAGTGGAGTTGAAGTTGGAATGCACGTACATTACATTGATGATCTTAATTGCCGTGATAAAGATATTAAATATGTATTGAATATTATTCAAAAAAGAAAAGAGAATTTCAATGAGATGCTAAATAATGTGAATTATAATGATATTCAGTTAAGAGATATGAAAATTATGAAAATGGTCATGGCAAAAGAAAGGAGTACAAGAGTGTATAAAGAAAAGGAAGAAAATATTCAAAAAAAACTCAAATTGAAGAAAGATAAATTAAATTTAAAAAAACAAAAAATTCAAGAGCGAAAAAAAGCAGTAAATAATTTAATGGAGAAAATCAAAAAGAAACATGAAGTTAAAGATATAGCAAAGCAAGAAACAAAATCCTTAAATACATTGATAATAAATGAAGCTGTCTTAAGAAAAATGTTTAGTGATTATGATGTTTTTGATAAAGGTATAGTTACAGGAAAAGAACTATTAAAATGGATAAATGAATCAAGTTTACATCGATCAAAGTTATTGAATTTACCTAAATTAAAAACCTCGACAAGAATTCTGAAAAGTATAGATAAGGATAATAGTACTGATGTATCTACTACTGCTGGCAGTAAAAAGGATAAAAAAGAAAATAAGAACATAACCAATGAATTGAGTATAAGAGTATTGTGGGCATTATCCTTTGGCATGAAAACACCACCCGATTATATAGACAACGAATTAAAAGAATTGGGTAATGATCTATCATTTCGTTCATTTCTGAGTTGGGTAAGAGAAATTGTGAATTTAAGTAACTATGAAAAAGAATTGTTAATTAAAAGAGCTACTGAACATTCGATTGGCGGTAAATATATTGAAGAACAGCATAGAGAAAGAGAAGAAAAAGATAGAAAAAAAGATGTAGCAGCATTTTTAGGATTGTCATTTGTTGACACAATAGTAAGATTAGCATGTCGTGGACCAATTGATAATAATATACCTGTAGTAGATTATGAGTGTTTAAAATATGTCTATCAACTATATGGAAAGGTGTACCAATTTAGTGATAATAAAAAAATTATTAAAATAAATAATATTAAATCGTTAATGGATGATTTAATCGTAGCAACATTATACAAAACAGTTCAAGGTGGTAAATATCTAGTACCAAAATCCAAATATGGTGTTAACAGTAGTCAAGAACAAGATCCAATTGATAATGCCATTGCAAATGAAATGTTAAGAAGAATAGGTGGTATACTATATTCAAATATGAGTGATGAGAAGAGTGCAAAAGAATATTATATAACCTATGAGATATTGGAAAAATGGATTATGGTCAATTGTTACAAATCAATATATGAAAGATATCAAATAGGTAATTATAATCGTGTTGGTGGGTTTTTAATGATATTTTTAGAAAGATTAATAATAGCGTGTTCATGTCAATGGAATGCACCTGGATATAAATCAGAAAGCGATTTTATTAAAATATTAACAAAAAAAGAGGAAGAAAAATTAAGATTGATCAAATTGCAAGATAGAGATAAATTATGTTCAACAGATATAGCATTTTGGCGACACGATCCCAGATTGGATGTATATACAATTGAAGAAATACCAGTACCGAAATTAACATATGAAAAAGATAGGGGTAGTGGGATAAGATTAGATTTAGATTTGAGAATAACAGCTATACGACCAAATAGGTAAGAAGAGGAAGAGTAGGAAGAAGAACTTTACATGTATCGCAAATCTAACGATTTTTTTAAAAAATATATCTTATTATTAATCGTCTTATTTTTTTTAAATAGTAATGCTGATTTATTAGGATTGAAAAAAGGTGATATGGTTGTTTCCATGTTAGGTGATGGCGAAGGTTCATCAAATAGTGATTTATTGTTTAGTAAAAAAAGAGATAGTGGTACAATGATACAGTTATTATCAACAGAAGATATGTACCCAATTAGATTAGTTGCCATAAGATCATCTCACCCGGAAAAAAGATTACCTAGTTTAATTAATAATCCAACACAAGATGATTACGATGTATCTGAAGCAGATCTTCAACAAAAAAACAGTCTACCAGATTATATGAAATCAATATCAACTGGCGAAGACAAAATGAGAAAGCAAAGAGAAAAATATCGTCAACAAGTAGCCGAACAGAGAAAAGTGTTAATGTCACGTGAGAGAAGAATCAAAGAAAGAAAAAGATTAAGTAAAAGAGTTGATATTGTAAAAAAGCGTGAATTAAATGTAAAACAAAGAAGACGACAAGAATTAAATGCTGCATGTGATGATACTGAAGAAGCATGGTTAAACTGGGATTCAAATGCGTCTATTACATCTTCATTATCAAATAAAGGGTTAAATAAAAATATTAAAATAAGAGCAGGCACAGCGTTAGAAAATCATCGTTTGAATGCTAGGTTAGAAGTATTAAAAACGTTGGAAGAATGTGATTATGTTAGTGGTGATAAAGTAGCAGCAATGGAATCGACAAGAATGGCACAAAATTTAAATCATATTGCAGCTGGTAACAAATTGCAATTGTCATTAAAACATAATTTTTCAAGACCTCCTTCTTCTTCTCCTTCTTCTTCTCCTTCTTCCTCATCCTCTTCATCCTCTTCATCCTCTTCTTCATCTTCAAAGAGAACAAATTCACCAAGATCTAATATCGTTCGTTTAGTTGAATCAGATTTAGATTTAATTGAAATGTCAGATGCCAATTTATTTCGTGATAGTAGAAATAAGCAACAGCCATTACCACCAAAAAGAGGTAAACAAAGAAGACAATGGCATTTGTTTCAACCAAATCCTGATATTGAGAAAGAAAGAAGAAGAATATTAGAAGAAAAAAGAAAAAGACTAAATTTTAAGAAAATGAAAGAAGAAAAAAACAAGAAAAGACTTCAAGGTATAGAATTAAAGTTAAAAAATGATCAAAGACGTCAAGATGAACAAAGAAAAAAATACCAATGCAGAGGAACAAATGGCAACAAGAATATAACAGTTTCAGAGAAATTGAATTCATGGGCAGATCCATTTGAAGGTAAGCACAATGAAAAAGATACTGGTGATTTCGACTCTTTGTGGTAGTGGTAAATAAATGTCATTATTTTCCATGAACAGTTTACCCATATATCATGTCGTCACACAGTATATATACTACAAATGAACCTACAGTAATGAAAGTTTAATTAGGTTCCTACATATTACATGTAATACTGGACCCGGTATTGTTTTTATTTTAAAAAACAAAAAAACAATTATTTTTTATTGGGTTACTTACTGCACCGAATTTACAAATTACAATCTACTCCCAGCCCTTTTCTTTGTTGTCTTTGTCTTCTTTGTCTTCTTCTTTGATGTCTTCTTTGTCTTCTTCTTTGATGTCTTCTTTGTCTTCTTCTTTGACGTCTTTTTCTTCTTTGCCGCCTGTTTCTCGCTTCCTTAATAGTTTTTTATTATTTACTCGTATATAATAATTAAGAATACCTGGTTTACAAACATCTTTATTCGACTGACTTTTAGGTTGTCACGTGAATGCTATAATCTTAAAAACCATTTAACATTGCTTCCATTTCTTTGCGAATATGAGCTGGCGTTTCATCTGATGCACTTTTAATTTTAGAAAAAACCCTAGAAGATCTTCTAATTGGAGTACTACGATTTTCAACTTCAATAGAAATAGACCCCATAAGTATCGGTGGTGGTGGTGGTAACATTTCTGAAGATGAACTAATACAACGATTAAACATTGGTGTTGCTTCACGTTTATCGCAATTGCTGCTGATACTGCTGCTGCTGCTACTACTGTTGCTGCTACTGCTGATATTACTGCTGCTGCTATTACCAGCATTAGTATTACCACTGTTAAATGCATCAAAGAAGTGTTCATCTTTTTCTTCTTCATCATCATCACTATAATCATCGTATTCCTTTGCAAATGATGAACCTTGTAACGATGGGTTTGGTACAAAAGTCATTTCACTTTTCTGTAATTTTTCTAACATTGATTCATCGTCATCATGCAGTAAACGTGCAGATCTTCTTACTGGAGTTAAAGCTTTTCTACTGCCACCTAAAGATCGACGTTCCTTTTCATGGACAATTCGAACAGTTTGTAGACGAACAACAGACGACGGTTCCATAATAACTTTGTCATGTTCATGTTCACTTTCATCATCAGATACAACTACAATACCACCGCAATCAGAAACATGAACTACCTTTTTTTTACCACTACTCATTGGTGTACATTTACGATATGGTTTCACTTTTCTTGAACGTGGTGGACTTCTAAATTGATTACCATCGAATTCTGATTCATCTGATGCATCCGATTCATATTCAGAATTTTTTACTGTGTCATCTTCTTCTTCATTTTTTTCAAATAAATGACCGTCGTTTCCAAAATCATCATCATTATAATAATCAAGTAAAACGTTGTTATCATCAATGTTCTGATCATTCATATTATTTTCCTTTGGGGGTGATACCTGATGAGAAGTAAAACTTAATCGTCTAATTTCTGATGTTTCTTCATTAGATATCTGAGAATCAACAAACATTATATTTTTTGTAGATGTAGCAAACTCTGTCGGCGATTCAATTTTCATTTTTCTCTTTGATGCAGATAATGCAATTTTCTTCCAACGTGTTCTTCTTTGATCATATTTGTTAAGTTCTTTGTCAATGATTATCAATTCAGTTCCGTGAGTATGTTGTTTTGCTTTATTAAAAATATTGTATATCATTTCATGGTTTCCTTCACTCTCTTGTA
>JACKZZ010001149.1_pt1 | contig 13209 bp, 12 predicted proteins | sample 8027871 | NCBI WGS metagenome assembly JACKZZ01 (sample SAMN15724774, study PRJNA655200) | protist metagenome | isolation source: fluorescence activated cell sorting (FACS) single amplified genomes of... | place: USA: West Boothbay Harbor, Gulf of Maine | collected 2000-07-19
AAAGAACAGGAATACCAAAAAGAACAGGAGGTCCATTAATTACAAAAATTCCTAATCCAGTAATACATAGGATGCCAGGAATACCAAAAAGAACAGGAATACCAAAAAGAACAGGAGGTCCCTTAATTGGTGAAATTCCAGTACCAGTACCAGAATCAGTGCCAATTTCAAAAATGACGATAGCAAATGGTCCCTTTGATAGAATTCCTATTCCAGCACCAATACCAGTACCAGTACCAGAACAAGTACCAGTACCAGTACCAGTACCAGTACCAGAACAAGTACCAGAACCAGAACCAGTACCAGAACAACAAGAACAATTAGAACCCGATCCTAATTCACAAGAGGTACCTGAAGAAGAACAAGAATTAGAATTAGAACAAAAATTTAATATTAAAACAAAATCAAATAATTTTATAACTTATATATTATCAGGAATAGTTTTACTTATTTTACTACTAATAATATTTAATGCTAATTCTAATATTTAACACTAATGCTAATTTATCACTAACAAATTTATTTTATAATATATTTATAATGAATCATATTAGTTTAAAAATATTAGATGAAAACTTTATTTTTAGAAAGAAAGAATATAAAGAAAATTTTAGTGTGAAGTTTAGTGGATTTGGTAGACAAACACAATGCCAAATCCCTCCTTGTCCAGTTCTTATTGGTAATGTTGATTTTCGTATTGGTAATAATGGTGGTGTACGTTGTATAAAAGCACCATGTCCTGGAGGCAGAGGTGGTTGGACTCCTCCTAAAGAAAAAGATACAGATTGTGAAGGTGGATTTACTGAATGTGATAAATCAACATGTAAGAAAAAATATTGGATTACAGAACCTTCTTCTGGTGATGGGAAAAAATGTCCACATGAAGATGGTCAAGAATTAGATTGTGATGAATGTTATATACAACCAGAGGATTGTATTTACGAATATAGTGGTTGTAAACATATTAATAATAAATGTGTAAAACAAAAGATAATTACAAGAAAAGAAAAATATGGAGGAAAATGTCCTGGAGAAGAAGTAATCAGTTGTAATCCAGGAGAGGGTCAATGTCCAAGAGATTGTGTAGGATCATTTAATAATTGCCAAACTATTGATGGAAAATGTGTCAAAAAATTTACAGTTTATGAAAAAGAACTTAATAAGGGCAAAAAATGTATTCATGAAGATGGACACATTGAAGAATGTGATAGTAATGATAATGGTTGTGATGTAAATTGCGAAGGTCAATGGTCTAAATGTAACGATGATTGTAATAAAGAATATTCAATTATTAAAAATAAAAGAAATAACGGTAAAAAGTGTGATTATGCTCATGGAGAAATTGAGAAATGTAATCCAGGTGAAGATGAATGTCCAAAGCCTATAGATTGTGAAGGTGTTTGGAATGATTGTAAATATGATGATCAACTTAAAAAATGTAGAAGAAAATATAATCATATTGTAAAACAATCTGGAGGTGGAGATAATTGTAGAATAAGAGATGGTTTTGTTGAAGATTGTACTGATTGTGAAAAACCAGTCTCTGAACCAGCTCCTGAACCATCTCCTCAACCATCTCCTGAACCAGCTCCTGAACCAGCTCCTCAACCAGCTCCTGAACCAGATCCTGAACCAGCTCCTGAACCAGATCCTGAACCATCTCCTGAACCAGTTCCTGAACCAGCTCCTGAACCAGATACTGAACCTGAGTCAGTTAATGAACCAGTTACAGAACCTGAAAAAGAATCAAATATAGAAACAGTAACAAATAATAATTCAATGTATATATTAATTGGAATAATTTTACTTGTACTATTATTTATTATGTTTACAGGCAATTCTAATATGGCAGTTGAATCTAATATACCAACTGATGTATAAAACAAAAATTACATTTAGAATTTAAAATGATATTTTCTAAATTTAATTAATATTTATGGATAAAATTAATTCTAATATTTATAAAAAAGATTATGCTAGATTTAATTTTAGAGAAGAATTTAGTAATTCGTGTAATTTGAATGATAAAAAAACAAAGAAAGATAAAATTGAAGAGTTGGTAAACAATATAAGTAATATTGATAAAGTTAATGATAAATATCATTCAATAAAATTGTATATTAATGATAAATTAGTAGAAACTCCATCTTTAGACATAATTGAAAAATTTTCATTACAACAAATGCTCGATGAAATGAAAAAAAGATGTAATCCAAATGAAGCAGATTATAAAAAACATGGATGGAATAGGAATCATTATAGTTATATGTGTCCATGTGGATCATGTAAGGACTGCAATAATTTAGTATCAAAACGTTTTTGTGCTGATTTAGTGAATCAACCTATAAATTATTTTGAAGAAAAAACAATGCCTGTAAATGATGGTGCGAGAAAATGTGTAGATAATGCATGTCGTCATCCTAATGTTATATGTAAAGATTGTAGTAAAGAAGGAGTAAATACAGGAATAGGATTTGTTGATAAAGCTGTAGATAGCACTGCAAAAACATTTGAAGATGGTTGGAAGTATGTAAAAGGAGGAGTAGAAGATATTACTAAATGGGCAAGTAATACTGCAAGCGATGTTGGTGGTGGAGTAGTTCAAACAATAAGTACAGCTGAAAGAGTATCAAATGAAATAAAAGATGCTGCTAAATATGGTACTAAGGAAGTTTTAAAAAGAGGAAATGATATTACAGGAGGAATAGAAGATATTCATCATGAAATAATTAGTGAAACTACTAAGGCAATGTTAGAAACGGGAAAATTTGTAAAAGAAAATTGGAAAGAATTAAAGAATATACCACTTATTTTTAAATGTGGAGAAAGTTTAGAGAATGCATATCGAAAACAACTAAGTAAAGAAAGTGTTGATAATTCATTAGATAGTTGTAAAGAAATATTAATTCCTCCACTTTATATTTTACACGTAAATAAAATTCTACTATTAAGATTATTTACTTTTCTTTTTTCAAAATATTTTTCAAGATATATGGGAAAATATAAGAAAGTATCAGAAATAGCTCCACCTGGTTACTTTGATTTTTCAATAATAATTGAAGAATATAAAAAAATATTAGAAAGTAAAACTAGTAAACTTAGTATTGAATTAAACGAAGAATATGAAAAAATTATTAATGAAGTTTATGAAAGTTTTGAAAAAACAAAAAGTAAAGAAGAATTAAAAGAAAAGATAGAAGAATTTAAATTGAACTATAAAGAAGGTAAGTATTCATCCTTAACCAAAGAATCAACTTTTAGTGCCCAATGTGTAGACTTTGATTTATTGGGAAATGATAAACAAAAAGAGGAATTAAAAAATAGAAGTGAATTTGATATAGAAAAAAAGATGCTATGTAGTGGTGAAAGTAAATTATTTAATAAATATACAGTTGTTAGATCAATACATAACGTTATTACTCCTTCTGAATATAATAATATTATTAGATATACTAAATTATCACTAGATAATTATAAACCTATAGATTGTGAAGGCAATTATAAACCTTGTAATGAGGAATGTAATATAGAGTTCGAAGCATATCAAAAACCAAAGTTTGGTGGGAAAGAGTGTCCTTCTAGTATTAAATGTCTTCCAGGAGAAGACAAATGTCAAAGTAAACCAAGAGATTGTAAAGAAGCATATGGTAAATGTAGAAATGTTAATGGTGAATGTATCAAAAGGAATATTATTTATCAAACTCCATATGGAGGTAAAGCATGTAAAAATGAAAATTGGAAAAAATGTGATAAAGAAGATGAAGGTTGTCCAATTAATTGTGTCGGTAGTTGGGACAAATGTAAATTAAAAAAATTAAATAATGGTGATGATAGATGTGTTCGTACTTTTAAAATAGATAATCAAAGTAAATTTGGAGGTTCATTTTGTGATAGTGTTAATAATGAAATTCAACTATGTAAATCAGGTGAAGATGAATGTCCTCCTGATATAGATTGTAAAGGAATATGGTCTAGATGTAATGAAAACTGTAAAAAGATTTTTAAAATTATAACTCCAAAGTCTGGAAATGGTTATGAATGTAGATACAGAAATGGTCAAACTGTAAAATGTAATGGAGATGAATGTAAAACAGAAAGTAAATTAAATAGACCAAAAATAGAAAAACCAATAATATATGAAACTGAGTATGATTTTGTTAGTGGTTCAGTAAATATAGCTAATGATGGATCTATAGCACCTGTATCTATTAAAAGATTCTCACCTGAGAAAGATAATAATTTTAATGATGAATCGAATAGTAATAATAAGTTAATAACTTACTTTCTTTTACTGTTAGTAATACTTTTTTTAGTTAGTTTAATTTAAATCAATTATTAAGCTATTATCAAGTATTCCAATACATTTTCCTTTTTCTAATATTGGTATAAATTTAAAAAGTTTATACCTTTTAATTAAATCTATTTTATTAATCATTAACTCATCTGGATTATTTAGAACTATAGGATTTTTATTAATAAAGTCATATATTGATTTAGATGATAGATTATTTACATTTTTTAGTACATCTTTTGTTGTAAGAATTCCAACAAATATATTATTCTTTTCAAATATTATTCCATTTTTTGATGATAATAAAATTGACATTACATCATCATTACATAAATCGAAATTATTACATATTGTTATATCCTCATTAATAAAATTTCTTATCTTTTTTGTTTTGAAACCAATATCTCCAGATGGATGATTAGATTTATATTTATCAAAAGTTATATTACTTCTTTCAATATATAAATTTATTAAAAAATTGATAAAAGAAATAAAGTTTGTTGAAGAATTTGTAGGAATCAAATTAAAAAATAAATCAGATTCATTGTTATAAGGTATAACAAATGTTTTATCTACTTTTCTAGAAATACTAGAAAATCTATTACAAGATAATAAAATTTTAAAAGAATCAATAAGTTCAACTATTTTTGTTAATTCAACAGTATTTCCAGATTTTGATATTAAAATAGTAAGATCATCTTTAGATATACATCCTAAATCACCATGAGTAATATTTGTTACATTGATATTAAATGATTTTAAACTTAATGATTTTAGGATATCAGAAATATAAATAGACAATGAAGAACATTTACCTATTCCCAATATAAAAATATTTTTTTCTTTATATTTCATTAAGAGATCAACTAATGAATAAATTTCAGTTTCATTTATATTTTGAATAAAATTATTAAAATTTAATATTTGATTTTTTTTAACTAAATTAAATGTAGTTTCCATTATTAATATTACAACTAAATATTTAAAAGAATATAACATTTAGTTTTAATATGAAATTTTTAAATAACAAAAAAATATTATTTTATGGTCCAGCTAATAAATTTGATGATAATACTGATATTTCGTTTTTTAATAATTATGATTTTGTGTTTATAAATAATAAATTTATTGAGTTATTGCAACCAAATTTAAAAAAAATAGAAAATAAAAAATTTCATTTAATCTTATTATTAAATGGAGTATTTACAAATGGTAATCCAGAAACTATTCAAAAATGGAAAGATTCAGTATCACTGTTTTTTGTATCTGAAAATTGTCTTGCAAAAAACTTATTTGATATTGGAATAAATCAAAATAGAATTGTATCAATGGCCAACAATTATAGAAAATTTAATTTTAAAGGGTGTCCAAATATGTTACCAAAATTAATAATGATGTTTATTGATTATGATATTAGATTTTCTAATTTTAAAATTACAGGAGTTACATTTTATATGGATTTATTAAAAGACGATTTTAATAAAGAAGAAACTTATCATCCAAATTACCATAATTGGGATACAAAAATTCCAAAAGAGTTAAATAATTTAACTGATGATCAAAAAATGGATTATCACTTAAAAAGAATAAAAGATCTAGGAACCGAAAAAACAGATAAAGTTGTTGTTAATCATTTTATAGAAGAGAATTTCAAGTTCTTTCTAAACTATCTTAATTTTTGCACTCATCATAATTTAGAAGTAACTTTTGATGATAAATTAAATAGTATAGTTAATAATCATTTGTATTCTTCTAATGCTTCAACATAATCATACTTTTTCATATCTTTTAAAAGTGTACGTCCAATATATTGTCCATATTTTGAGGAACATATACCATCATAAGGTCTTAAAGCTATAAGATCTTCTTCTTTAATTTTATCTCCAGCTTTGAGATCTTTATTAACAAATAATGATCTTCTAACTTTATTCCTTACTTCAATTTCATTCGGTCTACATAATTTTTCTCCATTTCCTAACATTATTTCACATTCTTTTATTTCTGAAACAAAATTATTTAATTCCTCTGGATTTAATGATGCTCTATGATCAGGTCCTTCCATGTTTTTATCTAAAGTAAAATGTTTTTCAATATACGTAGCTCCTAAGCAAACTGAATAAATAGAAGCTTTATTTCCTAATGTATGATCAGAAAATCCGATATCATTTCTAGGAAATTTATTTTTTAGTGATATTATAGAGTTTAAGTTTAAATCATTTGGTTCTGTTGGATAACAAGATACACAATGTAATATAGCATAATTAAAGAAATTATTTGAGTGTAAAAACTTTATAGACTCTTCTACTTCACTCATACTAGACATTCCTGTTGATAAAATTATTTTTTTTCCTGTTTTTAGAACTTTTTTTAAAAGTATCCAATTAGTTAAATCACCAGATCCAATCTTAAATATATCTACTGGGAGTTTGTTCAAAAAATCTACACTTTCAAGGTCAAATGGAGTAGATATAAATTTAATTCCTTGTTCTTCACATTTCTCATATACTTTTTTAAAATCTTGATATGATAATTCTAATTTTTTTATCATATCTAATTGACTTTCATTGATACCTGTTGTTTCTTTTTGATAGTTAGCTTTTTCTGCTTTTGGACTAGTTAATAATTCGCTTTTAAAAGTTTGAAATTTTATAGCATCTGCTCCTGAATTTTTTGCAACATTTACCATTTTTAATGCTGTTTCTAATGAACCATTGTGATTTACACCGGCTTCTGCAATTATAAATACCATTAATATATCTTTGTTTATTTATTTAAATAAATACAATTTTATATATTTAGTATGAAAAATATATGTTTTATAACAACATCAAGAGCAGACTATGGACTGTTAAAACCACTTATAAAATTAGTCGATAATGATATTAATTATAATTATTTTTTAATAGTATCTGGAAGTCATCTTTCACATAAGTTTGGTTATAGCTGTGATGAAATTGAGAAAGATTTTAATATAACTAAAAAAATAGATATTAATATAGATTCTAATGAAAATTCATCAGTTTGTAAATATATGGGAATGACACAAATACTATTTTCAGAATATTTAACTGAATTAAATAATAATAATAATATAGATTTAGTTGTTTTATTAGGTGATAGATTTGAAATATTTTCTATATCTCAAGTATGTTTTATTTTAAAATTAAAATTATGTCATTTAGCAGGAGGTGATATTACAGAAGGAGCTATAGATAATGTTTTTAGAAATAGTATTAGTTTAATGGCTGATTTTCATATGCCTACTTGTGAAAAATCAAGATATAACTTATTAAATTTAGGAATTAAAGAAGATAAAATATGTCTACTTGGTAATCCAGGATTAGAAGAATTAAATAATTATAAACCAGAATTAGATAAAAATGAATTTAGAAAAAAGTATAATCTGGAAGAAGATTATATATTGGTAGTATTTCATCCAGAAACAATGATTGTTGATAATGAATATATTAACATTTTTTTTGAAGAGATAAAAAAATCAAATTTCCAGAAAGTTGTTATAAAATCTAATTGTGATCCTAATTACAACTTAATATTAGATCAGTTAAATTCTGATAATTGTAAATCATTTTTAAAAATTGATAATTTACCTAGAAATGATTATTTAAGTTTAGCTTTTTATAGTAATTATTATGTTGGTAATTCATCTTCTGGATTATATGAAATTCCTTATTTAAAAACTCCTGTTATAAATGTTGGTAATAGACAAAAAGGTAGACAAGTATCTAAAAATATAATTAATTGTAATTATGAAGAATTAGGTGATAAAATATTAAAAATAGAGGAAAATAAATTTTATTGTAATAAAGTATTTTTGAATATTAGTAATTTATACAAAATTTATAATTCATCAAGTATTTTTTTAGATTTCTTGAAAAATGAATTTAAAGTTTGATTTAAATATTATTATAAATGTGGCCACATATAGATAATAATATTATAGGAAAAGTATCTGATGTACTCAAATCCGGAAAACTTAATCAATGGAATAATCATTTAGTTAAAGAATTCGAAAATAAATTCTCTGAAAAAATGGATTGCAAGTATGGAGTAGCTGTATTTAATGGTACAGTTGCATTAGAATTATGTATTAAATCATTAGAATTAAATGATGGTGATGAAGTTATAGTAACAGGAAGGACATTTATTGCTTCAGCAATGTCATGTGTTATAAATAGATTAAAACCTGTATTTGTTGATGTCGATTTAGATAGTCAAAATATAACAATTGATAATATAAGGGAAAAAGTAAATAATAAAACAAAAGCTATTATTTTAGTTCATTTAGCTGGTTGGCCTTGTGATTTAGAAGAAATATGTAAATTTGCAAAAGATAATAATATATTTGTAATTGAAGATTGTGCTCAGGCTCATGGGTCAAGATATAACAATAAATCTGTTGGTTCATTTGGAGATATATCTGCATGGTCATTTTGTCAAGATAAAATTATGACTACTGGAGGAGAAGGTGGTATGGTGACAACAAATAATTTATTATTATATAAAAAGGCTTGGTCAATTAAAGATCATGGTAAAAACTATGATTTGGTTTTTAATAAAAAACATGATTTTGGATTTAGATGGCTACATACAGAGGTTGGTACTAATTATAGAATGATGCCTATTCAAGCTGTGATTGGGATAGAACAATTAATATTATTGGATAGTTGGGTGGATCATAGAAGAGAAATTGCAAATATTTACAATGAATCATTAAAAAATATTAATGGAGTTAGAATTACAGTACCTAAAGACAATATATATCATAGTTATTATAAATACTATTTTTTCATAGATCCTAGTAAATTTAAAATAAGTAGAGACAATATTATTCAGGAAATAAATAAACATGAAATACCTGCATTTGTAGGTTCTTGTGGAGAAGTTTACATGGAAGAATCTATGACTAAATATAGACCTGACGAAAGACTTAAAAATAGTATTATTTTATTTGACACATCAATTATGTTATTATGTGACCCAACTATAAGTTTAGAAAAAGCAAGTATATTTATTGATATTATTGTCAATATATTGAATCAATATAATTGATTTGAAACAAATTCTTGTTTCAATAGTAATAATGATTTTGTTTTTTGCTTTGCAAATAACAAAATATTATTAAGTAAACATGTAGTGAATTCCATTTTTAGATCCAAGTGGTATATGTATGGTGTCTTTATCAATCTGTTCATCATTTGGATTTAATCGTATAGTTTCTATATTGTTATAAAAATTTTGGCATTTTCCATTCTCCACTCATCATTCTTCCAGTAGTGCCTTTGCTTTAATTAATTCTTTTTTTACGCATCTAGGCATAATATTAAATAAGATTAATTAAATATTGGATCAACTAATAACTTTAGTTTTATATTAGATTCAATGACTTCTACATTTGTTATTTCATTTATTTTTTCTTCTATTTTGTCAAAATTATTTTCTTCACTTTTTTTTATAATAAATGATAAATCAGTATAATCGGTAAAAATATGTTTCAGATAATTAAATACATCTACAATTTTAATTTTCATACATTTACTTGGATATATAATTTGATTTAATTTTCTCTGGTTAATTAAATTTAATATTTCTTTTGCAGTTTCATTTAATTCTGAAAAGTATCTTATATGTCTATCATCATATAAGATAACTGGTTTTTTATTTCTAATAGCTGTTTTCCATTTTTGTAAAAATGATCCGTCTGAATTCCAAAAATTTACTCCTTGGTATACACTAAAACCATGACTTAATGTTATATTTTCTGAAGCTAATTTAGATATTCCATATAAACTTGATGGGTTATTTGCTTTATCAGAACTAATTGTTATTAAATTATGAACCTTTTTCTTTTTTGACATTTCACAAATATTTAAAGTACCAATAATATTAGAATCAATACAATTTCTTTGAAATTTTTCACAAGTATCAATATACTTCATTGCTGCTGCATGAATTACATAATTTATATCATAATCATCAAATATTTCTTTTATAAATTCTTTATTGGATATATCTCCTTTATATATAATACAATCATTAAAAAGAAATTCATTTTCTTTATATCTTTTTTCAGAATTTATAATACAAATAATTGTTTTGTATTGATCTCTATTTAGATGTTTCATTATGAATCTTCCTAAAGATCCTGAGCATCCAGTAATTAAAATGTTCATTAATGTATATGAATTAAGATTTCCTTTTAAATAGAAAATCAGAATTTCTTAATATGGATAAAAAATTACACGAGCTTATTAATAATAAAAGAGTTGCAATTGTTGGTCCTGCAGAATATGTTTGTAAAGAGTTAGATGATTCCCATGGAAGTTTAATTGATTCATTTGATGTCGTAATAAGATTAAGTGACATGTTCTATGTACCACTTGAATTAGAAAAATTTTATGGATCTAAATATGATATAATTTCAAGTTCTTTTTGGACTAGAGTTAATGAAGACTATGAAGACAAAGATACTGCTTGGAAAAAATTAAGATATTGTAATGAAGAAGATTATAAAAATTTAAAAGAAAATACAATTTTATTAGAATGTTTTGCTAGAAATGAATTTTCAATAATTTATAATAAATTTAGTAAAACAATTGATCAGAAAAAATTAGTATATGGTAATATTTCACCTCAATTGTTTCAACATATGTTTAATTTATTAAGGAATATATATCCTATAAATAAAACACCAACTACAGGTTTTTCGACAATTGGTACTATATTATCTATGGGTCCAAAAGAATTGTATGTTACAGGAGTAACTGCATATCAGGAAACACCATATAAAACTCATTTTGATGGATATAGTAGGTTTAACGATGATGATAAAAGATTTTGGCCTAAAAATGGTTATAATGGTAAAACATATAACGATAATAATGGTAATGAAAATCCAAAAGTTCATCATAATTTCCAAGGAGAGGCACAAATTATGAAGAAATTAATAGAAAATAATATTATAAAAGCTGATAAATATATGAATAACTTATTTAAACGTATTTAATTGTTTCTGTTGTATTATTTTTTGGTTCTTCAAAATTAAATAAAAACTTTGAAGTATCAATTGAATCATCTTGTTTGATATTATCTGATTTATTAATTTTATCAATATTTGATTCAATTAAATTATCAAATTTAATTTTTAAATCATTAAGTAAATATTTAATAATATCTTCTGCTTCATCATTAAATATAGGTTGTTGATAAAATTCTTTTAATTTATCTTTATTGTTCATCAAATCTAGTACTTTCTTATGACACTCATTCATAGATTCTTCATTATCAGGATTGTATCTTATGATTCTATTTTGATTAAATACTTTTGAATCTTGTGTGTCATCTGTTCTTCCTAAATAAATAGGAATACACCCTGTTAATGCTGCATCAAGTAACTTTTCACTTGTATAACCCTCATGACCAAAATGATTTTCTGGACAAATAGTAAAGATAAACTGTTTTAAATAATCTCTTTTACTTAATCCTTTATCATCAAAAGATTCTACATTTGTATTGAATTTACCAGGACATTCTATAAATGCAATGTCTGATAGTTTATCTAATATTGGCTTTCTATTACCATAATTATCATGACTAGCAATTAAGTTACAAAATTTTAAGTTATTTGTATCTCTATCTTTCACAAAATTATTAATTTGATTAATCATCAACAAAGGTTCTTTGTAATTTCCACTATTAATATATAATGGATGTTTACAAAACTTGTTATTATCAATAATTGGTAGATTTCCAATAACAAGATCAAAAAAGTTTTCATTTATTTTGTGATATATTCCAGAGAATCGATGCATGTCTTCTGTAACATATCCTATTTTGATTGCATCTCCAGTATAATTAATTTGACCAAAAGAATTAAAAAAAATTATATCTGGATTTGATTCATTTAATTCAAATTCATAACCATTATCAGATAGATATTGTGTAAATGATCTTTCTAACAATTTAAAATGATTCCAGAAGTTATAATACCATATTTTAAGTTTCATTATTATGAAATATAAAAATGTTTTAAATAAAAATCATTATTTAATTTAATGTCTAAATTAGTATCACATGTAGAATCTTGTTTAAAAAATACAGATAATTATAATTCTAAATTAACAGATGAAATTCTAAATATGGAAGGAAAGTCAGGGAAAAAGAATAGACACTTGTATAATAATTTATGTGCTTTTAATAGAACTAAGTATTTAGAAATAGGAAGTTGGAAAGGAAGTTCTGTTTGTTCTGCTTTATATGATAACAAAATAACTTGTTTATGTATTGATAATTGGAGTCAATTTGGAGGACCTAAAACTGAATTTTTAGAAAATTTTAATAAATACAAAGGTAATAATGATGCTGAATTTTTAGAAAGAGATTGTTGGAATATTGATACAACATGTATTGGAAGATTTAATATCTATTCTTATGATGGTATGTATGGATTACAATATAATTACGATGCATTATCAAAATATTATCATGCCCTTGATGATGAGTTTATATTCTTGGTAAATAATTGGAATATTGAAGAAGTTAAAAGTGAAACATACAAAGCAATATCTGATCTTAAAATTAATATTCTATTTGATAAAGAAATTGTAACATCTAATAATAATTTAAACAATGATTGGAGTAATGGAATAGCAATATTTGTATTAGAAAAAGAGAAGTTAGAACAACACTTATATGAGCCTTCCGATAATGACGTTTCAAACTATTTGTAATTAGCTTTTAAAAAAATATTTTTTCTATATTTTATTAATTATGGAAAAAAATTTATCTCTTGAAGATTTATTTACAAGTGAACCTAAAAATCCATTCCACTATGATGTAAATTTATCAAACAATAATAATTTAGTAGGACCTGAAGCAGTTTTTGAAAATTTAAAAAATAT
>JACKZZ010008814.1_pt1 | contig 13207 bp, 6 predicted proteins | sample 8027871 | NCBI WGS metagenome assembly JACKZZ01 (sample SAMN15724774, study PRJNA655200) | protist metagenome | isolation source: fluorescence activated cell sorting (FACS) single amplified genomes of... | place: USA: West Boothbay Harbor, Gulf of Maine | collected 2000-07-19
AAGATAGGAAGTTGCCAATCCGTGGGTGTACCACGACGTAACGAAAGTTGTACCAGTAAGCCAGCCACCAATTGCCAAATAAGCAGTGGGAAGAAGTAGTAGTCCAGACCAGCATCAAGGTGCAATACAAGACCACTAGTAACTATTCCCGCAAGAGCAGGATGAGTAGCAAACCCAACAGAATACTGAAGTTTATTTGTAGCAGTCTTGATTGCCCAACCACCAACAGTACTAGTATTACCATAAGATACTAATACATCACTTGTTTGGTCACTAGAGGAATTCATCCAAAAATCAATCGTAAAATCACCATCAGTTAAGTTTACAGATTCATCATAAGGAATCTCCATATAGTCATTAGTTCCATCAAAAGTAAAATAACCTACATTAGAACTTGTATATCCAACACCATTATATAAAGTTGCTGTATTGTTATTGAGACTTATATCTGTTACAGAAGTCGTAACACCAGTATAAGACTTTGGATTAGCAGCATCTAATACTAATGAAAGGTTCTTATTTGTAGTGATTTTTGGATTATGATATCTTGCCATTTAACTAACCTAATTTACAGAAGTTCCAGAACCATCAGCAATATCTATAACTTCTTCTACAGAAGTTCCAGAACCATCACCAATATCTATAACTTCTTCTGGTTGATTATAAGACATTATGGGCCATGTAATCCCAAAAGGATTTGATTGTGATGTAATATCTCTCAGTTCTTGTCGGTATGATTTCCATTCTTCTGTGTTTGTAATCTCAAAATTATAATCACTTACCTGCGTATAATCACTTTCTTTTAACACATTATCTCTTTGATTGCGAATTACACTCCATTGATTCTCAATCTCTTGGTCGTTGTGTGGTCTTACAGTAAATCCAACTCCAACCCATTCTATTTTTTCTGTTGTTGGATCGTGAGATGGGTATGTGTAGGGACCAGCATATCCTGCACTGATGATTTCTTCTTCAGTGAAAGTTGAAACATCAGTTCTTGTGAATCCGTTTGGAAGACGAATACGATTCGGCAGTGGTTTGGGGTGTTGGTTTTTATATGAATACAATGCCATTGTTTTTTAATTATTTAGAGACCATATCTACCTTTGAGAGCATCAAAGTTTTGAGTGATTTCTGATGCTGTGAGTGCTTTATTATAAGTGCGAACCGTTGAGATTCTTCCATCGAGACTAGCAGCACCAAGTGGAGAAAAAGCAGCAGCACCTATCACTAATCTAGCATCTGTATAATTTATTGAATCTGTATGAATACTATCTAAATTTCCATTTATATACAAATAAGTTTGATTTGTCCCCGTTCCCTCTCTTGAAATGACAATATTATACCAAGATAATAAATTAGTTGATTGTGTTGATGAATATCTGATAGCACCAGTATGAATTACTTTTATTAGGTTGTCACTATCAATAAGTATTGTAAAATAGTTTCCATTTCCAGATGGTCTAGGGTCATATAAAGCAAATTGACCATTCACATTTTTATAAACCCACATTTCTACTGTGAATGGAGATAATCCAAAATTAGAAATATTAGTTTTATTGATAATCACATAATCAGAACTGCCATCAAAAGTCAAAGCACCTCCATTAGAACTTGTATATCCAACACCATTCACAAGAGTTCCATTATTCCCATTACCACTCAAATCAGTCCAAGTGGTTCCAGAACCAGGATATGAAGCACTATCTCCAGCATCAAGGTGTAATACAAGACCATCGGTGACGATTGATGGTACAAGTCCAGTCCATATCTCTCTACGAACAGCATCACATTGCTCCAGTCCAGTCCAAAGACCTGATGCAAAAGTTCCAGTTTCCGCACCAGGAAGTTGTGCTGTTGGTGGTGTGAAGTTACTGGTGTAACGGGCAACGCCTTTGGTGATGCGGAGGTCGTCTATGTAGCCGTTAGTTTGATATAATGAAACATCACCTCCAACAAGAAGATTTTCAGATCCAAAGTTAATTGAACTACTTGTTGTTGCCGTATTTGCGGATTTAGTGCCATTTACATAGCAAGCAATTTCTGTCCCATTTCTTACGAGAGCAATGTGATACCATTGCCCTGTTGTTACTATTCCAAAATTTAAATTACTAGCAATATCCCAACTTGATCCGTTTGATGTAATGTACACTACTAAAGAATTGTCGAATGTTGAAAACCAAATCCATTGAAACGAGCTAGTATTAGACCTTTTGTTTATAATATTTTTGAAACCAGAAAGATTGTTAAAATAAATCCAAAACTCAACAGTAAAGTCACCCGATCCAAAGTTAAAAGAATTACTACTTGGAATACTCAAATAATCCCCACTTCCATCAAAGTACATTGATGCTCCACCAAACTTACTTTGCGTGGTGGAGATTTGTGCATTACCAGCAGGTGTTACGGTATGACCATAACTACTGCTATCGGTGAAAGTAGTACTGCCATTAGTTCCATTACCATTCAATAGTAATGAAACACTAGAATAGTTAGGGTCATCACTTTTAGTCCCAGTAAATGGAACATTATTAGAACCAATTCTTCCTCCATTAAATATTGGCATTCTTATAACTCCTTATAATCCATATCTACCTTTGAGAGCATCAAAGTTTTGAGTGACTTCTGATGATGTGAGTGCTTTGTTGTATATTGTGACTTGTGATATAAAACCATCGTGAACTTCAGTAGTAGATGCCCAGTGTCTCCCAACATAGTATGAGGAGTGAGAGGACATATTCCAATATAAACTACCACTATTAGTTAATAATGACCCATCCTTATAAGCATAGACATTTACAGCACTTCCATTAGAAACTCCACCAAATGTTATTACACCATAAATCCACTTATTAAGATGGTCTGCTCCCAAATCAACTGCTGCTACCGAAGTTCCATTAACACCCGATTGGTTAATTCCTAAAGAATTTGACGTATCAATAAAAGTTAATATAGAACAAGAAGTTGTATTTACATTATTTGAAAACAAAGCAGACCACTGTTTCACGGTTTGTCTATAAAACCAGCAACAAATACTATGTGGTCCAGTGAAAGTAGATGATGAAATAGTTCCTTGAACATAATCACTAGACCCATCAAAATCTAAATATCCACCATTAGCACTACTATAATTATTACCATCCATACTGACGAGTGTTCCATTATTCCCATTACCACTCAAATCAGTCCAAGTAGTACCAGAACCAGGATATGAAGCACTATCGCCAGCATCAAGGTGTAATACAAGACCATCGGTGACGATTGATGGTACAAATCCAGGCCACAATTCATTACGAATTTGTTTGATATGATCGGAAGATGTCCAAAGACCTGATGCAAAAGTTCCAGTCTCTCCACCAGGAAGTTGTGCTGTTGGTGGTGTGAAGTTACTGGTGTATCTTGCGACTCCTTTGGTGATGCGAAGGTCGTCTATGTAACCGTTGAAATCACCGTTTGGCCCACCCCAATTCCCTCCACCAATGCGTAGCGATGACAAATCAAAATTAAACTCCAAAGAGGCAGATATTGTTGTGGTTGCTTCAATTTGCCCGTTGTATGCCAATCTTAATACCGTGCCAGAGCGCACAATAGCAAAATGGTGCCATTGGTTGTAAATAATCGATGTCGTATTAACGCCTATCGGGGTACTGTTGCTATGGTCAAAGGCCCAAAAAGACATTTTGTCCTGATGTGATGTATGATCAATGTGAAAAATAACAGCGCCAGTCGTCCAACTTCCAGGATTGTTTGATATAATAGTTGGGTATAAATTGGTTGTACCTAAATAATAAAACCAGCCCTCAATCGTAAAGTCTCCAGACCCCATAGCATAAGAAGAGTCGGTTCCACAATCAATATAATCCCCAATCCCATCAAAGTACATTGATGCTTCACCAAACTTACTTTGCGTGGTGGAGATTCGTGCATTACCGTTAGCAGTTACGGTATGACCATAACTACTACTATCAGTAATAGTGTTACCAGGAAGTTGTGCTGCTGGTGGTGTGAAGTTACTGGTGTATCTTGCGACTCCTTTGGTGATGCGGTAGTCGTCTAGATAGGCATTCAAATATTCACCAAGAACCCCTTGTGATCTACCGATTACTGGAGGATAGTAAATCATGCTCGCAGTAATTGTGTTTGTTGCTTCAGATTGCCCATTGACCCAAATCGTAAATGTGCTGCCATTTCTTGTTAAAGCAATATGAGTCCATGTATTTTTTGATATAGCATTGTTTGGTGTAGCAAAACCGTCCAAACCATCTCCGTGCCAAAATCCTATAGTATCGTTAGGATCGTCAATCCTCCAACTCATTCCAGTATTGTTAGTGCCGTAGGCATGTCGCTGGGAAAAAACTATCCCATACTCTCCTCCCACCCAATAGATCCAACATTCAATCGTAAAATCCCCAGTCCCAAAGTCAAAAGCACTTGCGTTGTCTGGTAGAGACAGGCAATCACCACTCCCGTCAAGATATATTGATGCTCCACCAAACTTACTTTGCGTGGTGGAGATTTTTGCATCAGCAACAGGAGTTACGGTATGACCGTAATTACTACTATCGGTGAAAGTAGTACTGCCATTAGTTCCATTACCATTCAATAGTAATGAAACACTAGAATAGTTGGGGTCACTGCCACTGGTTTCATTACCATTCAACAGTAATGAAACACTAGGGTCATTACTTTTAGACCCAGTAAATACTGTATTTGCTATACCAATAGTACCACCATTGAATCCCAACATAATATTATGAAATCTCTTCGTATCCTATCGTAATATGAATATCATCAGCAGCACTTGCCTGTGCTCTGATTCCTACATTCTCTTCCAGATAAAAGTAAATATCTTTAGAGCACAAAACTTGTGTTGCATCGGCAGGAACACTTACTGTCTTTGCAAGATAATAATCTACTCCACCTCTCAAGACACTCACACTTACATCTGCAGCAGATGTTCCATCAACATTTGCGGCAAGTATTGTATTAATCTTCAATACCTTACCACTTGCCGACGAATTCGTCAGGATTCCAGTAATTCCAGTCGTGCTAAGATTAACAACTGTCGTGATTCCTGTAATCGTGGTCGGATTTTTTAAGTTAGGTGCTGCCATTTTAGAATATCATTCCCATCATTATTGGACTTATATCTGGAGTTGATCCTGATATATTTATATTACTATAACCTACCACTTCCACAATATCATTTAATGATGCTCCAGTATCTAGTACAATAGATGTTCCATTTGTTGCCGTGTATTCATTTTCACTCAACTTAACACCATTCAAGAAGACATCAACATAACCAACATTATAAGTTGCAGAGAATGTTGTTTGAGCAGATGTTGCAGTATAAGTATTTACAGTTCTTGTAGTATCGCTGGTAACAATACTAATATCAACTGTATTTCCATTAAGAGCAAAAGTATTTCCTGCACCAACAAAGTTTAATGTCGTGATTCCAGTTCCAATGACAGTACCACCGGATTGAATACCAACACCAGATACTGCAGCATCTTGCCAAGAAATACCAGAACCAGTTGATGTTAATACCTGATTAGTAGCACCAATACCATTAGAATTATCATATAGTGCTCCACGAAGTCTAATGTTTCCATTAACATCAAGTTTTTGTGTTGGATTTGTGGTTCCGATTCCAACATATTCAGTGCTACCAAAAGGTGCTAGTTGAATAGTCCCATCAGCATCTACATCAATACTTGGAATACCTGATACATCATTGACTGAGAAGATACTTCCAGAAGTCAGATTGTTAGTAATAGAGAATAATTGACCTTCAGATCCTTCTATATTAAGTGCAGTCAGTCCAGTTCCAACATTAATATCAAGTTTTGCCTGTGGCAATGTCTGACCAATACCCATCCTTCCAGTGAAAGGATTAAAGACAAGACCTTCTGTAGTGACACCCAGTCCAGTTGTATTTCCTGTTGATACTGCGTATGTTAAGTATTGTGATTGGTCTAATGTATTATTAGAGATTGTTATAGAACTTATACCACCACTACTAGTAATATTCTGCAGATATTGACCATCACCATAATAAGTAACGATACCAGAAGTAGCAGTTACAATACCAGCATTAATTTGAACACTTCCAATCGTTGCTATACCAGTTGTGAAAAGATTTACATCAGATGCAATACCTGCATTTACAATGTAAATCTTACCAGACATATTTGTATGAGAAGTACACTGATAGTAAAGAATATCAGGAGCATCCATTCGGACATTCCAAGTTAGAGTACCATTTGAAACTCCATTATTTGCAATACCATCATTATATGCTGTTCCTCCAGTATTTTGGAATTGTCTTTGAATTTGGAATGGATGAGCACCTAAGTTGTTGGTAAACTTATATTGTTCTCCTCTTGTTAGGTATATGGTTGGATCATTTTCTGATCCAGTAAATCCTGGTCCAGTAAATCTATAATCAGAAGTTCCATTAGCAGTGATATTCCATTCAGAAGTATAAGTTGCTATACCAGCAGTTTGTGCAAATCCGACACTGAAGGTTTCAGGAGAGTTTAAGTTAAATGCAGTAGTCGCAAAAGATGCTGTTGATGCTGTTCCAGTAAGATTACCAAAGAAACTTACAGCAGTTCCAGTAGTAGAAGTTACAATACCAGCACTAATCTTAACTGTTCCTAAAGTAGAAATACCAGAAGCATTAATATTTCTTACTGCTGCTAAATCATTCTCAGTAAACTGAACGCTTCCAGCAGCAAGTCTTGTTCCTGTTGGAAATTGTGTAGATCCAATACCAATCGCATAATTACTTAACCAGGCATCAGTTCCAAGTCCAGAGAAACTTCCAGACTTAAACCACATAATTTTCTTATATGTGGAAGGAAGTGTTTCACCAGCACCAGGATTTGTAAGTGTAATTAATGGATTTCCTTCAGTTGATGCAATTGCAATACCACCGTGATTTGCAGTATTATCGGTAGAAATATCATTACCAAGTGCATCCGTTCTTACTCCAAGAATAAGGTCAGGGTCAGCAACAGTTAATGTCTGGGTGAATAATGTTGCGGATGTACCCCCAATAGTAATATTTCCATTGACATTCAGGTTACGATTAATCTGAACATCTCTTATAACTGTTAAATCTTGACCGATTGTTACATCATCAGGAAGTCCAATCTGTGGGGTAGAACCTTCACCGGAAGTAACTGATACTGTGACTTCATTTGAAGTTCCCGTTATTGATTTTACATAATCACCAAAAGTATCTGTGCCAAGTCCAACACTGTTAGATTGAATTGTTGCTGCTAAAGATACATTACCTGTTCCATTAAAACTAATTGGTGAGGCAACGACATCACCAGTAATCTCAAAAGTTCTTGAAGTTTGAAGTTTTGTTGTTTCGGTAGATAATCCTGCTGTTTGTGCAAAGGCAACACTTTGATTTGAAATTTCACTTTCAGTAATAATATTCTCAAGGTATTGACCATCACCATAATAAGTTACAATACCTGATGTCGCAGTTATAACACCAGCATTAATCTCAACTGTTCCTAAAGTAGAAATACCAGAGACACTTAATGAGGTAAGAGATCCAATACCACCAATAACATCTCTTGCCGTTGATGCAATTCCAGCACTGCCATTAACATCAGGTATACTAGGTATAGTAACTGTGATCGTAGAAATATTTCCAGATGCTGTGGCAGTTATAGCACTACCTTTAAAGTTTAATGTAGAAATACTACCAGAACCTCCTACAGTAGTAACTTCATCTATAATAGTAATTCCATCAATCGCACCGGTTGATGCTCCATCTGCCCATTGCGGAGCATTAGTTCCACCATTTGATACTAAAACTTGACCTGGAGTTCCATTTCTTAAGAATGCTGTTGTATCAGCAGCAGATTGATAAACAATTTCTCCACCGGCACCATTAGCAAGATTAGTTGCGATGCCAGCAGTTTGTGCGAAACCAGCAAACTGAGAAGAATTAATTGAAATATTAATAGTATTACCAACACCAACAAAGGTGTTTCCTGTACCAATAAAGTTAAGTGTGGTAAATCCTGTTCCAATAACTGTACCAGAAGATTGAATACCAACACCACTAATAATACCTTCAAGATTACTACCATCACCATAATATACGACTGTAGTACCAATTCCAACAGAAGTTATAATACCTATATCATTTTCTTTTTTAAATACTATATTCCCAATTGTGGCAATACCACTTACACTTAAGTCAGTAATAATACCAGTGTTGATTGTGGCAATACCACTTACACTTAAGTCAGTAATAATACCAGTGTTGATTGTGGCAATACCACTTACACTTAAGTTGGTTACGATTCCAGTATTGATTGTGGCAATACCACTTACACTTAAATTCCCTATACTAAGGAAGTTTCCATCAAATGTAGTGGCAGTAACAATACCATTACTCATCGTAATAGCAGTACCAACTCTTAAGGTATCATTTACTCCACCAAGTCTTGTATCACCTATAATGGTTAGTTTATCATTACTAATTACATTTGTGGTTCCTATTCCTACCTTTGTGAATGTAGAAAGTCCAACGAAAGTAGATACACCAGTTACTTTTAAACTTTTTGTTTGTGTATTCTTATCAATAACAGCATTTCCAGTTACCTTAAGATTTTTCGTCTTTATTTCATCTTCAGTAAAGTTAATATTATCACCAACAGCAAAAAGTTGTCCATTTCCAATTTGTGTTCCACCAATACTTATTGGTTGATTACTTATAAATGCATCAGTACCTTGCCCAACAAATGTTCCATTCTTAAACCACTTAAATTGCTTATAGGTATTAGGTGTAGATGTGATTGTTCCAAAATCAAGAGCGGTAATTCCATCTACAGTGTTTGATGTTTCAGTAGAAAGACCAATTACTTCAGAACCAATACTAGTAACAGTAGTTCCTGTCGAAACAAAATTACCACGAACTACTTGTCCAAGAGAGATTGAATTAGTTGTAATACCAATCGTGGTTGCAGCACCGGTAGCAATCGTTGCTGCTCTATCGGTAATTGTAGCATTGAATGTTACATTAACTCCCGGTACTTCTAAATCTGCAAGAGAATATCCTTCAGTAGAGGCAATCGAAATACCAGCAGAATTTGCCGTAGTATCATTTGGAGTAATTGTTGTAGTGAATCCAATTAATAGTTCCTTACCCTCGATACGAATAGTTTCAGTGTCTAATGTAACTCCTTCTCCACCAACAGAAATATTACCAGAAACAAATAAGTCATCAAATATATTAACTGCACCATTAAATCTTGCAGTATTTCCAAATGTAGAAAATCCAGATACATTAAGATTATCTAATTCAAGATTTGTAAAATCTCCCGTTGTAGCACTTACAATACCATTACCAATAGTAACTGCACTGCCAACAGTTAGTAAATTGTTAACATCAAGACTTGCTCCAATACTTACGTTCTTATCAATCCCTACTCCACCATCAATTTGTACAGTACCTGTATTAGTATCTCCTATTACATTATCAGTATTACCTGTAAATGAGGCAATACCTGATACATTAAGATCTTTTGTATCAACATTAAACTCACCAATAAAAGATGTTGCACTTATAATACCAGAGAATATTGCATCTCCAAGAACATCTAATTTTACATCAGTAAGAACTCCAACATTTCCAAGTCTAGGTTGTGTAAGACCAATACCAACTGTTCCTGTAGTGTAAATTCCTCCTCCACCACCAGGCGTTCTATCCCTATACCATCTAGGATCAATTCTTATATCAGCAAAGCTTGAATTGATTCCGTTTGTAGTGACTCCAATTAATTGATCACTTATAATATTGAGTCCTGTAAAAGAACTTACACCTAAAATGTCACCATTATCTGCAACGAATATTGAATTGGAAGTAATCGGAGAAACTTCAACCCAAGTTAATCCTTTATTATCCTTTGTAAGAAAATATCCAAGTTCCCCACCAAAACCCTCGGAATCAATAACTGTATCTCTAATTCTTAAAGTATTAGTATCAATATCTGCTGTGGCCACACCGCGAGCAGTAGTTCCAATACCTACAGCAATTCTTCCATCTACATTGACTACTGTGTCATTTGTAGTAATACCAGGAACACCGAAATCCTGATTAATTCTTCTTCCTGATACGTATTGCATTTTTTAAATCAACCCTTTGCTGTTTCTAATACACTCATAGTAATTTGGAGAACGCCGTTCTCATTTGAACTCACTCGAATTTCATCATCAGTTTCTAAAACTAAACGACCCGTAAGAGGACTCAATGCATCCTTTACAGGAATGCCCCCATTTTTTATCAGGTCAAATTGCCCACCTTCAGTTCTAAAATGAGAAAATGTTGCGAGGTAAGTGGTATTTCCAGTAGATATGTTTGCAATCTGTGCCGAAACAATAATACTAGCAACTCCAATTGGAGCAGTATAAATTCCAACAGTAGAGTTAGTAAGATTGTGTCGTATAGTCTTAAAAGTATTAAGTGCTACTGCTGCCATTTTTTTATCCTAGTGCGATAATTAGGGGATTTACTTTATTTATGATACTCTGATCGAAGGATCTACCAGAGATAGTTCCTGTTAATTGATTTGCAACCAATCCATCACCAATTCTGAAGTTTCCTGCCTGGTCAGTGCTTGTATAAACAACCTGACCCCCTCCAACTTCTATCACTTCATTTTCAGGAATAACAACACCACCAAGAGCAGGTTTTGCAGGATTTATTGTATTACCAGATCCGACCCACTCAAATGAATGAGAAGATGTAATCTGTAAACTCACACGACTAAAGAATATCGTAGTGCCTGCACCTATAGTATTATTCAATCTTTGATTTAAAATGATTGTAGAAATACCAGCAGATGGTTTTGTTGCACTCTCAATAGAATAATAAATTGGGAACAATTCTACTTCTGCTGTTGCAGTTGTTCCTGCTCCAGTAGGACCATCAATTACAACTTGAGTATTATCAGTAAGACGATACTGACTTCCATCGGCAATAATATCAATTGAGGTAACCTGACCCGAAGAATCAATATTTGAAGATCCTTCGGCAGTAGCTCCTTGTGGTCCACTTGGACTATCAATCGTTAATCTTGGTGGTTTTGTATACCCAGAACCAGGATTAGTAACTTTAAGTCCTTTTACAAAGTAAAAGAGTTCCCCAAAATAAAGTGCCTGACCATCATAAGGTCTTTGTTGTCCAAGACCTGATACTACAAGAACATCATTTTCAATTAAGGATTCTGTATTTGCAATTCCAGTATAACGATAAATTGATTTAGAAGTTTCATCACCAACACCTTCAGAGTATAATCCAAAAGTTCCGAATGATGCATTAGAGTTTGTTAAATCACATTGTCCACCATCATTTGTGTAAATAGCAATCTGATCACAAATTGTGAAGATAGAAACTAACTGAGCATAAGCACCATTCGTAATCGAAACTCCAATTCCACCCTGATTAAATTGAGTAAATGAGTCAACACTCATCGAACCAGTAACACCAATATCTTCTTGGTCTGCTGGTTCAGCATCAAATCCATTAATTCTCATTCCAATACTCTTTGGAATAAAATTGGTACAGTTTCTTACATAAGGACCTTGTGTGATCGGTCCAACACCAGGAGAGTATGGAGGTCTTACAATACCATCAGAAACATAAGTGTGTGGAAGAGTTGATGTTCCGACATTCACCGAGAAAGTATTTCCAACACCAGTCAGAACTTTAAAGTCATATCCATTTTTACCTGAAGGAAATTCTTGAGTTGTTGTTCCAATTCCTGCTCCAGAGTCACAAGAGAATATTAAATCTCTTAAAGTAACAAAATCATTTACATTTAATTTAGCACCAGGTGAAGTGAATGTAATAATGCCACTTACATTATCATATGATGCTGTCGTTATTGCAACAGAACGATCAACAATAAATCCACCAGAAACATAAGTGTGTGGAAGAGTTGATGTTCCGACATTTACAACAAAGGATTTGTCGGCATTTACTCTATCAACATAAAATTCATTTCCATATTTACCAGACGGGAAGAATTGAGTTGTGGTTCCAATTCCTGCTCCAGAATCGCAAGAGAATATTAAATCACGAATCTCAAATCTATCTCCTTTAACTACAGAAATTCCTGGTGCCTCAAGATAAAGATTACCTGTTCTCTCATTATATAATGCACTTGTAACTCCTATGGTTCCAGTAAACCCAACTCCAGCATTACCAGGATAATTTACTGTTAATCCAGTTGTTGATGGATTTCCATCAATACCATTCTGAATAATGTTATTTACAATTCCCACACAAGTATAAACTGCAGAGATTACATTAGAACATGAAGGAATTGCATTGTTAAATCCAGTAAAAGGATCTGGTTGAATTGATAAATCTCTTAATTGTAAAAAATCAGATTGATAATTTTGATGTTTCTCTACTGTTCCTCCAGTATCATAAGTATGATCAATTGTAGATATTCCAACAACTACCTCAAAAGTATTAACACCAACAACATCTTTTACAGGAAAAATAGATCCATACTTTCCGTCTGGGAATATTGTAGTTGTAATACCAGATCCACCAGGACAAGTAAATGCCAACCCAACCAATTTAACTGGATTATCTTTTAAAAGTCCATGAGAAGCAGATGTTACTGTCAAAACTCCAGTAGTCTTATCATACTGAGCACCAGTTACATTTGTAGTAGATCCAGCACCAGTTCCTCCCCAAGTTGCATTAGTAACTACTGCTCTTGCTATTTGTCTAGAGTAATTGAATGCATCAATTGTAGTAGAACCAAATCCAACAATATGATCTAGGTTTCCATTAATATCAAAATACTTTTTACCTGCATCAATACACTTAGAATTTCCACCTCTTGTTATGTCATGACAAATTGCACGATAAACATCTTTAATATCATCAGCACAATTAGTTGAGTCAATACTAATTGCAGGGTTCTTATAATCCGTACTTGTAAGATATCCTACAGTTTCATTCGCAATATAATCTAAATTATAACGAATCATTCTTGCAGCATCAAAAAATCTATCTGATGTTACACCAACTAATGGTTCAAAAGAAAGCACTGCTGCTCCATCGGTCATATCACGACCATCATCCAATCTAAAACTCATGTCAGTGACATGAACACTATTGTTTACATAAAATAAATCTCTATCAACATTC
>JACKZZ010022025.1_pt1 | contig 13206 bp, 7 predicted proteins | sample 8027871 | NCBI WGS metagenome assembly JACKZZ01 (sample SAMN15724774, study PRJNA655200) | protist metagenome | isolation source: fluorescence activated cell sorting (FACS) single amplified genomes of... | place: USA: West Boothbay Harbor, Gulf of Maine | collected 2000-07-19
TCGCAGACTCTAGACACGCTGTCATTGGAGATGGACCAGCAGCTACAGCATATTCTGCATGAGCCTCTGCCATCGAGCCTGACCCATGACTCTCAAGGTCGTACTCTGACATCAGTATCTACTGGTATCGACGGTCCTACCAAAGTTGCAAAAATACAAAAGCGGAAGCCTGTAAAAGTCCAATACTCAACCTTGGCTGGTAAGGGCTTGGAGCATCGAGATGCCGTCCAAGCTGAGAAGGAATATAAAGCGTTGGTTGCTGCAGGGGATTCAGATATTCGCCAACCCAAACCTCCACCTCCATTACCGCATGACCCTCTTCACTACGACGAGGATGGATATCTTAAAGTAGACAAAGGCATAAGCGTAGGAAAGCTGATTGGTGGCAGTGTCGTAGGTGGAAAGAATAAAGGGGTCGGTGTCAATGGAAGTAACCATACATACTACAATCCGGAAAAAAACCAATACTACGGCGATGCTTTAAGTGAGCACATCCAAGTTTTGACCGACAAAGGTGCCGGAAATCCGTTTCGACCTTCCAATAAACTGGCGATGCAAACTTCTTTCAATAAGCTTTCTATTCCGAACCCTCGAGATGCCACTGAATATCGATCTGAAATGTCCTTTAGACGTGCTGGTTCTATAGGGGTGGTCATCAGGAATGACAAAACTACGGGCGGAAGGGTAGTAAAGAGTGACGGAACATATGCCATCGACCCACAAACAGACAAGATTGCAATAAATGACGTACCAACTCGATCTGAGGTGCAAACTTCACTCGCCTTTGTTGCCCGCAAGACGCTACTAGGTTATGATACGAGAATCGTTGAAACCGGGGCTCTGCTACGAGCTTTGATATCACCCAAACACAGCACTCCTGGAGTACCGGCCATATTAGACCTACATGCCGCATTCATACAAGCTTGCTCGCTGAATCCGAACCAATTTCTTTTAAAGCGCGAACAAGTGTGTAAAGTCCTCAAGAGAAAAGTCCCCTGGTTAGAAGATGTCGACGGGAAGGATACGTATTATGACGATCAAGATGATGGTTATGACAATGGTGCACCGGTTGGCGACAGCCACGGACCAAAAGGGAACCAAGGAATCATGAGGAGGCTTGTGAGCAGTTATGATCCGGATAAGTCTGGGATGATCAAGTTTGTTCGAATGATTGTTTCACTACTATGTTGTTCAAAACCAGATATGGCAAATTTGATTTCACTGCTGACAGGCATGGAAGAGAAGTTGCAGGCTGCTCGGCAAAAGGAAAAGGACTGGGATGCATTGGCGGCAAAGAAATTAGCAGAGACAGGAGGCACAGGTAAGTACTCCAACACCAACGGGTATCAGAACAACAGCACAGAAACGCATGGCCACGTGCACGATGCAGGAGATTTGGGACGTGGTGGGTACGGTGATTCTAACGCAGAGAATGATTCAGAAACGGCTGCTTCTGCTAGTACGATATTAAGTGCTGCTGCTTATTTTCGCAACAAATATGGGGGTGAGGTGTACTTACTAAAGCTTATTCATGGTGTCTACGAAGACTGCGAGGGTTCCCTCACACCCGAAGAGCTGGCCACTCGGGGCAAGCACGCACGAGCGGTCGGTGAAGCTGGTCTAGGTATGCGTATTGATGATATTGCGGAGTCTCTTAGCTGCTGTGCATGTTCTGTTGAGGATGAAATAGTCATGGGTGATCTTGTCCAAAAATATATAGTGCAGAAGCTGTATGAAGATGGTCAAGAAAAAGATTATGTGATGAATAAGGCCAAGAGTGAAAATAGTGTTGATGGCGTGGACGAAGATGAGAACGATGATGGTACCATCAATACAACTGGAGACGACAGTGTTCCCTATTACGAAAGGGTCGATGATATGTCCTCCAATTTCCCAGCACAATTAAGTCGTTTCACTCCCGCCAACGCTTCCGTAGTGAGCTTGTATAAGCATGGTGGAGTTCGCAGCACGCCGGGATACCAACCCAGATGGCCAAATCACTCCCGTGGTGCACATGGAGGCTTCTCGACCAGCACTGTGTGCAATTATCATGGTGAGAAGGTGAAGATCCCTCGGGTGGCTACAGACAGGACAAGCGGAACTGGTATCTACGGCGCTAGTGCCAAAGCTGTACAAAATTTCATGACCTCTAGTCGTGATGATACTTTTGAAGGGCAACAGTATTACACTGGTGCGTCCAATCGCGCATCCACTGCAGCGGGCGAGACCCACAACCGTTACAATGACCCCCACAGGTTGCAGCAGCACGGCAGTCATATCAAAGGCGGAGACAGTTTAGCTTGGGATGGCGATGAGGGTGGCAGTCTTGGTGGCCAAACCCGGTTAACGCTCGATAATGGACATGTTCATGCCAATTATGGTGCAAACCACAAAGGAGGTAAGCCAATTTATCACACTAACAACACGTACAAGGTGCAAGAAGGCAAGCAATTCGATAAGAATGGGAATCCTATGGCCGATGCGAGCGTGGTGCTTAAGCACAACAGGCTACGGTCTGTGCGCAAAATACCACGTGTGCAACAGGACGAGTACATAGGCATGATTGTAGGTCAGCCTGCGGTCATGGAAGAATTTCTAAGACAACTTAAGCATTGGAGAGGCATCACAAAAGAATACAGTCAAGGCGGGTCGGTCACGTTTGAAAAATCCATGGTTAAGGATATAAGTTACGGTACGAGAAATAATAATTCGATGTTTATTTAGTGAGCTGCTAGAAGCCGCCTAGATGCGGGTACCTGCAGGTTTTGTTTCTACAGTTTTTTTTTGTGCATTTGTAGACCTGGAAAGGTGTAAAAAGACTTCTTTATTTTAATTAAACATAGACTTGCGGCGTCTGTCGGTGCGACGCGTTTGACTTGTCACGCATTTTTCGTGCATCACCACTAGCACTCCCACCACTCTCAATTCTTTTGCTCACCGCTGTTTGCAGCTGCTTTCTCGGCTGCTGCTGCTGCTGTGGAGCTGGCTGTGGCTGGTGTGTGCAATTGCACCACCGCCTCAATCTCCACAGGAACTCCCATAGGTAGCCCATTAACACCCACCGAGCTGCGAGAATGAGTGCCTACTTCATCGGGGAAGCACTTGCGGAAAAGCTCGCTGCAACCATTAATAACCTTAGGGTGCTCTGTGAAGCTGCTGGTGGCGTTTACGTATCCATTCACCTTGATGATTTTCTTGACCTTGTCCAGACTGCCGATGTTCGCCTTTAATGTAGCGCACAGGTTCAATCCGCAAAGCTTGGCAGCTTCATAACCATCTTCTATGGTTATATCTTTGCCAACTTTTCCCACGATAAGGGGCCGCTCGAAGGGTTGAGGCAGGTGACCTGACAGGTAAACAATATCACCGACTTGAGTGAAATTATCGAATACCCCCTTCGGTACGGAAGGAGCAGGGAGATCAAGACCTAAAGACTTGATTTTCTCCTGTGAGAATAAGAAAAAAGAGCGTTAGTGAATGAAATCGTTAAACACGTCGTCAAATACGAATTGTCAACGTGACACGTACCTCTACGCTGTCGGGCTGTGCACCAAAGCAGCGATGCACAAAACCATTCGAGCCGTAGCGAACGATTCTATTGAATCGAAGAAGCATACGAGTTATGTACTAAAAGCGGAAAGATTCAGTTTTCACCTGTGCGGATCGGGTGGCCAGTGGCCAGCCTTGGCGGGGTTTTTTTGGTCCCTTTTTTCGGACTTTTCCCCACCCTTACGCACACCCATGGATTCACGTTTACACACGACAAGACAAACTCCGGATACAGAAGTATTCTTCGTGGACGTAAGGTTGTGTGCAGTGTATTTAAAAATACACTGCTGCACATTGAAACAAATAAGACCCAGAGGGGAATTGTGCACGATTATCGTGTCCCAAGCTGCACAAAATGGCTATGTCAGATTATCACAGCCAAGGGGGGTCTGCCCGAAAATTGGATGAGCGAATGAATTTTCTCCATGATTACTATAACATCGTGACTCTTCCGATACTAGTATGGTGCAATTTGCTGCATATGCAAGCTTGCTATGATGCTCCAAGAGATCCTGACCCGTTGACAATGTTCAGTTTGACGCGGATAAGCAACTCGTGGACGTTCGATCTCATTTGGTGGGTCTTTCTCTTTTATATAGGCGTAGACACTTTGTGGTTGTTGATTTTCCCTCGGAGTGTAGTAGCGCCAGTACCCATTTTGATACATCATGCTATACTCCTCGCTGCCTGGTTCACAATCTTCTTCTGGCCTGGTTACGAGTTCTACATGTCCGCCTCATTGCTGATAGAAATTAACACGTGGTTTCTCATCGCAAAAAGACAGGCAGTCAGGGGTAGCATTCTACACACCCTCCTTCTGTGTGGAGATCATGTTTCATGGATGGTCGTCAGGGTGCTGGGTTTGCCATGTATGAACTTCAATGGCTATTGTATTTGGCGATTTTTGACAAACTCTTTTCATTCAAAATTGGGCTACAATCTGCTGAACCATCTCAACAGTGGCTTATTTGTTTTTGCAGCAGGCTCTGCCATTACTGTGCAGAACGCCTTCTGGACGCGAGACAAGTACTTGAAAGTTGAAATTGAGATTACAAGCGTTAGTAAGAAATTGTAGCAAAAGTGCAATAAAGGATAGAGGACGACTAAGTGTAAGTGGTAAGTGTAAATAATTTCACGTAACGATTACAAGCACCCCAGCACCCCAACACTCCAGCACCCCAGCACTCCAGCACTCCAACACTCCAACAATGAACAACAGCACACGAACATTTCGCAGAGACACGGAGAACTCGTCACTGCCACCTTTTGTCTTTCTTCTCCTTCTTCTCCTTCTTCTTCTCCTTCTTCTGCTTCTTCTCCTGCTGCTGCTGCTGCTCCTGCTTGTCATCAGGCTCAGGGTCCGAGACGTCGGTCGTCGTACGGGCGCGCTTCTTCGAGTTTTCGGTCTTTTTGACTTGCTGGCCCGCAGCAATGACATCCTCGTCGCTTTCTGCTGCTGCCGCTGTCACTGCTAGCGAGCCAGAGCCAGAGACAGAGACAATGCCAGAGCCAGAGACAATGGTCTCTATGATTTTCTTTCGGTGTTTGGCTGGTAACCCTTTGAACGAATAGTCCTTGTAAAGTGAGCCTACTTTCTCTGCAGGAGGTACACTGTGCCGACGTCCACACGGTCCTAAGGACGCATCTGTCCCTGTTTGCGGTGCGGTTGTCGAGGCCTCAGCAGCAGCACCAGTACATTCTTGAGACGATCCTAAAAATTGATATTTCAGCCAAGTCCTACATATTTGCCTACTTAAAACTTCTGTCATATCACGCGCTGGTGTTATTGGTTCATGTCCCAAAGTCGCCTCTGGATCCTCCGAGACATGGGCAGCGCTGGATGAAGTGTCTAAAAGCGTTCTTTCCGGAAAGATAGGGTCTGTGTGGTGTAATGCTACATTTGTAGTAAAGTTAGCCAAAGCTTGTGGCTGCTTAAATGCCCCAATAGAGTCCAATTTTAGTGAACTAGCCTCAGATGATACCTCCTCATCAGACTTGGAACTAGATGCCGGTTTATGAGAAGCGATGAAGTCTGCTACAAGTGCATCACTTTCAGCTTCTTCAATACGAGCTTGAGCGAATAGAGCGCTCCAACTCATACCTGAAAAACTCTACCACGCGGTAGACAGTGGTAGTGTTTTAACCTCCCAGAGACCGCACGAGCGTACGCATCCGGAACGCACGGACGGACGGACTTACCAATTGACGGTAATTATCGAAGTACGAGGCCTGGGGCTGCCTAGATTTTTTATTGTATCATTCAATTTTGGAGTCATGCAGGGCCCATCAGTAGCAGAAAAATGCCTGGCCCTCACAGAAATGGGTAAAGGAATTATGCATCGCGTATACCTCATGAAAAGCAAGTTGAGTAGTGAGAAGCGCGATCTATATTTAGGTGGCGGTAAGCTTCGGTTGCTTCGTGGTGCTTTAGTGAAGAATTTCCCGCATGTTCCAAAGATGAATAAGCTGTCTGAGACTTTCCCAGGAGGAAAGTCTTTCGTAAGCAATGCGTCTAATACTTGCCGCGTCTTGTCTTCATTTAGAGACCTAATATATGACACCCTTGACTTTGCATTAGAATCAGCGAATTTGCTAGTAAGTATGCCGGAACATGACATGGTGCACGTGGACTTCACCCGCAACAAGGGCCTATGCACAATATACATGGAGCTGCTCACCACGTATATTCGAGTCATATTATTCTTTTCTTCTATGAAAGTTGAAGCTAAAGCTATGTATGCACTTTATATCGCTGCTTGCAGCGTTTTGAAAGAAACAGGCAAAGCGTACGGGGCGCATGAGATGACCGATGGCACATTTTCAGCTTATCAGGAAAATGCAGTAATTTTGTTCGAGTTTCTGGAGGGTCCTCAAAGACACTTCATCGATAGATTCAACAGCTGTAAAGACACCATCAAGGAGATCATCATGGAAATGAGAACCCCCCTGCTCATTTGCGACGATCTGGACAGTCTCACATCGGAAGGAGTCCTAGATCTGCGTAACCCGAACATGCAGCCAGGTCCAGTGGAAATGGCTTTTGATACGAGTTATGGCAAAAGTAGCAGTGGATGGAAGAATAAGCCTGGTACAATGTACCCAGGGTCCATCAGCACCACGTGTAGCGACCGAGTCAAGCTTTCAGACCATCATAATTTGGCGTTGGGCATCTACGAGGAAATGGCTGATTCGATAGCATACAAAGATTTTGTGATTTATGGTGTCATTGGCTGTCCTGAGCTACTTTTGGATGCAGATGTGCTTTCTATCATCAAATTCTGCATTGACGATATATTGTGCATCAATATATTTAGAGATTTTAATCTATCTGTTCATCCATTTCTTGAAAATCTCGCTGCAGAGTACCCAAACAAGACTCTGGACCCCACGGTGGTAGTACCCAAAGGCGTGAAGATCAAGACAACGCTGAAGAGCATTGCAAAAACAGCGATAACCATCTCACACGAAAAACATGCTTTGCGAAGGAGCATTCTCACGAACATTTTGGAATCTACTCTAAAAATTCTGCGTGAGATGCCTGGATTACTCGGTCCCAAATTGCCGCAGATCATCGCAATAGCGTCTTTGGCAAAAGAAGAGCTCAATATTTATTTCAGGCACTTAGGAAAGCTGAAAATTCGCGCTGATTGTCGTAAATATTACGACAGAAATACTTATACAGCTGTTGATATTGGAACCCTTTTGGCTCCATTGGTACAGTTGTCGAATCTTATCCGAGAGTTTCGGGTAATTATCGTCAACTACTATTCTGAGTACTTGGCTGGCTCCTATTTGAAGTCCATATTTCACGCTCTAACGCCTGTGTCTGTTTTTCACCCCAAAATAACGAGTATTGTGAACTCATTAACTTCCGACCTAGTTCTATCGACAGCAGTCGTCGGAAATGAGGCAAATACAAACAGCAATGTAAAAGAAAGGAGAAGTGTTGCAAAGCCAAGTTTTATGCTTTACGGTGACAGTATGTCGGAAAGTAAGGCGCCATCACGAGGTTCCACTACAAGTGTAGCTCAAATCCGGATGGACTACAGAGATAGGAACTTTGACGAAAAGTTATATAGACATGCTTTGAAGCGAAGGCAGTCTGTCGAAGAGTCTACTGGAGTAAGCAAACACAAGCACGGCATTCCAGTTTACGATGAGACGTCATTCAAGACTGCCAGTGACATCCCAATCGTCACAGGTGAAGTTTTCACTTTGCGTACATTCCGATTAAATTGCTTACTACTAGAGACATACCTTGCATCTACTGAATCTTATACAGAACTTAATGGACTTTCTGGGTCTGATAGTGAGAATTTAGTCGCAAATATGGAAAGAATTCGCAAATTACTGCAGGTTCTTAATGCTTCTTCGCGCAATTCTCAATTTATTGACGATTTACCGAGCATTTTAGAGAAACACTTTGAACCTCTTGAAGTTTGGTGGCACAGAGATCTGTTTATTGGGTCTTTTTATGACAGTCTCGAATACTCTCCGGACGAAATGAGAACAAAATATGATGCTGATGGCTACTTTACCGAGGAAGAAGTGAATAGAAATGGTGAAGATGTCGGGAGCTCTATTTTGTATGAGCCGCTATCGAGCATGTCATTCATGTACATCAACTCCTATGCATTGCGATCCCTCCATGTTGATTGTCCAGGTGAAGCGGAATTGCTAATTTCTAGTGCCTTGCACAACACAGACCTCATGATAGATGACATGGGTACTCAAGTTATCAACAGTTTCAACGATTATTGGCATATTTTACAAGCACTAGAACTACAGACCCACCAGATGGAGGCGGCCAATCGAGCGCACAGAATGGTGATAGCACGTGATCTAGGCAAGGCAATTCCTGTGGAACCAAACCCAGGGTTTGAAAGCAGTGCTTCTCAAAAAGAGTCTATTCAACAGCTTACTAAGTACAGGAACAACTTGAATAACCTCATCCTATCTGCCAACTATTTCTGTTGTAATGTGGCAACTGGATGTGGAGCTTATTCCGAAGGTGAGCTCGCTGCAGTTCCAATATCCACTGGATTCATTCTACACGACAAAGAATATGACATTCCTACATACTTGCAGCAGCGAATATGCTTGTATTTGCAAGACCAAATATGTTCTGGGGCCTTGTTTTTTTCCGGAATTGAATCTCGTTTGAGCCATGTTCACATCAAACCTATCAAGGCTAGTCTGGAATACCTGATTTGCGGACTACGGGCTCTGCAAGACATCATGAAGTCCAATGGATTCGCTCAGACGCTGTATCCTGTTGTAGTTTCCAGAAAAGAAATTTCTCCTTTATCTGACATCGTGTCGAATTTGCAAACATCAGGTTTGTCCGAAAAGGAAGTAGCCGCAGCACGAGCTCAAGCTGTATATGCTGCTACTCATACCAATCATGTACAACAACAACAGCTAGCTGAACTCGAAAATAATGCTAAATCTGATTTTGATTTTGCTAGCTGGTTACGTATTCTGATTTTCAGTGAGGTATGTGATGTACTATTCGTCCCTCCTCCTGGGAAGCTTTTGCATGGTGATATCGTAGCATCTAACAAAACGCTGGTGTGGAAATACGCGCATTGGTTTGTAGGCTTAATCGAGAGCGTATCGCATGGTAAATCTGGGGTGATTTGGTTCCCAACTCAAAACGCTTTAGGAACCATTGAAACTGTTACAATTCAACCTTCCGAAAAAAGCGATAGTAGCATTGATACATCGAACGAAAGTAAGAAGAGTGATGATGATGCTAGCGAGGAAGCAGCTAATGAAGTAACAGAAATGTACTTGAAGGTACTCCTAGATAACAATGAGTTGAGGTCACTGTGCTCCATGATTGGAATTCAAGGTATTCGGTGTATTGATAGTGCAATCTATGGATGTATCATACCACTGATTAACAACCAGGTCAGGGACTTTTTGCAGCGGAATGAGACCGCGTTGAAGAAGTTGACTGCGGATTCCAGCTCGGAGGATAGCATTTGCGATGCGCAGCAAAAGCTGAAAGGCTTGCATCCATTCATGGACGCAATGCTCACTATTGGTTTCGCTCTTACTTTAAGGAAAGCAATATACGGAGCTCAGCGTGAAAATATGACTGATCAGTTTCCCGGAGTACTCACCGCACTGGACGCTGTATGTCAAGGTATTGATGCTTTCAGCACACCCAGAGCCAATAGCAGTGCTGTATTTGATTTAGCCAGCTGTGCCGGATGTCTAAGTGCGGAAGGAATCGATGTTGCGCTCCTAGCAGTGCTGGAAAACGAATGTTTTCAGAGAAGGGACAAAAAAGCCACTCTCAAAAAGGCGCGCGCAGCTGCTGAAGCTCGCGCTGCAGAGCATAGTCGGAGGGCATCAGTTGCGAGCAAACGGATGAGTATGGCTTCACTGAGGGAATCACTCAAGCACTCATCTCTTGCGCATGTCGCTGCAAGCGATAAGAACTCAGTAGATGACAACGATAACCCTAGATCGCCTGCCGATAGTTTCAACCATTTCGCTCCTACTGAGAGAGATTTGGAAGAAATGGAGGCAGCCACGGAGACGCGCAGGATGGACAAGGAACACTATAGAAAAACATGCGAGTTGTTTAATTTATTACCCGCAGCTTGTGCTTGCTTGCACCTGTGCGATTTATGGGAGTACACAGAATATCATTACAAGTTCAACGCTTATACGAATAATGAACACTGCATTAACCTCGCGGTGAATACTTTGCTTTTGTCCTTTTTCGGTAGAGAGCGATCTACAGCAAAGGCTGACAAAAGCAATTCTAGAAAACCTCGCACAGGTGGTGCGTCAGACACCGCAGATAAAGAGAAGAATGCGGCGTGGCTTCGAGATAATGCTCGGGAGCATAGTCAGAAATATGTTGATATCACAGCCCAAGTTTTGCTTCATATGCAAGAGGTTTCTTTTGCTCAAGCTAAAGTATTGGTAGATTTCGAGGAAGATCCTGTTCAATCTAAGGTCTCCAAAGCACTTTTGTTCAGGAACAATATTACCTATGATGACTTGACGTTTTCTGGTCATTTTGAGTCGAACTATACATTGAGACCTCTCAACTCTATGCTAATAACGTTGGATGAATATGCCAAGGGCTGTCCATTGCTAGACCATATGCAATGTCTGGAAAACAAGATCACATATTCGCTTATACACCATGCCGCCACAGACTGTGCATTAGGTAAGACATGTGCCATTGACGAGGGAGCGCTTTCTTTTTTTTAGTCAACAATCCGCTCTCTTTTTGTCAACTGGGATACTGTCTCTGAAAAAAACGGGTTGTGTGGAGTCGGCCCTCCTCTCATACGTATTAAAGTAAAGGGCTGACCTCGTTAAAAACAAACAAAACGGAAAGGGATGACTAATACTAATTGATTGTAAACAAATGTTTAGATACGGAAAAAAGAAACCACAAATCTCCTATACTCCTTTCGACCCTCACCCTAGCATTCCAATAACCCGCAGTTCCCCCACCTCTCCAATTGCTCTGCAGCACCTGAGCCTGCAATAAATCCTATGGCAGTATTATTCGCCAGGAGAAACTAGGCCTAAGCCTTTCTCGTGGTGCCGACTTGGGCTGCTCGTAGGGTTCGACCTTGGAGCTTGTAGCCCTTTTTGAGTACTTGTGAGATACTGTTCTCTTCTTTGCTGTCATCTGGGACCTGAAATAAAGCTTCATATGCTTCAGGATCAAAGCTATCGCCGACATCACCAAAACGCTTCAGACCATTGCTGTTGAAGGCCTTCTGAAGGCCTTTCTCGACAGCGATTATACCTTCCAATAACGCTGCTAGCATTGGGTCACCTTCACCTTGTTGTAACTTTTCTCTTGTTTCACTGGGAACTGCTTCGATTGCTCTTTCTAAATTATCAGCAACATCAAGCATGGATTTCGCAAACGAAGTGATTCCATATTGACGGGCATTCTCCACATCCTTCTTCGCAATTCTTCTAACATTTTCTTGTTCAGCCATTCCCCTCAAAAGCTGGTCTTTCATTTGCTTTAATTCTTCTTCTAAACTGGCAACTTTATCTTCTGCAGTGGCTTCAGTAGTGGCTTCGGCGCTAGCTGAATCATTATTTTCGTTCTCATTGATAGCATCAGATTCAGTCTTGACTTTCTCATCTGCACCCATACTCTGTGTTGTACTGCTATAGTTCGCCCTTCTGCTCATGATGAAAGCCATGTTGTTGATATTATTGGATACTACGCTGTCGCGTCTCGCCACGGAACCTGATGCCGAAACTTTCGCCAATCTAGGAGTGGTTGACGCTCTCCTAGACGCAACAGCCGATCCACGAACAAACCTATGCATTGCTATGAAATAATAGTAAATAAGAGATATTTACTCTCCCTTCACGTAGACTTTCTAGATCTAGTTCCTCGACCTACGACGTACCATCCGGATACCACCATACTGGTTTTTTTTTCTGATTTTCACAAAAAAGGTTTTTTTGAAAGTACATAATCATTGTAAAAGGGAATGTGCCCAACTGATGCATGCAAAGATAGGTCATGCTTGAGTAGTGGTATGCTGCTTTCTGATTTTCGATATTACGATATTCATGTAAAGCGCGTTCTGGAACGTAGTATCTTAGACATAGGATGCGAGTGCAATAGCGTACTCTTTTTATATTTACAGTTCAATGTCACTTCCATCTTCCCGCGGAGTAGTATTTATTCATGTTTTGATGAAATTTTGGCAAAAGGACACAGCAAGGACACAGCTAGCTGCATGCACGTGACTATAAAATGTATTTTCTTAAGTCACTTGCCATAAGCATTTCGCTCACTCTCTCATTCACATAGTCCTTTGTGATAGTGATGGTCTCACCTGCTCTATCAGGGGCGTCAAATGAGATTTCCTCAATAATTCGCTCAATGACAGTATGCAACCTTCGTGCACCAATGTTTTCAACACTGCGATTCGTTTCATGGGCTATGCGGGCAATTTCGCGAATTGCCTCATCCTCGAATACTAGCGTCACTTTTTCAGTGTGTAACATCTCGACTTGCTGTCGAACCAAATTAGTAATTGGCTCTGTCAAAATACTGTACAGGTCATCTTGTGAAAGACCTTGTAAAGTCACACGAATAGGTAAACGCCCCTGTAACTCAGCCAATAGATCTGATGGTTTGGATGAATGAAATGCTCCGCTAGCAATGAACAGTATGAAGTCTGTATTAACATTGCCGTGCTTCGTGCTAATAGTGCTACCTTCTATCAAAGGAAGTAAATCTCGCTGCACACCTTCTGAAGAAGCATCTGCCCCTCTGTAGTCGCTACTGGATACTAGCTTATCGATTTCATCGATGAATACAATGCCATTCTCTTCCACTGATGCGATAGCTTCCTTGGGTATATCACAGTCGTCCAATAAGCGTTCAGCTTCCATATCTTCAATCAGTGGACGTGCCTCAGCAATGGTCATCTTCCTCTTCTCCGGCCGGCGACCATTACCTGATTTGGCTAGTTTGAAGATTTGATCAGCTATGAAGCCAGGGTTGTTACCATCATAGGTGAAGGAAGTACCTGGTGCACCTGGTGCACCAGGTGCTCCCTTCTCGCCTCCTTTCGGCGGAACTTCGATCTCAATTGTACGGTCGTCTAACGTTCCATCACGAAGTAGACTCCGGAAATTTTC